>Ga0105049_10002233_pt1 | contig 22861 bp, 14 predicted proteins | sample MAT06_FD_78087 | JGI IMG/M metagenome (GOLD analysis project Ga0105049, IMG submission 78087) | Freshwater microbial communities from Lake Fryxell liftoff mats and glacier meltwater in Antarctica - MAT-06 | ecosystem: Environmental > Aquatic > Freshwater > Ice > Liftoff microbial mat | place...
TCGCCATCGCCATCGCCATCGCCATCGCCATCTCCAGCGCCGCCATCCAAAAGATTCCCTACCTATTAACCTGGAATTGTCGACATACGGCCAACGCCACGATGCGTCCCGTGATCGAAGCCGTCCGTGCCAGTAAGGGCTACAAGGCACCGATCATTTGTACGCCCGAAGAACTGAGAAAAGAGCTACCATGAACGATCCGATTGTCGACGAGGTTCGACGCATTCGGGGGAACACGCCGCGAGATTCCATTTCGATCTCTGGGCGATCTACAGAGATATTCAAGAGCAACAGGAACTTAGTGGCCTCGAGTTCGTTTCGTTCCCCGACCTGCCGCTCCAGCCACTGCCACCGATCGTAGCCGCGTTGGCGGTTGCTGTTGCCGTCAATGTGTAGCCATAGGCCGGGTTGTTGATCTTTGTCGTTCTGAGTTCCGCGTTTCCCATGATCCTTCTCATCGATAACTACGACTCCTTCACTTACAACCTCGTGCAGCGGTTCGGCGAACTCGACGCGGCGCTGCCGATGGAGGTCGTGCGAAACGACCAGATCACGCCGGACCGCGTCGCGGAGATGAAGCCGACGCACATCATTATCTCACCGGGGCCGTGCACGCCGAGGGAGGCGGGGGTGTCCAACGAGGTGCTGAAACGCTTCGCCGCGACGACGCCGATCCTGGGCGTCTGCCTGGGGCACCAGTGCATTGGGCACAGCTTCGGCGGCGAGGTGATTCGCAACTATCGCATCATGCATGGCAAGGTAAGCCTGATCCACCACGATGGCCGGGGCGTCTTCGCCGGGATGGGCAACCCCTTCGAGGCGACTCGCTATCACAGCCTGGTGATCAAGCGGGAGACGTGGACCAATCCGGACTTTGAAGTGACCGCGTGGACGGACGAGAACGAGATCATGGGTGTACGCCACAAGACGTGGCCGCTGCACGGGGTGCAGTTCCATCCGGAGAGCTTCCTCACGGTGGAAGGGCCGCGACTGCTCCGCAACTTCCTGGACCTGGCACCGGTACGTTGAAGGATTCGCCCGAACGAGACAGCATTCCGCCCCAAAGCCGACGTCGGCACAGGTAAAGCGACAGGTCTTGTCGAAGCGGTGCCGAGGGCCTCAGCCGTGACGGCTGTCATTCCTTCTCGGCTGTCGTGCGGTTCTGGCTGTCTTCCTTCGCCTGGATGACGGCCTTGCGAATCGGCCGATGCGAGAAGACATCGCTCACGGGATGGCCGTCAATTCGATAGCCCGCATTGACGTCCTTTTCCTTGGGTTTCGTTGGCGAGGAGCCAAGGAACACTCGTCCGAGTCGGCCGCCGAAACCGACGAAGTCCCAGCCGAAGGTTCCTTCGTGGATCGGCCCCGTGCCTCCGGAGCTTTTCGAGAACACCCTGTTCCCCTTGAGCGATCCGCCACCCACATAGCCTCCAGCTTCGTGCAACCCGAGGCCTGGCTGGGCCCACCACGCGACGGATGCAGATTGGCCCGAGCGTTCCATCGATTGCACCACCGGCACCTTCGGGTCCGGAGTTCGCTGAACGTGTGGCGGCTCTGTCGCGAGCGAGGCGCTGGACGTCATCGCGAGATAGACCAAACCAACGCTCAGACGCGATCGGGCCATAGCCACACACCTCGATCGAAGAGGGACTAAGAGCCTCTATCGACCGGAATTCCGGCAAATGCGAGGCACGCTCGCGGAAATGTTCGTTATGAGCTGGTGAAGCTGCGTAAATCGTAGCGGCCGGGCAAGTCGTAGGCTCCCACAACGAATGAAGTTCCTCGGTCTTGGGAGGATCGACAGTGGATTCTGGGGCGAGTTAGCTATGATAAGCGAACCTTTCATTCACAGAGTGCAGAGATTCTCCCATGATTGCGTTCGAACCACGCGATTACTATCAGCCCTATGTGGACAAGAACTTCGAGGAACTCGCTCGGAGAATGCTCCAGAATCTCGACACGCTGAGGATGACGCCAATCCTGACGCTGTCGGACCAGGATCGCGCTTCGCTGAATCGATACTGCAACACGTTCCTGAGTCTCTTTTTGCAGCCGGACTTCGTGATTCCGGACATGTTCATTCCTCAGTTCATCACGCACAACGTCACGATCGCCAATCTGCTCTCGCTCACGCCCCTGAATAACGCCGACGCGGCCCTTTCGATCCTGCAGTTGCAGCAGGCGAACTACGTGAAGATGCTCACGCTGTACTCGGCTCGCTGCACGTTGAAGATCGATCGCAAGATCTTCTTCGACATCGATCCCCGGATCGCGTCCCTCTGGTGGTGCCAGTTTGGCGAAATCTATCGCGGCGGGTTCGTCTCGGACGACGTCTGCTCTCAGATGAATCAGCACCTCGATCAGATCGATCAGCGATTCATTCTCAGCGCTGGCGTGGAAGCGATCTACTTCGGCTGCACGTATGTGGATGGCGATCGCGACCGGTTCGTGAAGACGAAGATCAACGACTGCGCTCGCCGCTCGATGAATCAAATCCCGATTCGGCCGAAGCCCAATCCCCGCAAGATCGCGGTGGTCAGCGATTGCTGGAAGAGGGGGCACTCCGTCTATCGCACACTTGCCGAATACGTCCGCGCCCTGCGGCCCGAGTTTCACGTCACCGGTATTCGCTCGCTTCTGAGCAAGGAGGAGTACGACGATTCACTCTTCGACGCCACCATCAAGCTCGAAGTGAACAACGGCGTTCTCGATATCGGGGTGCTTCAGGACAACGATTTCGCCGCCATCTACTATCCGGACATCGGCATGACGGCGCCAAGCATCATGCTGTCGAATGTCCGCATCGCGCCCCTGCAGCTGATCGGCACCGGGCACCCCGTGAGCACCTGGGGCAGCCAAATCGACTGGTTCGTCGGCGGGCAACTTACCGATCGGCCCGATAATCCCGAGCAGAACTACACCGAGAAACTCCTCCTGCTTCCCGGCTATGGAGCCGTGCATCAACTGCCGACGTACCAGATGCGGGGGCAGAAGAAGGCCGTCAACAAGATCGTCATCAACTGCCCGGCTTACGCTCAGAAGGTGAACCCCACCATGGTTCGCACCTGGCGTCGGGTCTTCGATCGCGTCAAGGATAAAGTCATCATTCGCCTCTTCGCGGGCGGAGTGCTCTCCACCTTCGCCGCGTACCTTCCCTTCCTCATCCGTCTTCGCCAGGGTTGCGGCGTGGACCTGCCGATGGAAGTCGTGCCCAACCTCGCTTATGACATCTACATGCAGGCGATGGAAGAAGGCGACCTCGCCTGCGATAGCTTCCACTTCGGCGGCAGCAACTCCGTCGCGGACAGCCTTCACCTCCGCAAACCGATCGTCTGCCTTGAAGGCAAGTACTGGTACAACCGCATCGGCCCCGCGATGCTCCGCGACATCGGCCTGGAGAAGGAACTCGTCGCGAAGAACGAGGATGAGTACGTCGACAAGATCTGCCGACTTGTGGAAGACGACGGCTACCGCGAAGACGTGACGAACCGCCTCAAGGCCATCGATCTCAACAAGGATGTCTTCTCGCTTCAGTACGCCGGCGCATTCCGCGAGGCCTTGAAGGAGTTGATCGATCGACAGATCGCGGGCACCGTGAAAGAACTGCCCAGCCCTTATCGCAGGGCCTGATCCGAGAAATGCAAAACCGAAGTGACTCGCCAATGACGAAGGGAAGACAGGGAACTATCTTCACTACGTCGTCGGCGAGTCACTCCTTTTTGCGCTTCCTCCTGGTGGTGTCATGTCGTCACACCTGCGATCTCTCCTGGGTGTCCTTCTCCTCACATCCCCCGGCCAGGCGGCTCCCAGCCTGACGGCCCCGCTGTCGCATCCACCGCTGCGGCCCGCGCCGCCGGCGCCGACTCGCCCCGCCGTCAACGGCCCCGCATACTACGTCGATCCCGAGAAGGGGAGCGACACCGCGGACGGCTCAAAGGCCAAACCTTGGAGGTCCGTTCGCCACGCCCTGATCCGCCTGACCCCTGGCGATACGCTTTACCTTCGCGGCGGTGTCTACTACGAACCGCTCTACATCGCCCATTCGGGGCGGGCGGACGCACCCATCACTATCCGGTCCGCTCCGGGCGAAACCGCCATCATTGACGGCAGCCTTCCTCTGTTCTTCAACCATCCCGAAGAAGCCTGGGAGCCCGCGCTGGATGGCGTCGGAGGCGAATACCGCTCCAAACGACGCTACCCGAACCTCCGCGATATCATCGGATCCTTCGGTGATTCGATGATCGGCCTCAACACCTATTACCACGCGAAGGATCTGCTCGCCTCGAATGAAGTCGTTTCTCCCGGTGCCGGCAAGCCGAAGAACGACGTCGACATCGACCCGCTCTATTGCGGCCCTGGCGTGTGGTACGACCGCGAGACTGGGCGTATCCATGCTCGCTTCTCGCATACGCACAGCCCGGAACCGGTGGCGAACTACCGCGGTGAAACCGATCCCCGCAACCTGCCACTGATCCTGGCGCCGTTCGCATCGGTGCCGCTGCACCTCGACGGCGCGAAGCACGTTCGCATTCAGGATCTCGTCGTGCGCGGCGCTGGGTACACCACGATGATTCTCGACCACTGCGATCGTGTCGAACTCGAGAATCTCACGGTCTGGTGCGGCACTTACGGCCTGCGAGCGACGCGAACCACGAACCTCAAGATTCTCGGCTCACGTTTCCATGGCAGCGTGCCGCCCTGGACTTCTCGAGCGGACGCCAGCAAGCGCGACTACCCCGATCGACCGCTTCGCAACCTCACGCGAATGAACACCCACGCCATCATCGAGATCGAGACCGGCGGCGAATCGTCCGTCTTCGCCACGCCACAGAACGACCTGTGGGAAATCGCCAACTGCGACTTCACGGACGGCCACGACGCGGTCTATCTCGGTACGATCAACGTGCACTTCCACCACAACCGCATCGACAACTTCCAGGACGACGGCATTTACCTCAGCCCGGTTTACTATCGCCACAAGCTCGTCAAGGTTCCGCCTCAGATCCATGTGCATGAGAACGTGATCACGCGGGTGCTCACGGCCCTCGCGTTCGGCGGCCCTGAACCGGAAGATCCTGACGAAGTCTTCATCTATCGCAACATCTTCGACCTCCGCGGCAGCGTGTACGCGAGCCGGGCCAGCGTGCAGAAACCGACCTCCACCTTCCTCACCGGCAAGGTGATCGGCGACCACGGCAGCCCGCCCTGGCCGACGCTGAACTTCTACCACAACACCGTGCTCGCGGATGGCAGTCGCGACGCGCTCATGGGCCTCGGCGGCTCGCTACGTGCTGGGCATCCGCGACGGGTCTTCAATAACCTGCTGATTCACACGGATCGCCTTCCCGTGTTCCCCGTGCCGAAGGTGGGGCTGGGCGAACTCGTGACGGATGCGAACCTCTACTGGGCCCCGAACGTGACGCCCGCCACCGCCAAGAGCTTCTTCGATAAGTTCCGCAAGTCCGACCTTTTCACCGCCAGCCAGAAGCTGTACCCGCCCGGCTCCACGACGCACTCGATCGTGGCTGATCCGCTGTTCGAGGCCTTGAATGATTACCGTTTGAAGCCGACGAGCCCCGCGAGGGACGCCGGCGTGAAGCTGCCCGAGACCTGGCCGGACCCGCAGCGCGAGGCCGACGGAAAGCCTGACATCGGAGCCGTGCCGATCGGCGGAACCATGCCTCGGTAATCATTGTGGCAAGAAGTGATCGAGGGCGGTAATCAGTGTGGCAAGAGCCGATCGAGGATGACCGATCCGAGGTGGATTCAAAGGCGCTCGGACTGTGGCATCAGCGTCTCGCCGGTGAAATTCCACGTACCGGCGAGACGCCCAACGGCACTGACTTTACCATCGAGGCGAACGTCAATTGGACTCCAAAAGCGTCCCGAATCATACAATCGGTACGCCTGAATCTCGTATCTCATTACGGTCATTGGGCGTCTCGCCATTGCTCCACTGCTATTGCAGCGTCAGGGAAACCGATTCGGTCTCCTCGGTCTTTCAGCCGCGGAGCGGCGACCGTTGGTAGCCACGGGCGTAAGCCCCTGTAACTCACGCCCCAACCACCCAAGCCCCCCACGCCATTGACTCTGAGTTCGAGGCAAACGTTGATTGGGTTCCAAAAAGCTTCCTGGATCACTTGAGGTACGTTTGTCGCTAAGTTCGGCCTTCTGGATCCGGGATTTCGCATCAACCAAATTCAAAGTAAGTGCCTGTTTGCGAGGCGCCGATGCCACAGTCCTCACCGTTCAGGGGTTCGCGGCCTTCTCGAGTGCGTTGCGAAGGAAGGTCGCGAAGCGTGATGGCTCGTTGATCTTCCCCTCGTCGTACACCCCCACCACCTTCACGCCGCCTGTGATCAGCGGATCGAGAATCACATAGTACGGCAGCTGCTCCGTATCGAAGACTCGCTCCTTGAAAGCCCGATTCGCCAGGGCTTCCTCACGGCGTAGCTGCTGCGGGGGAGGATTCACAAAGGCTTGTTCGGGCACCCAGTCGGTGTAAAGTTGTACGAGCTTGAAGCGCTTGAGAAGGTCCTTCACCGCCGGGTTGATGAAGATATTATGCTCGTTGTACTTGCAGTTCGTGCAGGTCACGCCGGTGAAGTCCACGAACACCAGGGAGGGCTTCCCCGTGCGAGCCTCCTCGCTGCGGGCGGCCTCCAGGGCGGCTTTTAGATCCGTGGAAAAGGGAAGGTCGCTCGCCGATTCCCGGTTCGTTTCGGGCAGCAGGAACGAATCGATCCATGCGTAAACCACGCCTCCGGGCCGCTGGGGTTTGCCGTCGAAGCCCTTGAAGAGCGCCGGTGTGAGGTACACCGCCAGCCAGAGGAAGCCGATCGCAAAGATCAACCGAGGCACGCCGATGTTCGGCTTTTCCTCGTCGTGCGGCAAGCGGAAGACGTTCAGCAGGTACAGCCCGCACGCCCCGAAGATGGCGACCCAGCCGCTGAGGACGACGTCGAAGGTGAAATACTCCGGCACGGTTCGCCAGCCGATCTCGGCGGTGCGGAGGAACTTCAGGGCTGCCGCGATTTCGAGGAAGCCCATGACGGCTTTTACGCTGTCCAGCCAGCCGCCGGAACGCGGGAGAGCCTTCAGCATTCGAGGGAAGAGAGCAAGAAAGAAGAACGGCGAGGCGAAAGCCGTCGAGAACGCGAGGGCGCCCAGGATCAACTCGACGGTGCTGTAATTCCCCGACGAGGCCAGGCCCGCGAAGCCGCCGAGGAACGGAGCGACGCAGGTGAAGCCGATGATCGTGAACGCGAGGGCGCCGAAGATGGTGCCGACAACGCCGCCGGACCCCTGGCGTCTCTGCGTGAACTTCAGCATGCCCTGCGGCAGCGTGAGGTCATACCAGCCGAAGAGGCTCAACGCGAAGAAGACGAAGAGAGCCCCGAGGAACAGATTCATCCCGGGGCTGACGCTGAGGTCCACGAAAAGCTTGAGCAACGCGAAGGCGGAGATGCCCAGCACCACGATGATGGTGAGGCAGTAAACCGATGCGAGCTTCAGCGTCTGGGCCGTTGATTCGTGTGCCTGCTTCAGGAAGATGCTGACCGTGATGGGGATCATCGGGAAGACGCAGGGCGTCACGAGCGAGATGAATCCCCAGAGCGCCGCGGTGGCGAGCAGCCCCGCGAGCCCGCCCTGGGCCGGCGTTTTATCCGCGGAGATCAGTGATCGAATCACTTCGAGGTCCGCGATGTACTTCTCGGGCGGGACCGCGAGCTTCTGCGTCGCGATCTTCTCCGAGGGCGGCTCCGCAAGGCTGGGCGAAGCCGTGACCTTCATCGGCGGATCAAGCGCGGCCTTCACCGCAGCTTCGTACTTCTCGGGCACGGGCAGTGGTGGCTCAGCGGAGATGTCAAACTCCACCGTTGGAGCCGTCGCGTAGAAGCACCCGGAGTCCGTGCATAATCCAAGTGATGTGCCCGCCCCGAGGACCGCCTTCGCCTTCCCGGGAGTCGCCTTCGGTGACACGATCGCCTTGAGCAGCCAGGTCGTTGGTGCAGGGTAGTAATCATCTTTCAGGGCTGGATTCTCAGCCCTCGGCTTTGACTTCCAGCCAGTGGGGTCCTTCACGTCGCTCACGAAGATAAGCGGGTCCGTCGGGGAGAGATCGAACGAGTTCTTCGAGGATTGCTTCGGATCCTGCGGAGAGGCCGGGTAAGTCCACGCGCCCTTCTTTGGGGTGACGGTGATCTTGAGCGTCACCTCCTCGCCGCGGCGCACTACCCTGGGCTCGATGGAAGCGGAGACGCTGCCCACGTCGCTGAACTTCTTGGCGTTAATGGGGGCGGTGCCGTCATCATCGAACTGCGCCCCGGCCGGCGAGAGGGTGATCGCGAGCAGAAGCAAACTGAGGGATCGCGTCATGTTTCGCCCGGGGGTTCAACCAGAAAGCCCGGGGGAGGCCGTGCCCGGGCTCAAGAGTGGCGGCAGTTGATATAGCCGCCACCGGTCGGATGTCTAACAGTCGCCTAGTCACTTGCCCGCCAGGGCCTTGGCCACTTCGTCGGCGTAGGCCTTCTCCACTTCCACGGCTGGGCCGTCCAGCACCTTCAGCGTGGCTTCCACGGGCACGGTCTTCTCGGGATAGCAGCGGTCCTCGTAGCAGACATTGATCTTGAACGCCGCCATCGCCACTTTCACGTCACCCGGCGCGGCCTTCGGCGAGACGACGGCCTTGCGAGTGTACGTCACACCGCCCGGGCAGTAACGCATCTCGGTGATGCCCACGATCGGTTCGGCCTTCGTGGGCAGCTTCGGCGGATCGCTCGCTTCACCCACAAAGATCACGGCACCCGCCGCCGGGAAGAGGAGCGTGTTCACATTGCTCGCGGCGGCTTTGTCCGTCTGCACGAGCGGATAGGTGATGTAGCCGTCGTTGAGGTCCACCGTGAGGCGGAACGTCACCGTCTGCCCCGGCTTCGCCTCGGCGGGTTCAAAGCTCGCCGTCACGTTCTTGACAGCTTTCGTGTACCAGTCCTGCTGCGTCAAGGACTGTGCCGGCAGAGCGGCGAGAAGTACGCCGGTGAACGCAGTTAGCGAAATCCATCTCATGGAGAGTGCTCCCGATTCGTGTAATCTCGATGCTCATGGTTCCGTTCGGACGATCGCTCGCTTCGCCAAAAATCACTTCTTCGGCTCGGGCGGCAGCCAGTCCTTTTGCGGCGGAGGAGGTTGCAGGCCTTCAAACGTCAGCGTGCTCACCTGCTTTGTCGCCAGGTCCACCACGCGGATGCGGTGGGCATTCGTATCCGCGACGTACAACTTGCCGCCGGCGTAGCTGATCCCGGCCGGCTCGATGAAGAGCGGTTCGCCCTTGGCGTCCTTGCCGCCGAGGAGCGAGGCCAGTTCGCCGCTCTTGAGGTCGAAGGTCTTGAGCTTGCTGTTGTAGGTGTCCGCCACGTAGTGCTTGCCGTCGTGGAGGGCGACACCGAGAGCATGCTGAAGCTTCGCCTCCTTATTGCCACGTTCGGTAGCGTCGGCCACCTGACCCGGGCCATCGCGATCGCCGAACTCGAAGAGCCCACGGCCGACCAGCGTCGAGACGCGGGCGTCGTCGCCGCCTTCGAGAGGCACCGCACGCAGGGCGCTGATCTCGCTATCCGCGACATACAGCGTCTTGCCGTCGGTGGCAAGGCCGCTGGGCTGGGCGAACTTGGCGATCGCCTTCGGGCCATCGCCGATGTTCTCACGACCACTGCCCGCGTAAGGGCCCATGACGTTTTTCTTCAGATCGAGGACCCAAATCTGGTGGTGACCCGCCATGGCGATGTAAAGTTCGTTGCCATCGCGAAGCAGCAGATCCCAGGGGCTGTTCAGGCCGAGACTCTTGACAGGCACCGGGGCGGTGAGTTGTCGCCCGCTATTGTCCTGTTCCCCCGTGCCGGCGAGGGTGCTCACGACGTTGGCTTTCAGGTCGACGGCACGGATCAGGTGATTCTTGCGATCGGCAACGTAGAGCGTATCGCCCTTGATGGCCAGGCCCTGAGGGTCGTCGAAGCGAGCCTTCTCGAAGGCGCCATCCTCCCGGCCCGGCGACCCGGCGCCGATGACGGCCTGCACCTTGCCCGCGAGGTCCGAAACGATCACGCGGTGATGCGTGCTATCCGAAACGAACAGCCGACCACTCTTCTCGTCCGCGAGGACCTTACCCGGGAAGAACAGCGGCGTGTCCCCCTTCTCGCGGTAGCGAACGAGGTCGAAGCGACGCGGCGTCTCGTCGAGCGTCTTCTTCTTGCGGTGTTCGTCGGCCACCTTTCCAACGACGCGGTCCAGGATGTCATAATTGCCCTCGCCGCTGGCGTAGCCGACGAGGTTCCCTTCGGGATCGATCAGCACGAAGGTGGGCCAGGAGGAAACGTCGTAGCGATCCCAGATCTTGTGATCGGCGTCGTTCACCACCGGGTGGGCGATTTCGTAACGCAGGATCGCCTTGCGGATGCTCTGCGTGTCCTTCTCATTCTCGAACTTCGCGGAGTGAACGCCGATGACGACAAGCTCGTTGGCGTACTTCTTCTCGAGCTTCGCGAGGTCCGGCAGGATGTGGATGCAGTTGATGCAGCAGAGCGTCCAGAAATCCAGGAGAACGATCTTGCCCTTGAGATCCTTTTTCACGGAGAGCGGCCCCGCGGTATTCAGCCAGGCGGTGCCGCCATCGAGTTCCGGAGCCGGGGTCTTCCGCGGAGCGGGATCGGCTTTCTCCTCGGGCTTGGCGCCTTTCTCGTCCGCCTTCGCCTTCGTGTCCGCCGCGGCTTGAACGTTCGGCCCCGAAGCGAAGTAAACCACGGCTGCGCCCAGGCCGACGATGGCGACGACGCCCAGCCATGTGGCCCAGCGGGGTGATGAGGAGCGAATGGAATCCTGGGATGCGGACATGAGAGGACAGCCTCCGGCGGTGGGTCTGCGGGCGGGAATGTTGACATCGTACCCGGACAGGGCCCCAGGGTGAAGGGAAACCGCGAAACCTTACGTAACCCAAACTCGACGGTGTTCAGCCGTTCGCAGCTCAGCGTCGCGGAGCTCGGGCAACTGGTGAGGATCGAAAGATCGCTGTCTTTCTCCACCGTATCGGGTGACCGCGCTCGGCAACGCTTCGCCGCGAGCGGCTTTGCTTCCCTTGCAAATGTGGTAATGGGCTCTGACCGCCGGTAGGCGGGTCGCCGCAAGCTGCCAGCCTGGACCGTGGCAACCAGGGTTGAGCGGGGTTGCTCGGGGATCGTTCGGACGATATAGCCCCCGCTTCACGCGGGGGTTTCTCATGTTTCCCGATCGCCGGTATCTCCGGATCGCCGTGATGGCGTCGGCCTCACTGCACCTGGGGCTGGTGGGGTTCGTGGTAAGCCTGCCTCGAGACGCCTTAGCGCCCGGACTTCTTGATACCCATGTCGCTGGGCCCGCGGTCGTGGCCTGGAGCACGGTCGAAGCCGAGCTTGCGGTCACAGCACCTCCGCCGCCGCAAGATCCTGAGACGCCTCCGCCAGGTCCGCTTCAAGTGGAACCTGAGCAAGTTTCGACCGCGACGGGTCAACGGCCGATGGCGTCGACGCCGCCACGAACCTTGCCACGGGAAATCGTGGAGAGGATCCGACGTGACCACAGCGAGAGCGTCGATCCAAGAATTCAGCAGGCCGCAGCACGTGAACCGGTGCCGGCTCCACCCAGCCTGCTGGGCGGCGGCCGGCCGATGCATGGGTCCCTTGCTTCAGGGCAGACCATCGTCTATGTGCTTGACATCTCTGGCAGCATGGGGCAGTCGGGGAAACTCGATCGTGCCCGGCGTGCCCTGCTCGCGACGCTTCGCGAGCAACCGGAAGATGTGCGGTTCCAGGTGATCGTTTACGCGGGGTCCGCTCGCCGCCTGCTGCCGGACGCGGGCTGCGTGATGGCGACTGTGGCGAATGTGGAGCGAACCGCCCAGGCCCTTTTGGCCATCGAACCCGTTGGCCGCAGTGCTCATGTGGACGCTCTGCGCTTGGCGGCTCAGGCGAATCCGGAGTTCGTGCTGGTGCTCACCGACGCGGAGGATTTGCCCGCCGGCGCGATCCGTGAGATGACCTCTCGCCTTGCCCGGCCCGCGGTGGTCACAATTGCCATCGTGAAGGGCGACACGATCGAGACACCTCGCCTGGTCACTTCGAATTAAGCCAGCCCTGGCCTTCGTCGCGGACGATTGCTGCCATGGCCTCGATCCACTTGGGGTGCTCGTTCAGGCACGGGATCGCGAGCAACTGATCGCCGCCAGCGTGGTGAAAGACCTCCGCGGACTCGCGGCCGATCTCGTCGACGGTTTCCAGGCAGTCCGACGTGAAGCCCGGGAGTGCGACCGACACCTTCTTCACGCCTCGCTTCGCGAGTTGCTCCAGCACGTCATCCGTGTAAGGCTTTAACCAGGGCGACTTGCCAAATCGTGACTGGTAGGTCTGTGTCCAGAAGCTGCGTTTCAGGCCCAGGCGTTCGACGAGAGCCCGTGTCGTCTTCACCACATGGGTGGCGTAAGGGTCGCCGCGCTGAGCGTACTTCTTTGGGATGCCGTGGAAGCTGATGACGAGGTGCTCGGGTTGCACGCGGTCGAGGTGCTCGCGAACGATGGCGGTCAGGGCATCGAGATACGCGGGGTGTTCGTAATAAGGTGCCGCCACTCGGATCGCGGGGACGCGGCGTTCCTTCATCAAGGCCTTGAAGAGGCAGTCGGTGGCGCTGGCGAAGGTGGTCGCGGAGTATTGCGGGAAAAGAGGAAGGGCGATCAGCTTCGTCACGCCCTCGGCGATCATGCCCTGGATTGTGTCCGCGAGGGGCGGGTTGCCGATCATCATGCCGAAGCGAACGGGCCGATCCGGGAAGTGCTGCTGAAGCAGTTCCGTCTGCTGGCGGGTGTAGTGCAACAGCGGGGAACCGGTCTTCGCGTCCCAGATGCGTCGATACTTCGCGGCGGAGGCTCCGGAGCGAAACGGCAGGATATAGCCGTAAAGCAACGGCACCCAGATCGGCTTCGGGACCTCGATGACTCGGCGATCCGAAAGAAACTGCCTCAAGTAAGGAAAGAGCCCGCCGTAAGTCGGCGAGTCCGGAGTGCCGAGCTGGATGAGAATGATGCCAGTCATGGGGAAATCAGCTGCTTGCGGTATAGCGTTGTGGAGTTCTATCACATGCGACTGCGCTCCACAGCGCTACGCCGCAAGCGGCTAACAGCGAGGCCCACGGACTGATCCGTGGGCCGAGGAGATTCTTAACAGCTTACAGGGGTCACTTCTTCTTGCAGTCGGGGCCTTCTTTGGCGTCCTGCTTTTCCGTGATGTGGGCCGGGCCGCCAGCAGCTTTCAGCTCCACGGACTTGTCGGCATTCAGCTGGATGTAGCTGGTGAACTGGCTGGGGAGGTTGGATTCGCTGAAGATGGCTTCCACCGGGCACTCGGGGACGCACGCTTCGCAGTCGATGCAGTCAGCCGGGTCGATGTAGAGCATCAAGTCGTCCTGGTAGAAACATTCCACCGGGCAGACGACGCAGCAGTCGGTGTACTTGCAGTCATTGCAGCTAGCCGTGACGACGTGAGCCATCGCGAAAAGTCCTCCGAGAAACGGCCGGCGATCCGCCAACCGGGATTTTGACCTTGGGTACCCGTTTATAGCAGAAGGATACGTGAGGCCATGTTATGGAGGAATATCGGCTTGAGTCCAGTCCCGAGGCGAGAAATTTGATCGGTTCGTTTCGCACGAGTTGCTGGAAGTTCCGAACGGTTACTTCCAGCCTGGCATACTGGGCCATGGGAACAAGGGCCTGGCTCAAGGCGACGATGGCCACGATCGATCCCCTCACGGTTCACCTCCCGCGATCAGAATGATCCCTGGCTAAAGCATGCTGAACGGGTCCAATTCCATGGGGAAAGATCGGGAGAGATCGGGAGAGCTTAATTAACTAAATCGCTGGTTGGCAAGAAATGCTATGCAGGCCGACCAGACCACCCAACTGAAAACAGCCAGACTTCTCGATTGTTTGGATCGACCCTGTACAACACCGCGATTGGTGTCACGAAGAGTATCCGGTCATATCCGTTTCGTTGTTCTCCCTGGCTGAGTGGATCGAGTGCGGGAAGTTGGTCGACTCGTCGAGAGGCCGCTGCAACTGCGGGTTTATCCAGGGCTGAAACCCAGATCTCGGCGAGTTGGTTCTCGGCTTCTTCCTGCCAGTTCACCCGGCAGTTCATTCCGCACCGAGGCGTTCGAGGACCTGGACGAGAGGTTTACCAGGACTTTCGCAGCGTCGGTCGATCTCCTCTCTGGTCAGGTCCGGCTCCCAGGGGCAGATGGGCTCGGGCGTCACGGTCGCGAGCTTCCGGCCGCTGCCGACGTCGCGGAGTTCGACAACGCCGCTCTTCCCGTTCAACTTGGGCAAAAGCGACTCCAGGTCCGAGAGCGATCCCACGCGACTTCCGTTCACATACCGAGCAACCATCGCGAAATCCTCCACGGCCCGGTGACTCAACAGATCACGACATTCTCTCGCACTCGTCCACCAAGCGGGAGGTCCTGATCCTCATTACATCATGCTGAACGGGTCCACGTCCACCTGGAACTCGACGCCGCTGGGCGGGCGGGCGACGGCGAGCACTTCGCGGAGCACGCTGTGCAGGACGGCGCTACTTTCCGACTGTAACTGGAAGTGGAAGCGATAGTAATCGTTCAGGCGAAACACCGGGCACTCCGCGGGGCCGAGCAGACGCAAAGGGCCCCCGGCACGCTTCGTGGCTTCGCGGAAGGCGCCCGCAAGCGTCTCCGAAAAGGCGTTCGCGGCTTCCTCCTTCTCACTTCGCACGATGAGCCTCGCCATGCGCTGATAAGGCGGATACTGGTGGGCCTTGCGGTGAATCAGTTCCTGCGTGGCGAAGGTCTCGAAGTCGTGCTTCGCCGCCAGCGTGATGCAGGGGTGCTCGGGCGTGTACGTCTGCACGAAGACCTGGCCGCCCTTCTCGCCTCGGCCGGTGCGGCCGGCCACCTGGGCGAGTAGCTGGAAGGTCCGCTCCGCGCTGCGGAAGTCCGGCAGGTGCAGGCCGACATCCGCGTTCACCACGCCGACGAGCGTCACGTTCGGGAAGTCCAGCCCCTTCGCTATCATCTGCGTGCCGACGAGGATGTGGATGTTGCCGTCGCGGAAGGCGTCAAACACTCGCTGATGGCTGCCGGGGCTGGACATGGTGTCCGAATCCATCCGCTGGCAGACCTTGCCCGGGAACTTCGCCTCGATCTCGGCATGAAGCTTCTCGGTGCCCAGGCCCTGGTAACGCATGCCGGGCTTGTGGCAGGCGGGGCAGGCGACGAACGGAGCGGACTCGAAGCCGCAGTAATGGCAGACGAGCGCGGACCGCAGGCGGTGGAACGTGAGGGCCAGATCGCAATGGGTACACTGGGCGACATGCCCGCATTCCTGGCAGTGGATATGCGTGCTGAAGCCGCGACGGTTCAGCAGCAGGATCGCCTGGCCGCCCGCACCGAGGGCGGTCTGCATCGCCTTTTCGAGCGTGGGGCTGATCGCTCCGGGTTTGCCGTACTGCGGCCGTGGCTCGTGGCGAAGATCGACGATCCGCACCGGCGGCATCGGTCGGCTTTCGACGCGCGTCGGCAGGCTGAGCACGGTGTACTGGCCCTTCTGTGCGTTGGCCCAGCTTTCGAGGCTGGGCGTGGCGCTGCCGAGCACGATCGGAATCGACTCGAGCCGGGCCCGCATCACGGCGACATCGCGACCGTGGTAGCGAGGCGTCGCTTCCTGCTTGAAGCTGTTTTCGTGTTCCTCGTCCACCACGATAAGGCCGAGCTTCCGCGTCGGGGCGAAGACGGCACTGCGAGCCCCCACGACCACCTGCACCTGGCCGCTGGCGATCTGCCGCCAGTACGCTCCTCGCTCGGCATCCGTGAGGTGGCTGTGCAGCACGGCGACGTTCCCGCACCGGCCGCGGAAGCGTTCGATGGTCTGCGGTGTCAGGCTGATCTCCGGAACCAGAACGATCGCTTCCTTCCCTTGCTTCACGACCTCCTCGATGCCGCGAAGGTAGATCTCCGTCTTCCCGCTGCCGGTGACGCCGTAAAGCAGGAAGGCATGAAAGTGAGGCTGTTGCAGCGATGCCAGGATGGGCGACCACGCGGCCTGCTGATCGGGGTTCATTACGAGCGGCTGAAGGAAGGCCGACGCGGACTCGAGCGGCTCCGCCCCCAGGGAATCACGATGGCTGGTGACGCTGTTACGTTCCACACGCTCGCTGAACTTCCGCAGCAGGCCCTTCGCGACGAGCCCCTGAATGAGGCCGACGCCGCACTTCAGCGACCGGGCGAGGATCGTCTGCTCGATCGGCTTCGCTTCCCTGCGGACTCGCTCGAGCACCGTCTTCTGCTTCGGCGTGACCGTCGGAAGCGGATTTGGCAGCCGCTCGCTGGGCACCGCCTCCACGAACGAGACGCGGCGCGTCCCGGCGTTCTCACGCACCCCGGCCGGAACGATTGTTTGCAACACCTGGCCCCAGCCGCAGAGATAGTAATCCGCCATCCAGCGGGTGAGCTTCATGAGGTGATCATCCACGAGCGCTTCGAGATCAAGGACGCGAGTGATCTCCTTCACGTTCTCGTAGGCCGGTTGCTGATCGGTGACACGGACGCAGAAACCCGGAGTGCGCTTGTCACCCCGGCCGAATGGGGCCTCGACACGCTTGCCCACGGCGATCTGGTCGCGAAGCGACTCCGGCACAGCGTAGCTATAGGCGTGGTCAAGCGGTCGATCAAAGACGATGTCCGCGAAGAGACTGGTGGCCGGGGCAACCATGGACGTGTTTCGTTCTTCGAGAATGGCAGTGATCATACATCCACCGTACTCTCGGGAGGAGTCGGTTGGCAATGACCGTTGTATCGGATTCAGAATTGGCGAACCCGGAGCGTAAGCGACGGGGTGGCACGACCAGCCCCGATTTAAGTCGTCAACCCGGCGACAAGTGAGGCGAACCCGAAGCGTCAGCGAGTATGTGACGCGGGAGCCTTGCACTCCCCACCCCGGCGCTCACGCTTCGGGTTCGCCTGGTGGTTGCGGGCTCCACCCCGGCGCTTACGCATCGGGTTCGCCTGATTGTTAGCTCACGAAGATCCCCGTCGTTTGGTTGACACTGACCGCGTAGTACGACTGAAGCAGCGCGAGGTCGCTTCCGTTGTAGACCTTCACGTTTGGAGCACCGCCTGGGCCAGGGCCGGTGACGATGTCGGCAAGCTGGTCGTTGTCGACGTCGAACGTTCCGACGCGGACGCCGCCGGTGAACGAAGCACTGTAGGGGCGGAACGTGCTGACGGGCTGGGTCACGCTCGTGGTCACGTCGAAGATGTTGACATCGGCAGTGGGATAAGTGTTAGGCCCGACGATGATCTCGGCGACGCCATCGCCGTCAAGATCGCCGGCGGCGACAAAGATGCCTCCCAGGCTCGTGGGGTTGAAGGCGTAAAAGCTGCTGACGAGCGTGCCGTTGAGTTGAAACACCTTGACGTGGGGCGAACCGCCGCCGGCAACGCCGGTGATGATCTCGCCCGTGCCAACGCCGTCGACATTCCCCGCAGCCACGGTCACGCCGCCGGTGAATCCCTCGGCGTACGCATAGAAGCTACTCACCGGAGTGCCGCCGCTGGCAAAGTCGAAGACCGCGACGTGTGGCGCGCCCCCTGGGCCGGCGCCTGTGATGATCTCGATGTTCGCGTCGCCATCCAGGTTGCCCGCCGCGACGTACACCCCGCCGGAAAAGCCCGGCGAGTAGGCGAAAAAGCTCATGAGTTGAGTCGAGTAATCCGCACCGCGGATGACGACCACGCGAGACTCGCCACCCGGACCAGCGCCGGCGATGATGTCCGCGAATCCGTCGTTGTTCACGTCGCCGACGGCGACTCGCACCCCGCCTGTGAAGGTGCCGAAGGGGGTGATGTTGGCGATAGGCGTGCCGTTCGCGTTGGACACCACAACGGTGGCCACCGGTCCCGCGTCCGTGCCGACGGCGAGAATCGTGGGAACGGTCGGTGGCGAGGGCGGTGTGAAGAGGTTCCAGGCACCCAGCGTGATTGTCGCCGTGTTCGCGGGCTGGGAGGTAAGGGCCGTGTCGCAGCCATTCTGGTCGTCGAAGGCGAAGCCGTACGCCCGCTTGTCGATGGCGATATTGCCGCTGAGGTTGCCCAGCGTGAACGACGAATGCAGGAACGCGGCGTATGCGTTATAAGGATCGGACTGGTTGGCTCCGCCGTAGTACTGCGAGGAGTTGCCCGACCAGGCGGTGGTGGTGTTTCCGAGAGACGTCATGCCGCGATTGAGCGCGGAGACGATCTGATTCTCGACGTTGGCCTGGAGGTTGGAGTAAAGGCCGTTGATGCTGGTGACGAAGGTGTTCGCGCTGGCGTTCCACTGAAGGTTATTGTCGGCGAAGGTGCCTCCGCAACCGAACACCATCTCGCCGGGTGTCATGGTGAGGCTGAGTTGGCCGAGCGAGGAATTGGTGAAGTAAGCCGGGGGCGGCGGCAGGTTCGCGGACAGGTTGCCGGGCGTGTTGGTGGAGAAGAACGGCTTGTACACGTAGAAGGTCGGCGATGCCAGGCCGGCAATGTTGCCGGTCGCCTGGAATTGCAGGACCTGGTAAGTCTGGTTGCTTCCGTTGACGTCAAGCGTGGTGCGGGTGCCGAAAGTCCCCACGAAGGTGTAGCTGGAGCCATCGCCATTGCTGACGCCGCCCTGGCCGGCGCCGGGGTTCGGCACGGTGAGGGTGAGGTTGGTGCCATTCGCGAAGAGCGTGTTAATCTTGCCGTCGAAGAAGGAGGAGAGCGTCAGGAGGCCCTGGACGTTGTTGGCGAGGCCCGTGCTGTTCGCTGCGAGGAGCGAATTATTGACGAACGCCAGGGGCGTCGTGTTGGAGGTGCCGTTGCCCGAATTGGCGGTGGCATTCGCGCTGAGCAGGGCGGAGTTTGGAAGGAACGTGAGTGTAACGTTGCCAGCGTTCGTGCTCGTGGCGGTGTTCGAGAGCGTGAGCATGACGCTGCCGTTGGCGATCGCTCCGACGCTCTGCACCGTGGTGCCTGCCGCGAAGGGCGCCGCATTCAGCGGCATGCCAGGATAGAAGAGGCTGAGCGTCTGATTGCCGCCGGGAAGGCTGAAGCCGGGGCCGGCGATGCTGGTGTTCGCGCCGGTGATGGTGACGCTGCTGTTGCCGGTGGTCGTCGAAACGCCGGTGGCAATCAGGCTCAGATTCACCGCAGTCACGGTGGTGCCCGTTGCGATACCGTTGCCGACGACGACCGATCCGACCTGGGGCGTCGGGGCTCCCGCGGTGGGGATCAACAGCACGTTCGCGTTCGCAGTGAACAGGCCGGAACCGTACGTGATGGGGTTCTGGGCCAAGACGCTCGCGGGGTTGAGGATGCGGAGGGAATTGCCGTTCTGGTCCTGTGGGGCGAGAGACAGGCTCGTCGCGAAAGCGGTGTTCGCGACGGCGTTACCGAACAGGTTCACGACGTCCACGCGGGTGAGATTCGCGACGCCCGGAATGCCCGAGCCGTTGGCCTTGTTCGCGGCCGGGTCGGTGGGGTTCGTCTGGATCGTGATGGGGAAGCCAAAAGCGTCGCCCTGGGTGGTGTCGAGAACCAGTTGCGTCTGCACCGCGGCATTGCCGAGGGTCACGTTCGACAGGTTCGGTTCGGCGAAGTCCCAATAGATATTGCGGTTGAAGTCCTGGGTCGTCTGGGCGGAGGGGCCGTTGATGCTCTCGGTCGTGGGTAGGCCGTTCGCGAAGCCGAACTGAGTCCAGCTGATCACCTGATTGCCCATGCCAAAGAACATCCGCGCGGAGATGAGCGGCACGTTGGCATCGAGGTTGATCTGAGCGCTGTGGGTGGTGCTGGAATAATTCGCCAGCGACGTGAGCGTGTAGTTCGGGACGTACTGGAGAAGGTTGACGGTGGTGTTCGCGTTGTAAGCGGCAGGCGTGGTGCCGCCGATGCCTCGGATGACATTCAAGCCGGTGCTGGTGAAATTCGCGACCGTCATCACCTCGTTGCCGACCTTGATGTTGATCCCCGCGGCGAGGGGAATCGGTGCATTCCCCTGGGTGCTGGCCACCGGGAGAAATGTCGCCGAGGCTGTCACGCACGCGGTCAGTGTCGTGGCGAACGCAAACGGAGCCGACGTCAAGGACTGGTTGCTATTGCTATCGATGACGGGATTGACGGCCGCGCTCGACAGGTTCACGTACGACGCACGCCCGACGCTATTGGTGCCGAACAGCGACACGTTGACCTGGCTGTCCGCGAAACCGCTGTTGTTGAAGATGGTAAGGTTGATCGTCGTCAGCACTTCTCGCGGCTCAAGCTCCTCGACGAGCAATCGGGTTCGAGGAAGGTTCAACTGCCCCATCGGACGCGACGAGACGATTCGACGAACCTTTTTGAAAAGCGGAGCGAATGTGCGACGAGCCATGAAAGCCTCTCAATGGTGGGAGAACAGCGGCGTTGGCATCGAGGAATACCATGAAGATAAGAGCGCGTCGAGCGTCAACTGCCCAATTTGACAGAATCGCTCAGCTTACCACGAGAATAGTCACCACGGATTCGCCAGCTTGGGGATTTGCTCGCGGTAGGGCGACACTCTTACCGAGGCTCGCCGATCGCAAGGGGTGGTGAAGTAAGACGATCGTCGTTGAGTCGCAGTGGGTGGCGCGCGACTCAACGACGACCGAGAAGGGCGGATGCTTAACTCACGAAGACGCCGTTGGTAGAGCCTTCCAGGGCCGTGGCGTTCCCGGCCATCGTCAGGTTGCCGAAGAAGAAGTTCAACTGCCCGGCGAGGCCAGGACCGGACCCGAGCACGATATCGGCCTGGCCGTTGTTGTTGATGTCGAAGGTGCCCACGCGGACGCCTCCAGTGAAACTGGACCCGAACGTCGGCGTGATGCTCTGCGAGCTTGTCACACTCTGGCGCGGAGTGAAGATGTTGACCATGGGGCCCATCTGGCTGGCGGGGCCCACGAGGACCTCGGCGAAGGTGTCGCCATTGAGATCCGCCGCGGCGACAAAGATGCCGCCGATGAAGCTCGATGAGAATGCGTAGAAGCTGTAAACGGGATTGGTATTGGTGTCAAAGATTCGGACGTTCGGCCCGCCATTGCTGGCGGGGCCGGTGATGATCTCATCAAGCCCGACGCCGTCGATGTTCGCGGCTGCGACCGTGACGCCGCCATCGTAACTCAAGTCGTAGGCGTAGAAGCTGCCGAGCGGCCCCGCCATCTGGACAGCCTGCCCGCCGGTGATGTTGAAGACGCTGACGCGAGGGCCGCCTGAAACGCCGGCACCGACGAGCACTTCCATGTCCGCGTCGCTATCGACGTTGCCCGCGGCGACGAAGGTGCCTCCGTCGAAGCCTTCGAAAGCGTAAAAGCTCGCCAGGACCGACTGGAAGTTATTCTGCCCGCTGAGGACCAGGACACGTGAATTGCCGCCGCGTCCCGCGGATGCGATCAGGTCCTGGAAACCGTCGTTGTTCACATCGCCGACAGCGACCCGCACGCCGCCGGTGAAACTACCAAAAGGGGTGAGGTTGGCCAGCAGCGTGCCATTCGCAGCGAACACCTGGGCCTGGGATGGCGTGCCATTGCCTGATCCGACCGCATAAATCTGCGGAATCACCGCTGGCGGCGGAGGCGGAGGCGGAGGAGGTGTCGAGTTGGCCCATTCTCCAAGCGTAAAGATGGCGCCGGTGGCGTTCGGTGCCGCTTGAGTCGTGGAGAAGTTGGCCTGATCGTCGTACGAGATGGCGTACGCTCGCTGGTCGATGGCGACGTTGCCAAGTCCCGCGATGGTGCCATGGAGGAACGCCGCATAGGCGTTGGACGCACCCGCGTTGCCGTAGAACAAGGTCTGGTCGCGCCAGACCCCGGTCGTATTGGCGGACCCGCGGCCCAGCGACGATACACCTCGGTTGAGTGCTGCGACGATCTGATTTTCGAGGTTCCCCTGAATGCTGGAATACGTCTCATTCGCCGTCACAGTGATTTCGCTCAGGGGACCCCATTGCTGCACATTGTCCGCGAAGACACCATCGCCCGCGAGCACCATTCCGCCCGGGGTCGTGCTATTGCTGAGATTGCCGTTAATCGTGTTGGCGAAGTATTGTGGTGGAAGCGGGAAATTCCCCGCGCTGGCTGGCATGTTGGTCTTGAAGTAAGGTTTGTAGACGTAAAACGTCGGGGCCGCCGCGTTGCCGATGGTGCCGTTGTATGTGAAAGCCAGCACGGGGTAGTTGGTGATGTTGGAGGTGATGTCGTTACCAGTGATCGTCGTCGCGTTCCCCACGAAGGTGAACGTGGCGGGGTCGTTCACGCTGAATGTCCCCGCGCGCCCGAACCCGGGATTGGGCACGATGAGAGTGATGTTCCCTGCGTTGGTGAAAAGGTTGTTGAGATCCGTGTTAAAGTAACTCGCGAGCGCGGAGACGTTGGCAGCGACCCCGCCGACGACGGCGTTGCCGCCGACCGTGTTGCCGAGACCCGCCAGGTTCGCCAGGTTCGCGTTCACGATGGTGAGGTTGGCCCCGGTCAGGGTCGTCGTGGCGTTCGCGGAAAGGGTAAGCGTGGTGCCGGTGAAGTTGGTAATGGTGGAACCGGGCGGGATCGCCGAGCCGTTCCCATTCACCGACACCACACCCCCGATCACATACTGGTCAGCGTTGGAGACGGCGGAGATGACGTTGCTGCCAGCCGTGAGGTTGCCAGTTGTGTACAAGGTCGGGGCCAGCGCCACGATGGCTTCAGGGCTCAGAATCCGCGTCACCGTGCCGTTAGCCGGGGAACTGGTCGTGGCA
>Ga0105049_10002236_pt1 | contig 22855 bp, 24 predicted proteins | sample MAT06_FD_78087 | JGI IMG/M metagenome (GOLD analysis project Ga0105049, IMG submission 78087) | Freshwater microbial communities from Lake Fryxell liftoff mats and glacier meltwater in Antarctica - MAT-06 | ecosystem: Environmental > Aquatic > Freshwater > Ice > Liftoff microbial mat | place...
CGTCGTGCGAGCCGCGATCGAGTGCTTCATCGAGTACGAGCAGCAAGAGTCGCTCGACGCGGCGGATGCGTTGTGTCGCGAGGTCCGCCGCGGTGATATGGCCGAGATCGGCACGCTCCCGACGATCGAAGCGCTCGTTCGCGGCCAAGGCGATGTGGTCGTGATGACCGACTCGTTCGCCCCGGGACGCGGCTCGTTCTGCCCGGCGTGTGAAGCCGTCACCACAACGGCTGCGGGGCTGCTGCCCGAACCGTGCGCCCAGTGCGGAGCAGCGGTCGAGAATGTCGATCTCCGGGAACACATCGTCCGGCTCGCCGAGCGGACGGGGTGCGGCTTCGAGCGCGTCAGCCATCATGACCAGCTCTCCATGCTCGGCGGCGTCGGGTGCACCCTTCGGTATCCCCGCTCGGACCGGTGAGCGCAGCCGCGATCGGTTGCGACTCGGTCGATCACCAAGCTCACGTGCCCCGTTCGCTCCGTTCGCGCGCTCGACGAGCTCTCGCAGAACCCGTCACCGACACGTGCGATCGAAGCGAGCATCATGAAGAGCGCGAAGTCCACGCCAACGAAGGCAACGACGCAGGACTTCGAGCTGAGCCGCTCGATCGATGACAGATCGAGATCGACATTCGCATCGTCGACGACGAGCTCGCGGGCCATCGTGGCGAGACCATCCTCCAGGCAGTCGCTGCAGCACGGCTCGTGGCGCGTGGGAGCTCGTGTAGCACTGGCGCGAGCTCGCGTTCTCGGCCAGCTGCGCCGACTCCTCGACCACCGCGAGCCCGCCCAGGCAGATGGTGTGTTGAAGTTTTTCGATGACATCGCGACATCCGCCGCCGCCAAGGCCACGTGAGCGCGGCGCCGAGCATCGCCTGGCGTATGATGCGCCGCGATGTCGATCGAATTCCCCCAGACCCAGGTCGCCGCGTTGCACGAGGTCGCGGCTCGTCTCTACGACAAGCGCCGGCCGGGCACCGAGCTCGTGTCGGTCGCACGCGACCTGCTGCGCGGGTTCTTCGACGTCTGCGCGTTCGCGGGCCTCGATCGAGTGCTGGCGGAGCTCGCGGAGACGTTCGCGCCGCTCGATGTCCTCGATCGATCCGCGCTCGCAGATCACGAGGCCGCGTGCGCAGCGGTGGTCGCGCAGCTCGCGACGAGCGATCTCGATGGCGGTGGTCCGCGTAACGCCAAGCCGCGGCAGCTCGCCGACTGCACGATCGCGGGGCTCGGGTTGGTGGTGGTAAACGAGCCCGATCGCAGCATCTCGCTCGGCGACGAAGTGCGCCGCGCCGTGGTCGCCGCGATCACGAGCATCGTCGACGTGGAGCTCGCGGTGCCGAAGTTCCGCGACACCATCATCGCCGAGGCGCGCGCCCGGTGCGACGACCATTTTCATGCGGCGTTCACCAAGGTCACCGCACAACTCGACGACCGCGGGCTGCAGCTCCTCAAGCAGCCGAAGGTCCCGATCGATGCGATGCAGGCGATCCAGCGTGCACTGTACGAGTCCCGCAACGCGATCGTCGCGCGGGTCGCGACGTCGGCGATCGACCAGGCTCGCGCCGTGATCCAGCGCGCAAACGCCGATGCGGCTGCGCGGATCGATCAGCCGATCACGCTGCGAGCGACGCCGCGCGAGGTGGCGATCGTGCGCGCGTGTGACGCTCGCACCCCCAAGACGCCGGCGGCGGTGGTGCACACGCTGGTCGATGGCATCGCCGAGCTCGCGCGGATCACGTGGCGTGTGCCCGAGCAGCCGGTGCATCCCTACGCGGCGAGCCGCACGTTCGCGGTCGGCGACCTCATCGACCATCCGAAGTTCGGGCGCGGGTCGGTCGTCGGCTGTCTCGCGCAGCGCATCGACGTCGAGTTCGCGGACGGCAAGCACACGCTCGTGCACGTGCCGCCGCGCCGCTGACCGGGATCGATCGTGGGGCTCAAGCGCGTCCTGGCCACAGTACCCGCACGATGTCGAGATGGGAGCCGCTCTCGACATCGTCATGATGCGGACAGGTCTTAACTCCCAAGTGCAAGTGGAACTGACTAGTGGAAGTGGAAGCGGAAGGTGATCACCAACTTCTGAGAAGTGGATCACCTATGAGCACCTATGAGAACGAGCTAGCCGCGTCGCGCGCCGGAGGCTTGCAGGTCCTCGACCTGATCCTTGGTGCAGTCGAACTGCTGTTGTCCGTAGCGAACGATCCGATCGCCACGCTCCTGGCTCGTGGCATCGGTGTGCTCGCTGATCACGACGCGCTCTGCATTGCCGAGCGCCTCGATGAGTCGTTGCATGTCCGCGGGGCTCGCCATTCGTGTCCTCCGAAAAGACCATCAGCGACGCTGTCGTCGCCGACGTTCGTGGGCTGATGTTCGTGGGCGTTGTAGGGATTGAACCTACGACTTGCACCGTGTGAAGATGCCACTCTACCGCTGAGTTAAACGCCCTTGCCTTGCCTTGCGCGAGGGCAGTGTTCATACGGCGAAGGCCTTCGGCTGTCAACCGGGTGACGTGAAGCCCAGCGTCGCCCGGGCGGCCCGGTGCGCCGCGGTTGGCTCGCCCTGCTCGTCCCGAACCAGGTGGTCGGGCTCGCGAACCTGCGGCGCGTCGCCGGCTTCGGCGCGGCGACAGGCGAACAGCGTGAACAACGCTGCCGCACCGGCGCGCGGGATCACGTCGCGCGAGCGGATCACCGCGAGCTCGGCCGCTTCACATGCCGCCTCGGCACGCGCGCGCTGGATCGTGGGAAAGCAGAACACGAAGCGACCGTTCACGGCCATGGCGGCACGCGCGGCCTTCGCGTAATCGCGCACGTCACCGCGGAGCTCGAAGCGCGCGTGCGCCTTCTGCGAATCGGCCGGCAGCACACCCTCGGAGACGTCCCAGTACGGCGGACTGCCGGTCACGAGATCGAATGTCTCGCCCGTGCGGACCTCGCGGAGGTCGCCGTGGATCGTGCGCACGCGTTGGGTCAGGCCATTGCGCTCGACGTTGTCGACGAGCAGCGCGTAGCTGACTTCTTGCGCCTCGATCGCGACCAGCGTCGCCGATGGTGGTGAGCGCCACAGCGCGATCAGGCCGACGGAGCCGATGCCACTGCCGAGATCGAGGATCCTCGACGGCGCGGGTGCGACCTCGACGGCGTACCAGCCGGTGAGCAGATCATCGGTCGAGTGACGGTGACCCTTGCGGCGCTGGGCGATGGTCCAGCCTGCGGTGAGCGCATCGATGGTGACGTCGAACAACCGGCTGATTCTACGTCGACGTGATAACAACCGGGCATGCAACGCAGCATCGTCCGCACCTCGCAAGCTCCCGCGGCGATCGGGCCCTACTCGCAGGCCGTGGTCGTCCCGATGGGCGACAAGAAGATGATCTTCTGCAGCGGTCAGATCGCGCTCGATCCGGCCACCGGCCAGGTGATCGAGGGAGATGTCGAGGCGCAGACCCGACAGGTGCTCGCCAACCTCGGCGCGGTGCTCGCGGCGGCCGGCGCCGGGTTCGCCGACGTGGTGAAGACGACGATCTTCCTGTCGACGATGGACGACTTTGCCAAGGTCAACGGCGTCTACGGGGCCCGGTTTCCGACCGATCCACCGGCGCGCGCGACGGTCGCCGCCGCGGGTCTGCCGCGCAACGTGCTCGTCGAGATCGACGCGATCGCGGTGCTGTGATGCCGGGCGCCATCGAATCGGTGCTCGTCGAGAACCGCCGCTTTCCGCCGAGCAAGGCGTTCGCGGACGCGGCGCACGTCAAGAGCATGGCGGAGTACGAGGCGATGTACGAGCGCGCCGCGAAGGACCCCGACGGGTTCTGGGCCGAGCGCGCCGGCGAGCTGACGTGGCACACCAGGTGGCGCAAGGTCCTCGACTGGGACCTGCCCGATGCGAAGTGGTTCGTCGGCGGCAAGCTCAACGTGAGCGTCAACTGCCTCGATCGGCACGTCGCGACGTGGCGGAAGAACAAGGCCGCGATCATCTTCGAGGGCGAACCCGGCGATACGCGCGTCCTGACGTACGGCCAGCTCCACCGCGAGGTCTGCAAGGCGGCGAACGCGCTGACCGCACTCGGCGTTCGCGCCGGTGACTTTGTCGCGATCTACCTGCCGATGATCCCCGAGGCGGCGATCGCGATGCTCGCGTGTGCGCGGATCGGCGCCCCACACACGGTCGTGTTCGGCGGGTTTTCGGCCGAGGCGCTGCGCGATCGGATCAAGGATTCGAACGCGAGGCTCGTGATCACCGCCGACGGCGGCTGGCGGCGCGGCCAGATCGTGTCGCTCAAGGACAACGTCGACAAGGCGATCGACGGCACGCAGGTGTCCACGGTCCTGGTCGTCAATCGCTGCGAGACCACGTTCTCGTGGAACGACAAGCGCGACGTGTGGTGGCACGAGACGGTCGACAAGGCGTCGCCGAAACACGAGGCCGTCGCGCATGACAGCGAGCACACGCTGTTCACGCTCTACACCAGTGGTACCACCGGCAAGCCGAAAGGGATCCTGCACACCACCGGCGGGTACCTGACGTTCGCCGCATATACGACGAAGCAGGTCTTCGATCTCAAGGACGAGGACGTGTTCTGGTGCACCGCCGACATCGGCTGGGTCACCGGTCACAGCTACGTCGTCTACGGTCCACTCGCGACCGGCGCGACGGTCGTGATGTACGAGGGCGCGCCGAATCATCCAGGGCCGGATCGGTTCTGGCAGATCATCGAGAAGTGGGGCGTCACGGTGTTCTACACGGCACCGACGGCGATCCGCGCGTTCATGCGCTGGGGCGACGAGTGGCCGCAGAAGCACGATCTGTCGTCGCTGCGTGTCCTCGGAAGCGTCGGCGAGCCGATCAATCCCGAGGCGTGGATGTGGTACCGCCGGACGATCGGCGGCGACCGCTGCCCGATCGTCGACACCTGGTGGCAGACCGAGACCGGCGGGATCATGATCTCGCCGCTGCCGGGCGCGACCGCGACCAAGCCGGGCTCTGCGACGATGCCGCTGCCCGGCATCGCCGCCGATGTCGTCCACAAGGACGGCACCAGCTGCACGGCGAACGAGGGCGGCTTCCTCGTGATCAAGCGCCCGTGGCCCGGCATGCTGCGCACGATCTTCGGAGACCACGAGCGGTTCACCCAGACCTACTTCGGTGAGGTCAAGGACTGCTACTTCGCCGGCGACGGCGCGCGCAAGGATCCCGATGGCTACTTCTGGATCATGGGACGCGTCGACGACGTCATCAACGTCGCCGGGCATCGGCTGTCGACGATGGAGGTCGAGAGCGCGCTGGTCTCGCATCCCAAGGTTGCCGAGGCCGCGGCGGTCGGTCGCCCCGATGACCTCAAGGGGCAGGCGATCGTCGCGTTCGTGACGCCGAAGCTGGGCGTGGTCGCTGACGACGCGCTCGCGAAGGAATTGCGCGAGCACGTGGTGAAGGAGATCGGCGCCCTCGCCCGCCCCGAGGAGATCCGGTTCGCCGAGGCACTGCCGAAGACGCGCTCCGGCAAGATCATGCGGCGCCTGTTGCGCGAGGTCGCGAGCGGCAGCAAGGCACGCGGCGATACGACCACGCTCGAAGATCAGGGCGTGCTCGAGAAGCTCGCCCAGTCATTCTCGTCGGAGGAGTAGTCAACCCTCGAGGTGGTCGCCGTCGACGAAGATCCGGCCGTGCCGTCGCGCGAGCGCTGAGCCATGGGCAACGGGCGTCGGCGAGCTCCCAAAGCTGATCTCGCCCGGGTGACGCGCGACCTGCGACCGCGGGTATCGTCCGGGCTGCCATGACCAAAGCTCTCGCGATCTTCGCCTTCCTCACCCTCGCCGCGGCCCCCGCCGTCGCTGGGCCCGATTACAAGTGCAGCGGCGACCGCGTCGAGAAGGGTGGCAGCACCCAGTTCCAGATCCGTCGCAGTGGGGGCGAGTTCTCGATCGAGAAGGGCGGCAGCACCAAGGCAAAGGTCGTCAAGCGCAACAGCAAGCTGGTCGTCGAGGTCGGTGGCAGCACGAAGGCCGAGATCGAGAACGGCAAGATCTCCAAGGGTGGCTCGAGCTGGGCGTCGGTCTCCGATGCGCAGAAGCAGTTCGATTGCGACGGCGATGTCGCCGCGTCGCTGTGGGTGCTGTTCCAGCTCGGCGTCCTGCCGTGATCAGGACTGCCAGCTGGTCTCGATCTGGATCGCGGTCCCGACATCGCGATTCTCGCCACCCTCCCAGGTGAGCGAGCCATCGGCGGCACGACACAGGAACTTGAACGAGCCATCACCCGGCTCGACCGTCGTCGCGTAGACGTCTCCGTCGCGCAGCAGCTCGCGCGCGTTCTCGGGATCCCAGGTTCCGAACTCGACGCGATCGCCGCACAGGAAGACGCGCTCGCCCTTCTCGAGCTCGAGCCCGGAGAGCACGATCCGTGTCGGTGTCGACGGCGCCGGAGGCATCGGCGTGGTCGCGAGCGATGCTCGTGCCGGCGGCGTCTCAGCTTCCGTCGCCGCAGCAGGCATCGGCGTGGGCGCTTGCGGCGCTTGCGCCGGCATCGGCATCGGCGGTTCAGTCGGAGTCACGAGCTCCGTGGCCGCCGGCATCGGCGCGGTTGCTTGCGGTGCTTGCGCCGGCATCGGCGGTTCAGTCGGAGTCACGAGCTCCGTGGCCGCAGGCATCGGCGTGGTCGGTGCTTGCGTCGGCGCACCGAGCAAGCTCTCGAGCCGCTCGTCGACGCGCTGGAGGCGATCTCCGATCCGCGCGAGCGCGGCGCGAAACGTCGACACCTCCGCCGGCGTGTAGTCGTGCTGATCGCTCAGCCCTGCGCGATCGCATGCGGCCTCGAACATGCTCTCTGCCGAGTGGTGGTCGTAGCGGAGGCCGAGGGCCGCCACGAGCTCGTGCTTGGCCAGCTTCATGGGACCGAGACTACCCGCAAATATGGCATCGTCGCAGCGGATGAAGCCGTGGGTCACGCTCGACACCGTGCAGACCGCGGAGGGTCCGCTGGTCCTGCGCCAGCGCGGCGACGTCTTCCACATCGTGATCGCCGGGCGCGTGCTGATGACGAGCGCGGAGCGGCGATCCGAGGAGGCGCTGTCGACGCTCGCGTTGACCGACCTCCCGAAGCAACCACGGGTGCTGATCGGTGGCCTCGGGATGGCGTACACGCTGCGCGCCGCGCTCGACGTGCTGCCGCCCGACGCGCAGGTCAGCGTCGCGGAGCTGACGCCGGAGATCGCGACCTGGTGTCGCGGCCCGCTCGCGGAGCTGACCAAGAATGCCGTCGCCGATCCGCGCGTGCGAGTCGTGATCGGCGATGTCTCGCGCGTGATCGCGGACTCTGCGCCCGGATCGTGGGACGCCATCCTGATCGATCTCTACGAGGGTCCGAACGCGCAGACGCAGACCAAGGACGATCCGTTCTATGGCACCTCCGCCCTCGCGCGGAGTCGCGCGGCCCTGGGGAAAAACGGTGTGTTCAGCGTGTGGTCCGAGGATCCCGATGCCGCGTTCGAGCGCCGCTTCACCAGCGCGGGCTTTCGCGTCAGCGTGCACCGCCTGGGATCGAGCCGTGTCCACGTGGTCTATCTCGGCCGCCGCACGTAACATCGACGCATGTTCGGAGCCGGCGTCACGTTGCCGTGGAAGCTGCTGGGACCCTCATGACGCCGTTCTCCACGCTGCTCTCCCGGACCACCTCGACCGAACGCGGCCTCTCGCTCGACGTCCCCCCCGACTGGGCCCAGGGCCGCACCGTGTTCGGCGGGCTTCAGGTCTCGCTCGCGGTGAAGGCGATGCGCGCGGACGTTCCGGATGTTCCGCTGCGAACGCTGCAGGTCACGTTCATTGGTCCGCTCACCCCCGGCACGGTTCGCGTCGAGACCACGATCCTCCGGACCGGCAGCAGCGCCACCCACGTCGAGGCGCGCGTGTTCGGTAGCGAGCTCGCCTCGATCGTGGTCGGCGTGTTCGGCAAGCCGCGCACGTCGGCGGTCGCCGTCACGTTGACGCGCCCGACGCTGACACCCGACAAGGCGTTCAAGCTCCCCTATATTCCGGGGCTCGCACCGGCGTTCCTCCAGCACTTCGAGGGCACCTGGTTGCGCGGCTCGATCCTGCTCTCCGGCGGGCGCGACACCTCACACACGCTCGAGGTCGGCGTCCTCGAAGCCGGTCCCGCGACGGAGTCCCACGTGATCGCGCTCGCCGACTACATCCCACCGCTCGCGATGACGTTCCTTCGCAAGCCCACGAACGGCGGCACGCTGTCGTGGATGCTCGAGCTGCTCACCGATCAGTTCGGCGAGACCGTGCGCGGCTGGCAGGTCGATGCCGAGCTGATGGCCGCGCGCGACGGCTACACCAGTCAGTCGCTCGTGCTGTGGAGCCCCGACGGTCGCCCGATCGCGCTCGGCCGTCAGAGCATGGTCGTGTTCGCCTAGGGGCCCGCGAATAGGAACGTCGAGCGAGTTCGCTGGCGATCGTTGGTCATCTCCGTCGGTAAACCCGGTGGCGACGACCGTTGAGGGACCGAGTCATTCATTCGCGGGGCCAGCTTGTAGCGATCAGCCGGTTTCGCGATCGCGGTCGCGACTTCCCGACTTCACACGCTGCGGTCCTTGCGCGTGAACGCCCAGGTCCCGACCTCGGCCATATCGCGGAGATCTTCCAGCGCTCCGCGCTCCGCGACGTCGCGATCCTGGCCGCCGTCGATCTCGCGGATCGACGCGCGCTCCCAGTCCTCGACGACATCGCCTGGATCGACTCCAGCCGTGCGGGCGAGCTCGATCACCTGGTCGCGCGACATCGAGCGAGCCTAGCCCGCCCCGGGGTCGCGGGTGAAGTTACCGCTTGCGACCGTACTCGTCGGTGTTCTGCGTCTCTTCGCCCGTCGCCGACCAATCGACCAGCTGCTCGTCCTCGACCGCGAGCGCGTTCTTCCAGTCGTCGCGACCCACCTCGGCCTCGGGCTCGACCCCCTCCGAGGCAATCTCGCTGACCTCCGTCGAGCCACGACGTGCGGTACGCATCGGCGCGGGCGGTGGCTCGGCAGGCGCCACGGCCTGTGGGCGACGCGAGTTGGTTGCCGCGAGCCGACCGCTGCCGGTGTTGGTCTGGCGAAACCGCTGCGAGGTCGGCGTACGTGCGCGCGTGGGCGCCGACGCCGCGGACTCATCGGCCTCGAGGGCCGCCACCACATCGGCGAGCGAATCCGCCGCCGACGGCGACGGGATCGCCGGACCGACCGCCAGGGGCCTGGGTGCCGGTGCTTCTCGCGGCATCTCATCCGGCGGCGGCGTCATCGACAGCGGCGCCGGACGGGTGACTGGGGCCGAGCCGACGCTGACGACGGCGCGCGAGACCACGCTGACCTGGATCGGCACGAACTCGCGCCCAAGCGATCGCGTGGAGATCTCCGACAGGCAGTTCCACATCACCGCCACCGGGATGTGCTCGCACAGATTCGCGACGCCGACCGTCTCGATCACGAGCTGTGCGTCGACGCGCGGCGCGCCGAGACATGCAGTGAGCAAGCGCGCCCACAACGGACGCGGCAGATGGACCGAGAGCAGCTCGGGCGTGACGTGCCGGAGGACGTCGTCGGGTGATCCGATCCCGAGCTCGAGCGCCTGCGTCAGCGCCGTGTCGAGGAAGCCCTTGAGGTTCATTTGTCGCCTCCAACCCCGGCGCGCTCGGCCGCCGCGGCGATGCACGCCCACAACACGTCATGCGGAAGGTGCTTCGCGAGCAGCTCCGGGGTGACGGTCTCGAGCACGCGATCCGGCGTCATCGAGCCACTCGCGAGCGAGGCGGCGAGCATCTTGCCCAGCAGCTCCGGCGGCAGGTGACTGGCGAGCACCTCGGGGGTGGCGTGCGCGAGCACGTCGGTAGGTGCGAACACCTGGTGCTCGAGACCCGACTCCACCATCTTCGCGAACCATGCTGATCGCTGCTCACTCATCGTGGCTACGGTAGCGCGATTCCGGGCAAGTCGTCGACATTGCAGGAATCAACCGCTGGGACTTGCTTTGAATGGATAGCTCCCGCACGGTCGTGAACGGATGTCCGAGTCTCGCTCGACGCTCTCCTCGGGCACGTTGCTCTACCGGACGGTGAACGACGCACTCGAGGTGCTGCTCGTACATCCCGCGGGGAACTACAACCGGCGTGCACCGTGGGGCATCCCGAAGGGCGCGCCCGATCCGGACGAGGAGCTCGAGACCACCGCGCGCCGCGAGACGCTCGAGGAGACCGGCCTCGACATCACCGAGACGCTCGTCCATCTCGGCTTCGTGGATTACACGCGCTCGAAGAAGCGCGTCCACGCCTACGCCGGTCCCGCGCCCGATGGTGCGGTGCCGCGGTGTGCGTCGTGGGAAGTCGACAAGGTCGAGTTCATCGAGATCACACGTGCACGCCGGATCATTCACCCCGATCAGGCCGCGTTACTCGATCGCTTGCAGCGCCATCTCATGCCCGAGTGCAGCAGCGAAGAGATCGCCAGCAAGCCGGCCTAAGTCGGCCTAAGTCGGCATTCCTCGTCGGAACCACGTGAAGACGTGTCGACGCGCGACGTCGCAGTGTCGGTCGCACCCGCAGCCATGTCAGCAAATCTGACACGCTGACCATTTCGTCTGGACAAAACCGCGCTGTATGCCAGAGTCAGCAGCTCGTTTTTGGCGAGCCGCCTGGGAGGCGGTCGCGGCAAGCAGCTTGAATTGCTGCGGCGCTCGGAACCTGCCCGCTTGGCTCGGTGCAACCGCCGTCGTCGGTGCGCAACGTGCACGTCACCGAGGACGTACCTCGCTCGTACCTCTGGGTGAAAACCCGCGGGAATCGCGAGTGGGGCCGCAACGGTCTCCCCATCCAACGACGTCTCAACCTCAGGAGTATCGCTATGGCCACCACACAACATGAAGCCCGTCGCCGGCAGCGCAGTACGCACCGGACCACGGCCCATGCTGCACGGAGCGTCGTGTTGGGTTCCTCATCGGGCTCTCACGCACGTGCCGCGCGCTCTACGAAGCCTGCAGCGACTGCTGCAGCGGTATCTGCTCCCGAGATCGAGCGGAGTGAGGTTCGCGTCGTGACGAAGACCGTAAAGACCATTCGTACTGCTGATTCCGATGACCACCTGGCGGCGTATTTCCGCCACCTGGCAGAGCACGAGCTGCTCACGCCCGAGGACGAGCGCGAGCTCTCGCAGGGCATCGAAGACACCGAGATCCTGACGTGGGAGCGCGTGTTCCAGCGTCCGGAAGTCATCGAGCATCTGCTCTCGCTGGTGCAGCCAAACCTCGAGCAGACGGTCAGCTTCCCGAAGCTGACCAAGGCCCTCGAGGAGATGACCACCAAGAAGGCGCGCAAGGATCCGAAGCTCGTCAAGAAGCTGGCGGCTGCCTCGAAGGAGTCGGCGGTGCAGATGCGCGCGCTCGATCTCGATCGCGTCCACATCGATGCCGTCGTGCGCGAGCTCTATCGAGCGCGCGAGGCAGCGCTCGCGAACGAGACCACGTGGTGGATCGATGCGGCGGCTCCTGATGCAGGCACGTTCCTCGACTCGATCCGTCAGGCACATCGCGATGCGATGAACCTGCGTGACGAGTTCGTGCGCGCGAACCTGCGTCTGGTCGTCACCATGGCGCGCCGCTACGACCGTGGTGGCATGCCGCTGGCCGACCTGATCCAGGAGGGCAACCTCGGTCTCATGCACGCGGTGTCGCGGTTCGACTATCGCCGCGGGCTGCGGTTCTCGACCTATGCATGCTGGTGGATCCGGCATGCGATCGGTCGTGCGCTCGCCGACAAGGCGCGCGCGGTCCGCATCCCGGTGCACATGCTCGAGGCGCAGCAGCAGCTCGAGAAGGTGCGGCAGGCGCTGGTCGGTGAGCTCGGTCGTCCGCCGACTCCGCAGGAGCTGGCGAAGGCCGCGCAGGTTCCGCTCGCGAAGCTCAACCAGATGCACCGCTACATCATGGGTCAGCCGATGTCGTTGGACCGCCCGGTTCACGACGACGACGATCGTTCGTTCGGCGACACGATGGCGGATCCCGATAGCGAGGAGTACTCGCCGGAGGATGATCTGACCACCGAGACGCTGACCGGTCAGATCAAGAAGTTGCTCCACCACCTGTCGCCGATCGAGGCCGACGTGCTCACCAAGCGCTTCGGGCTCGGCGACGACGAGGAGCGGACGTTCCGCGAGATCGGTGACCAGTACCACCTGTCGCGCGAGCGGATCCGGCAGATCCAGAACTCGGCACTCGACAAGCTGAAGCGTGCCCTCGAGCGCGAGCACCGCGGTCACGTCGTGATGTAAGCGAAGTCGCAGCCGTTGTAGCGAGTCCGCAATTGAATGCCGGTTCGCTGGCAGCTAGGGTCCCGTCGATGAAGACGTGGACCCTTTTCGTTGTGGCGCTGGCGTCGACCGCGCTCGCGGATACCAAGCCGCCGCAGAGAGCGCCGGTCAAGTCGGATAGCTATTCGGGGCTCGGCGCCGATTCGGTCTCCGAGCAGGAGATCGCGAAGTTCATCGCGCCCGCGCTGCCCGACTCGGTCAGCCGCAAGATCCAGACGATGCTCGATGTCCGCGGTGCCGGTCTCGGCCTGCTGACATCGCGCGGCGATCGCATGGTGTTCGGTTCGCGGATCACCGGCACGGCGCAGATCTTCCGGCAAGACGGACCGATGAAGTACATGGTCCAGCTCACCGGCGGCGAGGATCGCACCGCGCCCGTCGCGCTGACGCCCGACGACAAATGGCTCGTGGTCAGCCGCGACGTCGGCGGTCAGGAGAATCCCGGGCTGTATGTGATGTCGATCGAGGGCGGTCCGCTCAAGCTGGTGCAGCACGCCGCGAAGGTGCAGACCGCGCTGCAGTACGTCAGCGACGATTCGAAGTCGCTGTACTTCACGGCCAACGACATCGCGCCCGACTCGTACGCGATCTATCGCTATGACCTCGCGACGGCAACACGCGCACTGGTGTTCGATCAGAAAGGCCTGTGGGAGATCGCCGATCACAAGGGCGACAGCTGGCTGCTGGTCAAGCAACTCGGCTCGACGCAACAGGAGGTCTACAGCTACGACCTCAAGACCAAGGTGCTCACTCCGGTGGTCGGCCAGAACGAGGTCGAGGAGTACGACGTCATGTTCGGCGCCAAGCCCAAGCAGGTGCTGGTGATGACGAACAAGCCGAGCAACTACCGCCGCGTCTACTCGCTCGACAACGGCAAGCTCACGCCGATCACGCCGGATCTCAAGTTCGACGTCGATAGCTTCGGCATCGATCAGGCGCGCACGCGGATCTATTACCGGGTCAACGAGGCCGGGTATGCGAAGTCGTTCGCGATCGACGCGAAGACGTATCGCCCGCTCGCGCTGCCCAGGCTCGCGGCTGCGGATAACACGGTGCTCGGTGGCGTGACGCGCAACGGCCGCTACGTGCAGCTCGCGATCGACGGCGCGACGATGGCCCCGCAGGCCGTGGTCTACGACTGGCAGACCACCAAGTCCACGACGTGGCGTGTGCCGATGACGCCGGAGATCGACACCTCGAAGTTCGTGCGCGCGACGCTCGAGACCTACCCGACGCGTGACGGCACGAAGATCCCGATGTTCGTGCGGCGCGCGACGTGCGCGGGTCCCTGCCCGGTCGTCGTCGATTTCCACGGCGGTCCCGAGGGTCAATCGACCGCCGGGTTCTCGAACTACGCGCAGATGTGGATCGACGCTGGCTTCACGTTCGTGCAGCCCAACGTGCGCGGCTCGACGGGCTACGGCAAGACGTGGTTTCACGCCGACGACGGACCGCGCCGCCTCAGCGTGATCACCGACATCGAGGACGCGGCGAAGTACATCCGCGCGAACTGGGGCAAGGACGGCAAGGCGCCCAGGGTCGGCATCATGGGTGGCAGCTACGGCGGCTACTCGACGCTGATCGGCATGACGATGTTCGCGGGCGCGTACGACGCGGGCGTCTCGAACGTCGGGATCTCGAACCTGATGACGTTCCTGATCAACACCGCGCCGTATCGCAGGATCCTGCGGACCAGCGAGTACGGCGACCCGGTCAAGGACAAGGAAGCGTTGATCGCGCTGTCACCGATCACGCACATCAACAAGATCAAGGCGCCCCTCATGATCATCCAGGGCGTCAACGATCCGCGTGTCCCGGTCGGCGAGGCGATGCAGATGTACAAGGAGCTCGAGAAGCGGAAGATCCAGGGCGGCCTGATCCTGTTTCCCGATGAGGGTCACGGCGCCGCGAAGCGCGGCAACATCGTGCTCACGATCGGCCACACGATCGCGTTCTTCCAGAAGCATCTCAAGTAGGGATCAACCGGCCGAGCAGGAAGCGCACGAGCGCCTCCGTCTTCGGCACGAAGGTCGCGAGCTCGGCGTATTCACCGGTGGTGTGAAAGCCGGCGCCGCGCGGACCGAGCCCGTCGATCGCGGGGACCCCGAGCGCCGCGACGGTGTTGGCATCGGAGCCACCTCCGAGCAGCGGCGCTTCGCCATCGCCGAGGCCGCACGCGCGTGCACAGGCGGCGTACTCGTCGCGGAGTCGGGCGGATGCCGTGGTGCGCTCGAGTGGCAGCCGGTTCGCGCCGCCCTTCGCCTCGAGGCGAACACCGGGGATGATCTGCGCGGCTTGCTCGGCCGCAGCGCGAAGGTTCGCGACCAGGGTCTCCGCATCGGCGACCGTCTCGTAGCGAAGATCGAGCTGGCAGCTCGCCTGCTCGGGGACGGTGTTCTTCGACGTCCCGCCGGTGAACGTGCCGACGTTGACGGTGATGCCGCGCGCGTGATCGGTCATCGCGTGCGCCGCCTGCGCGAACGCGGCGAGCGCGACGATCGCGTTGAGGCCGTCCTTGTGGTTGTTGCCGGCGTGCGCCGCCTTGCCGTGTGCAGTCACCGTCATCGCGCCGACGCCCTTGCGGCGCGTGATGATCATGTCGTTCGCGCGACCCGACTCGAACACCAGCGCGCAATCGGCATCCGACGCGAGCTCTTGCAGGTACCGCGCGGACGTCGGCGAGCCGACCTCCTCGTCGGAGACGCACATCACCGCGAGCGGGAGCTTCGCGAGCACACCGATGTCGTCGAGAACCGCGAGCGCGGTGCGGATCACGGCGAGCCCGCCCTTCATGTCGAGCACGCCCGGCGCGATCGCCTTGCCAGCTTCCTCGCGCCAGCCCTCGAAGTGACCGGGTGGGAACACCGTGTCGTGATGCCCGATGAGGAGGATCCGCGCGCCCGGTGCGGCGGTCTTCCACACCAGATGCTCGCCGAAGCCTTCGACGGGGATCCGGATGCAGCTCAGCGACGGCAACGCGAACGCCTCGCGCAACATGCCGCCGACGCGGTCCACGCCCTCGATGTTGGAGGTGAACGAGTTGACCTCGACCCAGCTGCGGGTAAGCGCGAGCATCTCGGTCTCGCGTGCGCGGATCTGGGCGAGGGTTTGTTCGAGGTCGGGTGTTCCGTCGGTCACTGGCGTGGCATCTTCCCCGCGATGGCAAAGCGATTCAAGGCAGCAATCATCGGTGGCAGCGGCTACGGCGGTGCGGAGCTGGCGCGCCGGCTGCTGATGCATCCCGAGGTCGAGCTCGTACGCGTCGCCTCGATCGATCACGTCGGCGAGCCGCTCGGGGCGGTACACCCGAACCTCGACGGCGCGACCGACCTCAAGTTCGAGGACCTGACGCCGACGCAGGCGGCCCTGGGTTGCGATGTCGCGCTGCTCGCGTTGCCGCACAAAGTCACCGCCGCGAAGGTTCCCGAGCTGATCCGCGCGGGCGTCAAGATCGTCGATATGTCGGGCGACTTCCGGCTCCGCGACGCGGCGGTGTACGAGAAGTTCTACGGCGCCACGCACCCCCACCCGGAGCTGCTCGGCACGTTCGTCTACGGGCTACCCGAGCTCAATCGCAAGGCGATCGCCCAGTCGAGGTACGTCGCGTCACCCGGCTGCTTCGCGACGACGATCGAGCTCGCGCTGTTGCCGCTCGCGCGCGCCGGGATGCTCGACGGTGTCGTCGTGCACGTGCAGGGCATCACCGGCTCGTCAGGTTCGGGCATCGCGCCGCAAGCGGGCACCCATCACCCGAGCCGCGCCGGCAACCTCAAGACGTACAAGCCGCTCGAGCACCAGCACGTGCCGGAGATCGTGCAGACCCTCGAGGACGCCGGTGCCAAGGGCATCGAGCTGCGGTTCGTGCCGGTGTCGGCGCCGCTGACGCGCGGCATCTTCGCGACCTGCTTCCTGGAGTTGCCAGAGGTCGATGGCCTGGCGAAGACCCTCGCCGGGTTGTTCGACGAGGCCTTCATGCACGAGCCGTTCGTGCGGCGCCCGCTCAAGCGCCTGCCCGAGGTCGTCGCGGTCGCGGGCAGCAACCACGTCGAGGTCGGCTTCGCGGTCGGCCCGGTGTTCAAGGACAAGCGCACCGTGACGTGCTTTTCGGCGATCGATAACCTGATCAAGGGCGGCGCCGGTCAGGCGATCCAGAACATGAACCTCGTGCTCGGCATCGACGAGAAGCTGTCGCTCGAGGACGTGGGTAACTGGCCATGAGCGCGATCAAGACCATCGTCGTCAAGATCGGTGGCGAGGTCGTCGGATCTGGAGAGGCCGCGCTGCTTGGCAAGGACCTGCGCGAACTGGCGACCGATCACCGGATCGCGATCGTGCATGGCGGTGGCCCGCAGGCGACCGAGCTGCAGAAGAAGCTCGGGCTCACCACGACACAGATCGCCGGCCGCCGCGTCACCGACGCCGCCACGCTCGATGTCATGAAGATGGCGATCGCAGGCAAGCTCAATGTCGACCTGTGCGCGGCGCTGCTCGCGTCGGGCCTCGCGCCGGTCGGCCTGCACGGTGCGTCGGGGCACGTCGTGAAGGCGGTGCGCCGTCCGCCGAAACCGTACCCCCCCGCGGCGCCCGATCCTGTCGACCTCGGGTTCGTCGGCGATGTCACCGGCTTCAACCTCGGCTTGCTCGAGACGTTGTGGTCGGCGAACTACGTCCCGGTGATCGCGTGCCTCGGCGCCGATGCCGAGGGTGGCGTGTACAACATCAACGCCGACCTCGTCGGCAACCAGCTCGCGGCCGCGCTCAAGGCGGACCGGCTGTTCCTGGTGACGTCGACGCCCGGCGTGCTCGCGAACATCGACGATCCGGCATCGCGACTGACGCGGATCACGTGCGCCGAGGCCAAGCAGGCGATCGTCGACAAGGTGGTCACCGGCGGCATGATCGCGAAGCTCGAAGAAGCGATGGCCGTGATCGATCAGGGGGTCGGCTCGATCCACATCCTCGGCAAGCTGTCGGCGGGCGACCTGTTGCGCGCCGTCCGCGAGCCCGGCTCCGTCGGCACCACGCTCGTCCCGTAGAATCGTCACGGACGCTGATCACCCGGCAGCTCGCGAAGGGCTCGAAGATCTGGGCGGCACGGTGTGTCGCTCGCGTTCGTCGAGGGCACGGATGGGTTGGCTACAAGATGAAGACCGCCGACCGGCGGTTCGACGTGTCGTTCGATCGATGATCGCGAAGCTGTGACTCAGCCGAGCACGCCGGATGGATCGACCGCGCGGCGGAGCGTTTCGATCAGGCGGTCGGAGGTCGGCTCGCCGGCCGGCGCCGCGGACTGGATCCCGATCCGGAACGGCGGATACCCCCGTGCGAGTGCGAGGGCCTCGACGCGCGTGTGACAGGCGAGCGCGCGCTCATCTTCGCCGACGACGTCGCGGTCGTAGGCGATCTGCGCGACCGCGGAGAGCGCGCGGGGCGTGATCCCGAGCAGCGCGATCGCGGGCTCGAACCCGCTGCGAGTCAGCTCTGCCTCGTAGAGATCCGCGATCTCCCGCGCGTGCGTGCCCGCGAACGGCACCGCGTGCGACAGCCACAGGAACCCGCAACGGTCGCGATCGGGGTCGAGGGTCGCGGGGATCGGCATGCGCTTGCGCCAGTAGGTCGCGGCGGCGCTGCGATCATGCGGGATGCCGAGCGCGGGTCCGCAGTCGTCCTCCGATGCGGCGAGCGGGTCTTCGGGACCGACGCGGATCGCGAGCTCGGCGGTGTCGCGGAGCGCTTCCTCGACGAGGTCGCGCAGCGCCGCGCCGTGCCCGGAGCTCCCCGCGTAGAGCGACAGCGTGCCGCCCCAGCGTCCGAAGCCCGCGCGACGGCGCACCGCTTCGCGGACCCCGGATGGCAGCGGGATTTCGGAGGTCTCTGCCCACGGATACTGTCCGGCGAGCGACATCGCCTTGAGGTCGTTCCAGATCGGGATGGTCGCGGTGGTGATGCCTGCGAGGGCCAGCCCGCGCAGCGCCTCGACCAAGGGGACGAGCTTCGGATCGTCGGCGATCTGAAACGATGCGAGCTGGAAGTGCCGCGGGTACGGTGCGAGCCAGATCGTCGCCCGCGTGACGACGCCGGGTCCGCGCTGACTGAACAGCCCGTCGATCGACGGACCGACACCCCAGCGAGACAGCGGCGCGACCGGCGATCCGGGAAACCGCGCGAACCCGGTGTGAATCAGCTCGCCGGTTGGCAAGGCGACCTCGAGGCCACACAGATGTCCGAACCGATCGCCGAGAGGCCCCGAGCCATCGCCGCGCTCGAGGGCGTTCGCGAGCACGCTGCCGTCGGCCGGCCCGCCGGTGACGCTCGCCCAGACGCGGGCGCGGCACGTCCGGAGGAACGTCGAGAGCTGGCGAAACGTGACTCCCGCCTCGACGGTGACGTAGGCGAGGCGCTCGTCGAAGTCGACGATCCGATCGAGCCGCCCGAGATCGAGCAACACCGTGTCGTCGCCCGGAGGCACGCGCGATCCATACCCCCAGTTTCGACCGCGGCTGATCGGATGAAGCCGCACCTGCTCCGCTGTCGCGATCGCGAGGCACGCCGCGACCTGCGATGCATCACCCGGCCGCACCGTGCCGGCGATGCACTGGGTGGTCGCGAACGTGGTGGCGACCGCGGGCTCGACCGAGACGTGGTCGTCGCCGATCAGGTCGCGCCAGCGTGTGATCGCAGCGGTGAGCACCCGCGGATCATAGCCGCTTGCGGACGACGGCTGGGGTGCGTGACTAGTGCTCCGTCGCGTGGGATGCCACAATGCGTCGATGGAGGGCCCGTCGTTCCTCGCACGCCAGCTCGATCGATCCGACGATCACCTCGAGCGCGCACGCCGTCTCCTGGAGCGCGCGATCCGCAGCCGGTGGGCCGACGGCATGTTGAGCCGCGAGGCCGACGGCGGCTTCAGCTCGTTCCTCGGCCCGGCCGAGGTCGAACGGCTGATGGCGCGCAAGACCGCGTCCCCGTCCGAGCCGGTGCTCGATCATCGCTACGATCCGGCGGGACCGCTCGGCGCTCTTGTGGCAAGCCTCGGTCTGCAACCCACCGAGGCTGACCTACTCGCCGTGCTGCTCGCCTGCGAGACTGATCCGGTGGCCGCGCGGCTCGCCGCGTACCTCGCCGGCAATCCGAACGCGTACGCGATGAGCGTCGACACGCTGTTCGAGATCGCCTACCGCCCGCGCCGACTCGGCGTCAGTGAAGCGGCGACGCTGCTACACGGCGACCTCGCCCCCGATGGTCCCGCGCGCCGCTTGCGGTTCTTGCTCGTCGACGGTGCGGATACGCGACCGTTCCTCGCCCAGAGCGTGCGGTTACATCCGCGGCTCACCGCGTGGCTACTCGGACGGCGCACGCTCGACTCGGAGTTGACGGCGAACGCGCGGTTGATCGCGGAGTTCCCACCCGGCGAGTGTAACGAGGAGCAGCTCGCGCTGGTGATGCGCTCGTTCGAGGAGCCGCGCAAGCTGATGGTGCTGAACGGCGCGCCCGGCTCGGGCCGCGAGATCCTGCTGCGGTTCGCCGCGCATCGGCTCAATCGGCCGCTGCTGCTCGTGGGTGGCCGCGGACTCGACGGTGATCGCCTGGTCGGCGCGTTTCGCGAGGCCACGCTTCAAGGCGCACTGCTCGCGTTTCGCGATGTCGAGGATGCGCTGACGGCGGAGACCAAGCCGCGGTTTCGCGAATGTCTCGAGGTCTATCCGGGCACGATCGCGGTGCTCGGGCTCGGCGACAGCCTGCCGTGGGTCGGCACGCTGCGAACGCCGATCGAGGTCGAGCTCCGCACCCTGCCCCACGCCGAGCGCGAGCGGCTGTGGCGAACGTATCTCGCGCGTAGCGGCACGGCGGAGATCACCGAGCCGGAGATCCGCGCGATCGCCGGGCTCTACAACCTCGGCATTGGCGGCGTGGTCGCGGCCTGCAGCGGCGCGGCAGAGGTCGCCGCGGCGGAGCACACCGTCGTGCGCCGTCCGCATGTCGCGCGCGCCGTGCGTCAGCTGTTCGACGCAGATCTCAAGACGGTCGCCACGCTCGTCGAGGTCAGCCAGACCTGGGAGGACGTCGTGCTGCCGCCCGAGATCGTCGACAGCGTCGTCGGCGTGATCGATCGTGTCGCCCACCGGAATGAGGTGCTCGGCGACTGGGGCTTCGCGCGGAAGGTCGCCAAGGGCCACGGCCTGACGATCCTGTTCTCGGGGCAACCCGGCACCGGCAAGTCGATGGTCGCCGGCCTGATCGCGCGCGAGCTCGGGCTCGATCTCTACGTCATCGATCTGTCTCGCATCATGTCGAAGTGGCTCGGCGAGACCGAGAAGAACCTCGCGCGCGCGTTCGACGCCGCCGAGGCTGGCCACGTGTTGCTGCTGTTCGACGAGGCCGACACGGTGCTCGGCAAGCGCTCGACGGAGATGCGCGGCGCCAACGATCGCCACGCCAACCTCGAGACCAACTTCATCCTCGCGCGCCTCGAGCAGTTCAAGGGCATCGCGGTGTTCACGACCAACATCGCGTCGGCGATCGACCCCGCTGTCGCACGCCGGCTCTCCGCGAACATCGTGTTCCCGTTCCCCGACATGGATGCACGCGCCGAGCTGTGGCGGCGGATGATGCCGGCCGAAGCGCCGACCGCCGGCACGATCGACTACGCGAAGCTCGGCAAGCAATACGAGCTCTCCGGTGGCTGGATCAAGAACGTCGTGCTTCGTGCCGCGTACTCGGCGGCTCGCGAGCGCCAGCCGATCAGCATGTCGCATCTCGAGCGCGCCGCACGTGCCGAGTACGGCGATCGCGGGGCGCTCACCGTCGGCGGTCGACTTTCTTGACGGTCTAGATCAGGTTCTGCGCCAGGAAATCGCTGGTGCGATCGAACGCCGTCGTCGCGTGGTCGCGCTCTTCCTCGTCGAGCGGCCGCGCGAAGAACCGATCCGGCGCGTCGTAGTCATGGACCATCAGCGTCTGCACCGCCGGCTTGATCCGTTCCTTGAGCTCGGCGCGCACATCATCGGTGAGGCGCCGCGTCTGGGTACCGCGATGGAACATCATCGAGCTGCGCGTGCGCGCGAGCTGCACGCCCTTGCGCGGGCCCGGTCCACCGCCGGCGACCACGCAATCGATCTGCGGCAGCCGGGTCGCCGCCTCGATCACGATCGCGGTCGCACCGTCGAAGCCGACGACGCCGATGTTGCCGCCGGCGAGCTCCTTCAGATACAGCAGCGCAGACGCGATATCCGCGACCCCACGCTCGGGATCGAGCGTTCGTTCCGCCGCTTGCCCCTCGCTCGTCGCCTTGTCGCCACCGACCAGATCGATCGCGACGACGAAGTAGCCGAGCTCCGCGAGCGGCGTCACGAACCGCGCCTCGTTCTCCGGTGTCAGTCCCCACTCGCCCGCGACGACAAGCACGCCGGCGTTGTTGCACTGCACGGCGATCTCGGAGTCCGGCGTCACTCGCAGCGTGTGCAGCGGCTCGCCGTCCTCTTGCTCCAGGCGCTTACGTTCCTCGTACAGGCTCATTGGGCTTCGCTCCGATCATCACGACGAGACCGATCAGCGCCAGCAGCATGCCGACGGGTAGCAGGATGTAGAACCACAGCTTCGAGCTCGCGATCAGATAGGCCTGCGATGGCCGGTCGGGGTCGTAGTAGACCTGGGGGCGATCAGGGATCTCCGAGTCGATCAGCCTCCGCATGTCGACCTCGTCGCCGTCGGCGTGCGGCAACATGAACACCTGATCGTGCTGATAACGCCGGCCCTCGACGACGTATTCGTAGACCACGCGCGGCTCGCGTCGCCACGCCCGGCGCCCGGGTTCGAGGCTGCGCTCGAGCACGTGCCCCTCGACCGAGGGCCAGCCGCTCTTCGCGCGGATCTCCGAGGTCGTCGTACAGCCACCGATGATCGCGGCGACCCCGAGCAGGATCGCGATCGCCCCGTAGATCTTCTGCTTCACGAAGGTCCGACGCGCGCGAGCTCGTCGAGCGCCAACCGCGCACGCGCGACGTGCGGGCTATCGGCCGCCTTGGACTCGAGGATCTGCTCGAGCGCGGCCTTCGCCTCCGCGGTGCGACCTGCCCGCGCGTGCAAGCTCGCCTGGTTGTAGAGCAGATGCGAACTCCCGCGATGCGTCGCCGGCACCCGATCGATCAACCCCGCGGCCCGCTCGAGCGCCGCCGGGCTACCATCCTCGAGTAGCAACGAGCTCGCATTGATCGCGGCCTCGACCCGCTTGCCGTCGAGCAGCAACGCCTTGTCGTAGAGCTCGATCGCACGCTTGTGATCGCCCGATTCCTGCGCGAAGTAGCCATCGAGGTACAGCATCGTCGCTTGATGTTCGGCCGGGAGACCGTCGCGCTCGATCGTCCCGAGCAGCTGCTTCGCCTCGGCGTCGCGATCGACGTCGATCAACGTGCGTGCCGCGATCAGCCGCGTCGCCACCGGTGATAGCGAGCGATCCACGTGAGAAGTCTTTCGGGCGCATGCGCCTTTTTCCAAGCACCGGCTGCATATTTGTTGGCCTCAGTCA
>Ga0105049_10002239_pt1 | contig 22838 bp, 16 predicted proteins | sample MAT06_FD_78087 | JGI IMG/M metagenome (GOLD analysis project Ga0105049, IMG submission 78087) | Freshwater microbial communities from Lake Fryxell liftoff mats and glacier meltwater in Antarctica - MAT-06 | ecosystem: Environmental > Aquatic > Freshwater > Ice > Liftoff microbial mat | place...
CCAAGGTTTTCAAATGCCTCCGCGATAGTGACCCACTTCATGCCAGTTTCAAACCCTGTCTCGCTGTGTGTTGGGTTCGGCAATGGGATTCTTCCATTCTTACTTCCAAAAATAATAACCCGTTCCCTAATCTGTGGTACCCCATAATTTGCGCTATTGAACAACCCGAAACTGATATCGTAGCCCAATTTCTGAAACTCGTTCCATAAAAAATAAACTACACTTCCAGGCATTTCAACCACGGTATTGTATTCGCTCTCATATTCTATCGGAACTGCATTAAGTGGGGTTGATAAAATGCCCCGCACATTCTCAAGAATAAAATAAGGAGGGCTTATCTCTTCAACCACCCTGAGGTAATTAACAATCACATTCCCTCGAAAATCTTGCAATGAAAGTCGCTTCCCTGCAGTACTGAACGCTTGGCAAGGTGGCCCCCCGACTACCATAAAAACTTCTTCTTTCTTTAGATTAGGCGTCTGTAAGATTTCTTCAGTCGTAACTTTTGTAATGTCATTTTCTATAACAGGAATAGATGTATTTGTTCTAATCGTTTCGCAAGCAAGTTTATTCATTTCAACACAAACAGCTGTGTGTAAGCCTGCCTTTTCAAGTCCAATATCTAAACCCATTGCTCCTGAAAACAATGAAATCACATTATATTTTGAAGTTCTGTTTGCCATACTGAAAACCCAACTCAACTGTAATATTTCATTTCTCGCGGGGAAATGATTTTATAGTCACAAATGTAAGCCTCGATTTTTAATACAAAAAGTTTTTTTAGCAATAGCGCTTCAGCGCCCCAAATGCACCAACAACACACTAACATCCGCCGGGTTCACCCCAGAAATTCGGCTCGCCTGCCCAATCGTCCTTGGGCGTGTGTGTGCCAGTTTTTGTTTTGCTTCAATGCTTAATCCGTGTATGCTTGAATAGTCAAAATCAGCATGAAGTTGCAGGTCTTCAAGCCTTGCCATACGCGATACCATTTCTTCTTCCTTCTTGATGTAGCCGTCGTACTTGAAGTTGGTTTCGGCCATTTCCACAAATTCTGACTCGTACGCACCTAAAAAGCGAGCAAGCTCGGGCAATGCTTTCGCCATCCCTGGAATGTCTACCTGAGGTCGAAGCAGGATGTTGTGCAGTTTTGTTTTTTGACCAATGAGCGCAGAATCAACACTTTGCAGATAACCGTTCAACTCGTCTGGGTTGACGGAGGTATTGCGGAAAAAAGCGTCAATTTCTTTTACCGCTCTGTTTTTTGCGTGAACACGTACCATACGCTCCTCGGCGCCTTGCAAGCCCAAGCGATGGGCGATGGGTGTGAGCCGCAGATCCGCATTGTCCTGCCGAAGCAAGATCCGGTATTCGGCTCGGCTGGTGAACATTCGGTAAGGCTCTTCCGTGCCTTTATTCACCAGATCGTCAATCAGCACCCCAATATAGGCTTCGGAACGTTTCAGCACGACCGGGGCTTCGTTTTTAGCGGCCAATGCGGCGTTCAATCCCGCCATCAGCCCCTGACAAGCCGCTTCTTCATAGCCCGTGGTGCCATTGATTTGTCCGGCGAAAAAGAGGTTTTTCACCAAATTGGTTTCCAGCGTGGTTTGCAGTTGGGTGGGCGGGAAATAATCGTATTCAATAGCGTAACCGGGGCGAAACATCTTGACATTTTCCAAGCCTGGAACCAACCTAAGCGCCTTGTATTGAACATCTTCTGGCAGCGAACTGGAAAAACCGTTGATATAAATCTCTACCGTGTCTCTCCCTTCTGGTTCGACAAAAAGTTGATGCCGGTCCTTGTCGCTGAAGCGGTCAATCTTGTCCTCGATGCTAGGGCAATAGCGCGGCCCTACCCCTTGGATACGCCCGTTGAACATGGGCGATTTGTCAAAACCCGTGCGGAGCGTGTCGTGTACTTTTTGATTCGTGTAAGTGCTCCAGCAGCAGAGTTGGTTTTGGAGCGCCGGGGTATCGGTGTAGGAAAATTTGCCTGGTGGGTTGTCGCCATCCTGGATTTCCATTTTGGAATAATCGAGGCTGCGTCCGTCAAGGCGTGGGGGGGTTCCGGTTTTCATGCGCCCGGCCTCAAAACCCAGTTCCACCAGTTGTTCGGTGATGCCTCGTGCTGCACTTTCACCCGCTCGCCCGCCACCAAATTGTTTTTCGCCGATGTGGATAATGCCGTTCAAAAAAGTGCCATTGGTGAGCACAACGGTCTCGCTTTCAATCTCTAAGCCCATGCTGGTACGCACACCACATGCTCGTCCGTTTTTCACCAAAAGTCCGCCCACCATCTCTTGCCAAAAGTCAATATTGGGGTGATTTTCAAGCATTTGCCGCCATTTAGAAGCGAACTGCATCCGATCACTTTGCGCCCTGGGACTCCACATGGCAGGACCCTTGGAGCGGTTGAGCATTCGAAATTGCACGGCGGTGTGGTCGGTAATGATACCTGAGTAGCCGCACAGAGCGTCCACTTCGCGCACAATCTGGCCTTTTGCCACCCCGCCCATGGCGGGGTTGCAACTCATCTGTCCGATGGTCTGCATATTCATGGTGGCCAAGAGGACTTTGCAGCCCACATTGGCGGCAGCAACGGCGGCCTCGCAACCTGCGTGTCCTGCGCCCACTACTATCACGTCGTATTTTGGAAACATTATTGGATAAAAAAGAGCGCAAAGGTAAGGAAAAAAGCCCTTCTCCACACCAAGAAACCCATCCTACGGAGGATGGGTCATTCAGCTCACCGCAGCACCGTCACATCCCCCTTCTTGTAAATTTCAATGTTGCTTCCGGCGCAAACGTATTGGGAATGAAAAAGGCGTTTGCGCTGCTCGGCAGAAATTGTACACATCATTTTTTATTTGTTGTCGTACACTTGCGGGCCGGAAAAATTCCGGTATCAACTATTTATATACGATGCCAAAACTGTTGTTTTTGTGTGCTTTTCTCTTGTCTTGCGGGGCGCTTTCCGCGCAAACGTTCTCCAACACAGTCAATCAACCCATTCCAGACGATGGCTCTACGGTCACGTTTGAGCTCACTGTAAGCGGTTTGCTGGGCGTAATGGATACCCTATTTGGCTTGGAGCGGTTTTGCATCAACATGACACATACCTACACGGAGGATATGAACGTGAAATTGCAAGCCCCCAATGGCCAAATTATTTTGCTCTTTGGCGGGGTCGGCGGCGGCGGCGATGATTTCACCAATACCTGTTTGGAGGGAAGCGGGCCTTCATTGGCCGCAGGGGCAGCCCCTTTTATGGGCACGTATGAATGTATGGGTATAATGGGGAACATGAACAAAGGGCAAGATCCAAACGGCGTCTGGACGCTTATCTTAAATGATACGTACGCCTTTGCAGACGAAGGTTTTTTGATAGATTGGAGCATTTCTTTTGGAGATAATCCCGCAAAACCCTTTGTTTTTCTCAGCAGCAATTTGCCCATCGTCAAATTAACCACCATACAAGACCCCATCGGCGATGATCCGAAAGTCCCGGTTTTGATGCAAATCATTGACAATGGCCCGGGTGTCCGCAATGATCCCAACCAGACCGAATACGTCTATGAGGGCATCGCTATGACTGAATGGCAAGGATTTACGGGCTCCTATTACCCCAAGAAGAACTATGCTTTTGAACTCGTGGATAGTTTGGGAAATGATCTGGATACGACTATTCTGGGTATGCCCAAAGAAAGTGACTGGATTTTTAAGGCGGAATATTTGGACCACAGTCTGCTAAAAAACTCGATTACCTACGAAATGGCCCGCAGAATGGGTGGATACGCGCCCAGAACCCGCCTCTGCGAGATTGTGCTGGACGGAGAATATATCGGGATGTATGTGCTGACTGAAAAAGTGAAAAGAGACGCCAATCGGGTGGACATCGCCAAGCTTTCGTCCAACGATATCAGCGGAGTTGATTTGACTGGCGGCTATATCATTGAAATGAATATCAACAATTCTCCAGGGGACTGGAATTCACCTCATTTACCCATCAATTCGGCAACTTGTACCTTACCAGTTGAGTTTAAACACGTTTATCCTAAAAGCGAGGACATTTTGCCGCAGCAACGCGATTACATACGCGCTTATGTGGACACTTTTGAAAACGCGTTCTTGACGCCGGGTTTTGCCGATCTTGACACGGGTTATCGGAAATACATAGATGTAGATGCATTTATTGACTTTCTCATTGTCAATGAATTTAGTGTCAACTACGATAGTTACGGTCGCAGCACCTATCTGTACAAAGAAAAAGATACGGATGGTGGGAAATTGAAATGTGGCCCACCTTGGGATTATGACCGTGCGATGGATTATTATAATCCTGCGACTGTTGAAGGTTGGGTCTGGGAAATCACCCATGCTTACTGGCCTTTCCCTTTTTGGTGGTCAAGGATGTGGGAAGACCCCGTTTACCGCAAACAACTGGCTTGCCGCTGGACAATGCTGCGACAAAACACCCTGCAAACAGGGGCTTTTATGGGCCTAATTGATTCACTATCAAGCCAAATAGACGAAGCTCAGGAACGCAATTTCAAGGTCTGGAACGACTTGGGCGGCATGACTTACAATGAAAATATTAATCGTCTAAAATCTTATTTGGTGCAGCGTCTGGACTGGATTGATGCTACCCTAGCCACCGAACAAGTGTCCAGCCCCACGTTTTATTTGCCCGCAGATACCGTTTTATGTGCAGCAACCATTTTTGACGCAGCGGCAATTAACGGACCACAATACAGGTACAACTGGCAACCCGGCCCCGACACCTCCGTGATCAGCTTCTCACAAGATGGCTTGTACCATTTGTTGGTGACGGATGCGTATGGCTGTTATGCCAAAAAATCCATGAATGTAGTTCTGGGCAGCTACACGGAAGCAGGATTCAGCGCTGAACAAGTGGACAGCAGTTCTATTTGGACTTTCCTTCCAAACGATCCCAACGCTAACACTTATCTCTGGGATTTTGGGGATAGTAATACATCAATGGAACAAAATCCAATGCACCACTATATTGGACTGGGCGCTTATATAGTTTCGTTGACTACGTCAGATTCGCTGGGTTGCCCTGCACAAACGATGCAGGACACGATCCAATTTTTATTCTCTGGCACCTTCGAACAGACTGATTTTCAAGGCCTTGTTTATCCCAATCCTTTCCGGGAGAAGATTCAGATAGATTTTAAACAACCCTTGTTGGAGGGTTTTACGATCTCCATCGAGAATGAATGGGGACAAACAATGACTTCCCGAAAGTACACGTCAGGGACCGAACGCTGTTTGATAGCGACGGACGAGTTGCCTGCGGGGATGTATTGGTTGCGCATAACGCAAAAGGAGAAAATCTGGGCCTTGAAAATGCTGCGATTGTGAAACAAGACCAGGGGGAATTATAAGGTTGGATTGCTGAATACGTTGGTATTGTCGGGCAAATGGGAGTGTTCATGAAAAAGCCGCATCGCGGCGACATTATGGTAGCGTCAGCGTTCATTGTTTTCCAGAACCGCGTAACGGTGGCATTATTGCGGCGATATAATGTCAGCGCTACGCGGATCCTATTCCCCAAACGCCCTTGCGGGCTACCCGAATGCCACCGCTACGCGGTTTTTATTGAAACTCAATTACCGAAAATGCTATCCAAAACTCACGTTAATTGTCAACATTCAAATTTAGGTGTGCCATGCTTTTCTGAACACTCCCCGGCAAAGCCGACTTGGAGCAATCATCGGTACTTATAGCATTTTGGGGCTCTTACGGTACAAATTGAGATATTTACAGGCCACCGACTCCATCGTAACCGGCGCATTCGGCCACTTCAACAAAGGCTGATCTAAAGCCAACATCGTTTGCTCCACCAGTGCCCCCAGCGTGTCCCCAACCGTTGAAATCTGCGGAGCGATCCCAACGGGTGTGCTCACTACCCTGCAACCGTTCATGGCAGCTTCGGCCAGTACAAACCCGAACGATTCGAATTGGGCGGTGTGCAAGAAAACTTTTGATTCCTGCATTCTGGTTAAAACCTCCGCTCGTGGGAGATGTCCGCTTAGCCGTACAATGTGTTCTAAACCACCCTGTTGGATAAGGCTTTCAATAAGCGGTCTATCTACTCCATCGCCTATAATTTCGGCCCGGAGATCGGGTTTTTGTGTAGCCACTTCTGCAATCACTTCCAGCCAGAGCGCCCAGTTTTTCAAAAGTATGAAAGAGCCACAGCCCAATATGTCGAGCGGACGATGATCGGGCAAGCTGTTGGGGATTTCGGCACTGCTCACGCCCCAAGGGATGGTATGGGCCGCTCGTTTGCCCTTCGTTTTTTCAAAAGCCTCGTTTTGAAAATCAGAGACTGCTACAAGCGATTGTGTATGTCGGGCTTGAAGGAAATGGCGGTACAAGTTGCTGGGCAATACATCTTGGCCCATAAGTGTCGTGTAGTGTGGAATCTTCCAACAAGCACGCAAGTATTGACCAATCAGCCAAGTGGGGCCCAGCCAAAAACTGTGGATCACATCGAACTTTTGCTGTCGGTGGGCCGCTTGGGCATAACGAATTGCCCGAAACCAGTTGAGCCAACGAAACCATTGCCGATTAAACCCATAACCAGAAACGACCGGGATTCCATGCCAGTGATAGGTCGCTGAGTGAAATGGGTAGCCGAGTGTTATGATTTGTAAATCAACGCCCTGTGAAATAAGCGTGCGCGCCAACAGTTGCAAGGTGGGAAGACAATTGTGGTCTTGTTCGTCGGCTGGAAAGCCCGGGCTGAGCCAGAGTAAACGCATAGGCGCTGAAAGTTAAGCGAGTGCCGCGTCCGGCCAATGACGTATGAATCTGTCTCCCTAATTCATACGTCATTGGCCGGATGCGGCACTAGTGCCGGGGGCACTAAGTTTTTGTATTAAATAATTTGGTTTTTTGCCGATCACTTTGAACTGTGGAAATTTCTTTATTTCATGCATAAAATGAGCGCTCCCAAATGCAGCGCCGTCATAAGAATCATCGAATAGGATCATGCCGTTCACTATCAAGTGTTTGTTAGCATTTTAAAAATCTCGCTTTACATACTCATAGCTATGGTTTCCATCAATATTGCAAAAAGACAGACTACCCTCTAGCACTGTGCTTCTTCCAAAAACATCCGTCAGGATAGATTTTTGATTGAAATTTTCAAAAAATTCATCTGATTTTAGGTGAAACGTATAGGGCAGATTTGATTTATTGAACAACAAAACAGAATCCATAAACCCCTTTTTACTATAATCCATGTATTGAGCTCTGCTTATATCTTCCCTGCCCTCAATGGAATATCCATGCTCGTCTTCGGAATTATTGTACCCATATAGCCAAGGATCGCAACCAATAAACTGTTCTTTTCTGCCATGTTTTTGCATAAGATGCAATAACAAATTCGTGGATAACCATGCCCAGGAGCCAATTTCTAAAACATATTTCCCCGAAGGCATATTCTTTATTGCATAGTCCATCAAATAGATATTCTCCTCGTGCAACATCCCACAACCCATGGTTGAAGAGGGCAATATAGTGATAAACCTATCGGTATAGGGCCGCTTCAACGATCCGCTTGAGCATCGGAGCCATCAGTTCAGACAAACTTGTTCCATCATAAAGCCCCTGTATCAGAGCAGCTTCCGTCTCTTCCGTAAAATACGAAGGACTTTTGATCTTTGCTTTTTTCATACCGCAAAAAAAGCGCTTTGCGAATCATCACCAAAAAAGAATTTTGATTTCTGCTGACACAGTTTTCTGAACACTCCCTCCCCGTCTATTACTTTGGCAGATTGAAAAGGGTTTGCCCAAACAGAAAATCACGGCTTTCGCTCAAGATAAGTCCGGCGGAATTTGGATTGGAACTTATGGCGAGGGACTGTATGTATGGAAAAAAATCGGCTTTACCAGTTCAACACAACCGACGATGGTCTGGCTAGCAACGACGTTTATGCACTGGCCAGTGATGTCCAAGGTCGTATTTGGGCCGCCACCGACGCAGGCATCAGCATTTGCGCCATGCCTGAAATGGGCAAAAAACAAGTGCAAAACCTGGGGGTATCAAACGGGCTTTCCGACGAAATTGTAACGACTTTGTTATCTGATCTGCAGGGGAACGTTTGGGCCGGCACCTTTGGCAACGGTGTGTTTGTTCTAGACCCTCAGGGCAACGGTTTGGCAGTGATGGAAAACGACGGCTACGTAACGGTCCGCAACAACATCCAAAAAAAGATAAAGCCTGAAGCCAGTACGCATTTCGGGCTTCAAAGCTTGATAAACAGGTATCAATTTTTGGGCGAACGACCTGTAAAGGTGGAAGATGATGGTGCGTTTTTTACCGTGAAAGTGCCGATTAAAATTTAAAAACACATAGGAAGATAAGACACATAGTTCATTGTTTTTTCATCAACCTATGTGCTATATGTGCCTCTGTGTTAAAAAACCACATCCATGAAAATTCTGCTTATAGAAGACGAAAACGCAGCCGCCCGCCGCCTGGAAAAACTCCTGGGTGAAGTGGCGCCAGAAGCCACGGTAATAGGCCGATTGGATAGTGTGGAAGCGGCCATAGGGTGGTTTCAGACCAACCCTCAACCGGATCTTATTTTGCTTGACATCCACTTGGCCGATGGCTCGAGTTTCGAGATTTTTGAGCATGTCAAGGTTAAAAGTCCCGTCATTTTTACCACGGCTTACGACGAATATGCGCTCAAAGCCTTCAAGGTGAATGCCGTGGATTATTTGCTTAAGCCCATCAAAGTCAATGAGTTAGCAGAAGCGATTGACAAGTACAAGCGAGTGTTCCATGCTGCGGCCCCTGCTGCCGATTATTCGGGTTTGTTACAAACTTTGCGGCAACAAGAGGGCGGGCAATATTACCTCCGCTGTATGCTTATCCGTTTCAGCAACAGCTTCCGTTTGGTAGACATGGGTGACGCGGCTTATTTCTACACCAAAGACAAAATCACCTTCCTCGTGACGCGCAGCACCTCCAAGCGATTTCCAATAGACTATCCCCTCGACAAGTTGGAGACCCTGCTTGATCCCGCAACATTTTTTCGCATCAATCGCCAATTTATTATCAACGTTTCGGCCATCAAGGAAATGCATCCTTATTCTAAAAGCAGGGTCAAAGTTGACCTCGAACCGCCTGCTGCGGATTTTGAAACCATCGTGAGCACAGAACGGTCCTCCGAATTTAAGAAGTGGTTGGTAGGAGAAGTAAGCGATATCATGCCAAACTGAAACTAAAGGAACCCGTCTTACAGTAAAAAACGATTTTTATGAAACGTTACTTGCTCTTTGTTGCCGCCTTTTTTGTGTTTCTCCACCCTTCTTGTAAAAAACTGGAGGCCCAGTCGGGGGAACTTTCAGACTGCCTTCAAGCCAAGTTTGAAGCATTCAAACAAACTCCCTCGGCTCATTCAATCGTAAAAATTTCCAGACCTGACGGACCTCTTTATTGGTTTTTGGACACTACCGCAGATGGTGGCGAATCTGTACTTGACCAAAATTGCGAACTGGTTTGTGTAGAAGACGGTAAGTGTATCGGCAACATTGTTTTTTGCGACGATAGCCATTTGAATTTCCCCAAAGAAACGATTTGGCAAAAGTAAGCATTGGTTAGATTTGAGCATGTTGTAAAGTATGCCAAAAATGTTACTTCAATCCCATAGGTACTTTCATCCATTTTCCCAGCCAGTTGAAAAAACGCCCGGCCCAGGGTGGGCGTTCCCCTTGTGCTATTGCGATGCGGTAAAGCGCTTGATGGTAAGACGGGCTCCAGCGCAAAATTTTGGGAATCAAACGATACGTCCATAAATACCGGCGCAGAAATCGCTCTAATTTTGCAGTTGCTTCCGGTCTCACTGGAATGCCCAAACGCGCGCAAAGCGGTTCAGGCAGCCAGCCGGTAGCGAGAAGATTTGCCAACCTTTTGGGCGCTCTAGGATGCTGGACAATGGATTGTGCTACCTCGCGACAAGTGTCGGTACTGCCCAGCAAATCTCCCTCCAGCATTGTTTTAAAATACTGCTCAAACGCCTGTAAATCAGCAGGGTAAATACTTTCTGGAATGCCCAATAATCTAGCCGCCACTTTACTTTCTTCATAAAAGCGCTCCGGCCAATCAGGTGGCAAATCAGGCAAAGGCATCCGTTTATGTACCTGCAAAGTGGTTTCGGTCAGCGTGGCCAATACCCACAAAAGCAAGTTTGGGTCATTGGCTGAGTAAGCGTCAGGGGCTTCACCTTTTATGGCGGAATGCATACGCCAAAGCCGTTGGGCGGTCTGTTCCGCTTGGGTTTTGGATCCAAAATAGATCATCGCCATGGCCGCAAAGGTGCGGTAACCACGCCCGAACGGGTCGGTTTTGAAATTGCTAAACCGTGCTACACCATCGGCTACAGCGGGGTGCGCTACCTGAAGCAATAAGGCGCGCACACCGCCAGTCAGTGTGAGCGACTCGCGGTAAAGTTGCCAGGTGATGGATGTTGGGCCGAAGTAGCCGGTGGCGTTATCTGTCATTAAGTCATTTTTACCCGCCGTAGCTTTAGCGAAGGGGGGGGTAGTTGAGTCATTGGACATTGGACATTGGACATTGGTCATTGGTCATTGGTCATTGGTCATTGGTCATTGAGTCATTGGACATTGGTCATTGGACATTGGTCATTGGACATTGGTCATTAGTCATTGGACATTAGTCATTGGTCATTGGTCATTGAGTCATTGGTCATTGGTCATTTTTGCTACTTGGCTTTCAAGGGTAGCCCGATGGCTTGCGGTTACATTCACCAGCGAAAACCCAGGAGCGCCACCAGCATCAAGCCAGCGCCATCTGGCCTGACTCACGGTATGCTCTGTGCCATTGTCAAACCACCAGGCCGTATAGTATTTGGGCGCGCCTTTTTTCTCCAAAATACCCGTATAAATCGCAGTCGAACCGATGACTTGCTCCTGCACCTGGCCAAATTCGTAACCACTTCCCTGCCAGCAAATGAGCGGTGTATGCTCGGTATCGTACCACCCGCGTATGGGTTTGATGTAGATCAGCAGACTGTCGTTGGTATACTTTACCACGCCATCCTTGAGATGTTCTTTGCGGCAATCAGCGGGCAAACCACTTGGGACGAGCGTCTGGCCCGGGTCTTTGTTCTCGTTCGTATCACCGTGCCCGACAAAAGTGAAGTAGGCTAAAAAGCCAAACAACAGCACTTGCAATCTACTTTTTGTAGTGCGGATGGAACACGGATTGGCCACGGATTCAAACGGATAAAATCCGTGTCCAATCCGTTCAATCCGTGTTCCATACGCACTACGAACAAACATCCATTTCAATCCCAACCAAAGCGGCGCAAAAACATACAGTGCCAGGCCAAACAAACCGGCTACGTCGTGCATCGGGTTTTCCGGGGGAATGTTGAACACAACCAGCAGAATAATCCGCAGTTGATTGAAAATCAATATCAAAACCCCGGTTGCCAGTACTGTTCCGAGCAATACCGCCCAGCGCAAACGTTGTCCCGTCCGCCGCTCGAACAAACCCAGCAAAAAGAAACAAAACAAAAACGAAACCTCCACCATTTGCAAGCCCGCGCAGGCCGAATCCACCAAGAATTCTTTGCCTTCAAAAAGAATCAAGTTTCCTTCGGCCAGGGCATTCGAACCCAACAAGCGCAGGGCCGCTGCCGCATTTTCGCTCAATTGCAATCGCATTGGGAAACCCAGCACCACGCTCATGGTTTTTGCTCCGGCTGTCAGGAGCAGGGCCGTCAAAGCGGGAGCTTCGTTGATTTTTCCCCAATAATTTTCCACCACAAAAATAGCCGAAAACACCAGCGCAAGAAATAGAAAAGTCCGGGCTGGCACGACCATAGCCAATCCTACACACAAGAGTGCCAACAGGCCAAATCGCCAAGCCCCTCGCCCTGGTTCGCGCACTACGAGCGATAAGCCCATCACCCCAAGCCCGGCAAAAAACATCGCGTCGGAGCGGAGATAGCCCGTGCTGATCCAGTAGGCTAGGAGGGCAAAGTGAAGTAAGAGGAGTGCTTTTTTCATGGCATGTAGGGCGAAATTTATTTCGCCTTTATGGTGGTCTAGCGCGAAATAAATTTCGCCTTTACGGTTGTTCAGGGCGAAATAAATTTCGCCCTACAGCCCATCCCCGCCGCCAACAACAGCAACCCAATCAGCGCCCATTCATGCGGTTCCGGCACCGATCCCGCATTGCCCAGTGTGTTCAAGCCCTCCGTTTTTTGAATGCCAAAACGTTCGTAATCTGCCTTCGATTCGAGGGTCACGAGGCTGGTGATGGGGGTAACCACATTGGCTTGTTCGGCGAGTCGAGCGAGATCGCCGGGCTCGTCAGTAGCCCTTCCGCGCAGTTCGCGCAACACCGTGTTGTACGCAAAAAGCCGGAACAAATGGTCGGGGGCGGCACCATTCAACACCGTATCTTTTTGGGAAATGAGCAAGCCCGCTTCGGGCAGCGCCACCCGGTTCGGCCCTTCTGGGTTTTTGACATAAGTATTTGATTGTAAATACTTTTTAAGGGCTTCAACATCGCCCGAAATGCAGAATATGTCACGCCTTTCGCGTAAGGCACGGAGGTAGGCCGACATATCATTTTCCGCCCCCAGATGGAATACCCGGAGATTTGCCGCGCCTTCTATTTTTTTCAGGTCTTCGCCAAAAATTGAGCCTTCCAATTCTGAGGGTAGCGGCGTGGCTGCCCCACTTTTTGTAATTACCAGGGCGGTTTCGGGCGAGGGTATTTTATGGAATGGGAACAGACTAAATTGAAATTCCAGTGCTTGGCGCAATACTCGTCCGGCATTTTCTTCCGTCAGATTTACCAACTCACCATTTGCAGAAATTATTATCGGACGATGCTGCGCGAGGGCACGCATTTGATCCAACTCGCTTTTCGACCAAGCCCGGTTCAGATCGAGGTAAATGACCTCGGGGCTGAACGGCTCGGATTGCAAACTCCAAGGCTGAGCAACGTAAGTTTTTCCATCAAAAGAAAAAACGCTTCGGGCCATCGGTGGCGCATTGCAAACGACGGTCCAAGCATGGCGATAAGCCCCCTCATAGGTGAGCGAGATGCGACCGTCGGTGTGCTTATTTTTGAAAAAAATGGGTGAATCGGCGAACAGGTTCTCCCTAGCCCCTGCTTTGGCGGGCAGGGCAATTCTCTCGAAATAAACCGAATCGCGCTCGCTAGCCAGCAATGCTGAAGGCCCGTCAAAGGAAACATTTTCGTACACAAGGGTTTGGTTATCAAGGCGCAAGGGCGCAGTCACTCCAATTTTAAAGGTACGTGGCATCTCCCGAGTCACCGGAAAAACACGTACGCGCACCTGATTGCCCTCCTGCCAAAAAACCACCGCCGGGTCGCGCCGTTCCCGCCCGACGATGGTCGTGTAGGCTTCTTTGGCTTTTGATTTTATGGTGAGGATACCCGGCTCTTCTATGCCGTTTATCCAAAGCGAAAGCGCGGTGACGACACCGCCGCTGGGTAGGAAGAAAGTGTAGAGGGCTTCTTGAGTGGAGGTGCGCCCAGCGTTGCCAATGTTTGTGTGCGCCACACTCAACACCTTTTCGGTATAGGAAAGTCGGTGGCCAGGGTCGAGCATGACGGTGGATTTTACCTCGGTGGTGATAAGGTCATCACCGCTCCAGAGGCGCTCTTCCATTACTTGGCGAGCGTTGTATTGTGCGGCGTAGATTTTACGGCATTCAAGTTCATCCAGATCGGGATGGGGCGAGACGGCAGCAGCGATTTGCATAACGGGGTCATTTTCTTTTCCTCCAAAAGCGGGCGAAAGGAAACCTCCAAACATACCTCGATTGATCGGCATGTTTCCCTCGGCCACTGCTTTGAGCAAATAGCCAGTCAGCCAGTTTTTTTCCAGTTTTTGGCTGACAGATACCCATCGCGGCAATTCGTTTTGTTCCTGATTTTCAAGACCTTTTACACTCAATGCCATGCGGTTGCTCACTTGATACCAAGCACTGGAGAAGATCAAAATAACCGCCACGGGAACCGCGATTCCAGAAAAAACCGCCATTCGTCCCCAACGCTCTTCAAGGACAGCGTTTCTCAAAATCAGAAAAAGATACACGCAGAGCACCAAAGGAACCCAGGCGTGAAGCGGCAGGCCAAAGAACCACACCACAATCATTCCGAAAATCGAAATGGGTGTCAATGCCAGCGCATAGTAAACAAACAAAACAAACGAAGCGCCCAACACCGTCCATAGCACGAATCGAATTGCGGGCGACATCCAGTCTTTCCAGGCATAAGCCACGCAGGCCGCGCCTGAAATGCCAAGATACCAGGAAAGCCACTCAGCACTGGGTTGAAAAACCTCCATTTCCCGGTTGAGGGCAAAACAACTGATCAGCCAAAGCATGAGCAACAATAAGGTGGTGGGATACTCCGCTCGCCGTGACCCAAAAGCCCACCAGCGCAGGCGTTTGTTGATCCAAAGGGTGATGGTGTAGATCCAGACCATCATAAAGTTCAGGATGAACGAGCCAAAGAAATCGCCTCGAAAACCGTCGCTAGGCTGTAAACTGAACGCGCCAAGTGAAAGGGAGAGCCATACCAAGCCAAAGATAAAGACATTGTCTTTCAGTGGGTTATACCGTTTTGACTGGCTGGGAAGCGGGGAGGAATGGTCGAGGAGTTCGGGCGAGTAAGTGGATGTAGTTGTCATTTTAAAATTACTTTGAGTTGCAAAGTTATTTTAAAAAAGCAATACGGCGCAAGAGGTGCGGGGAGATTTTTTGAAAAAAAGAATTTGGGAGATGGAGATAATGATTGCTTAGGTCAAGCGTAAAAACCTTTGCTCAACAATTTTTCGATATTGGATCTTCAGGTTTTCTGCCAGAAAGGAGCGTTCAATCAGGTCGAACCAATAGGGTTTGGCCACTTCAAATTTTTGCAAAACATCCATCACCACGACAGCAGGAAGCCCAAGTTTTTCCACACCTAAATATTCGACCAGTTCGCGACGACGCAGTCCATGGCGTTTCCCAGCAAGCATCAAGGCGAGTTCGTCCTCCGTTTTGCCCAGCACAAGGGTAGTGTTTAGTAGGTCATAAGCTGGCGACAATTCGACACGGCCATCGCGGGTTATAAGCGAAAAGTTTTTCAAATGCATATCTTCATTGCCAGTCAGGAAACAGAACAGAATCAGGCGGAAGAACTTCAGTTTTTCTAAGGCCGGAAATGTGCAATACAATTCTATGAGCCTGATCATTTTCTCCGTGGTGTAATCATATTTTGTATCACGACTCATCCCAGCCAATTGAGCGAAGTCTTCAACCGCTAATTTTTGGTGTTTAGCGATGCGATCAAAGCGGCGAATCACGTAACTCAAACTTCCGTCCCTGCACCAGATTAGACCGTGCCAAGGGGTTTCAATTCCACTTAAAGCAGCCATGTGCATGGTTAAATCTTCATTTTCGGGGACATTTTTGTATAAATCACTTTGAGGTTTGATAATGAATTGGCCTCCTGTATCAGTCAGTTCAAAAATGGATTTTCTGACATTCAGGGTTGCGCTCAGTTTGGGTTGCACTCCTTGGATGGACATCCGGCGCATCCGACCTGAGGCTTCGGCACGTTGCTCCTGCGCAGAATAGGGTAAATCTTCGAGTCGCGTCAGGCCTCGATGGAGCTGTCGAAGTCCGTCTGGACTGTACTTCGCGTCACCGCAAATCTGATATGTAAGTGGGCATTTATTCATTGGGCAGCACGGTGATGGCGCCAACCAAATCGCCTCCAGTAACCATCAATTGGCTGAAGAGATCGTTGCGCTCGATTTTTAAATCACGGAGCAGACTTTCGAGCATAATGCCCTCGGGCAACACACCTTCAAAAAAAGGTGGAAAACCCTCAAAACTAAAAGAGCCTCCCGACACTGGCATGGTGAGCGAAACAGGGGCGCCGTCATACCCAGGAACGTACTCAAAACGGTACGAACGCATCGGCTCAAGCTCTATAAGTTGGCCAGCAATTACATTGTGTGCAAAGACGCGAGCTATTCTCATAGAAGTTGTGGTTTGGGTTGTTCAGATTCAAAAGCCGCCATCATTGGGCTGGAAAACTGAATTTTTATATTCAAGACATTCAACACCTTCATAAAAGTATCTAATTGGACACTTGACTTTCCGTGCTCAATGTCATATAGGACGGTTTTGCCTACCCCGGCCAAACGTGCGCAGACTTCTCGCGACATTCCACTCTTTTTGCGGTGGAACAGCACCATTGCTGCAAATTGTTGTGCATTCATTTTTACTGCTTTGGCAGCAAATTTAGATGTTTTTTTGGAATAAAATTTCTTTCAATCTTTTTTTGGCGAAAATTGCCGCCAAGGCGGTAAAAAATGAATGAAAATTTAGAGTCTTTCCGAAACCTCGTTTGGGCTGATTTGATTGGCTTCCAAGATAAGGAACGGTGTTAAAATAACTTTCCTAAAGGTCATTCTGAGCTGCGATAATCGTAAAAAATCCCACAGCTGCTAAGTTTCCCGGATTTGTACACTTGCAGATACTGGTTTTCACAACAGAGCAAATGGCTTCCCGCCGGACCGTTGAAGCCCGTGTAGGTTGCTGTCGCGGGTAAGCGCAGGGGGCTGGACACGGGAACAAGTTTTAATATGCAGAAACGGTTTGCGCCGATGCGCACTTTGAACAACATGCCGCTTGCGTTTTTTTCCCAAGCCAGGTTCAGTGCTGGCTCGTTGCCCAGTACAAGCCCCTTGAAGGCTACTGCCATGCGCCGAAGCGTCAGTATCGAAGGCAAATCAAGGGCTATTGGGTCGGCAGGGCAGTGGGAATCTGCACTTTGCAGTACCGCATGATCGGGGCCATTTTTCAAAACATCCAGATTATAGCGGGCGAGCGCAGCGGTTTCTGAGATGGCAGAAGCTGTCAATTGGGCGAAGATTTGTTCTGCTCCAACTGCATCGCCAGCACGGGCAGCATCGGTTGCAGCAATGAGTTTAAGCCGTTCCAATTCAGGGGCGACATTTTTCGGGTTTGGGAAAAACGTCCCATAACCCGCTGAATATCAAGTATATCGCCGGAGATAACGTTGGTACACCAAGCGTTTGCCTGTGCCGAAAAATAATCAGGCGCAAGCCTCATCGCCTCTGCAAATGCTGACCTCGAACGCAGCAAAAGTGCCTGTCGTTGACGCATTTGTTGTTCCGTTGGAGCAGGCGCGCGTGGTCGGCTGAGTCGGAGTTGCCAATCGAGTTCAAAAGGGTAGGCAAAACCATCGTCACCCGGCATTCGCAAGGCCTCCATGGCACAGGCTATGCCGTAGTTGTTCCAAATTTCGGGACTTTTATACATTTGAAGCACATGGTCGTAGCATATTGCCGCCATATCGCTCTGTCCGATGGCGAGCAAGTAGTTGGCTGCGTCAAATACCTGAATCAGCGTGTCCACCAGGCCCTGCACTTCGAGGGCCGTTCGGCGGCGCTCCGTCTCTGAAGGGTAGGCGGTAGATTGGCTTTGGCTCGGGTAGGCAGCATAGAGTTTTTGAATCAATGCAGGTACTATGGGCACGATGCGGTAGCCCGCCAAATGCGCCATAAACACCCCTCGTACATCGGCGGATTTTTCGCGTTCTATAGAACTCCCTGTTTGCCTGCTGTACGCCCAAAAATTGCTGCGAAAAGCACTTACTTTCTGCTCCACATCAAACGCATGAGATAGCTCATGACTCAACACGATTGCCAGGGCATTAGCCACAACGTGATGCTCAGTTTCGGCATCCGCCAGATGAGGGATTTTGACAGCGGCGCAATTACCTTGCAGCCGCTCATCAATGTCAACTGCCTCATGCGCTGACCACCTTCTTTTATAGAAAGAACGCTGCGCAGACGGCTACCTTTGCGCATCGTTTCAGTTTATGGCAAAAAGATTCAACATCAAGCGCAAGTAGTGGAAGAAAGGATGGGCGGAGGTGCAGGGCAAGCGCTTGTTCGAGGTGTGGGTGTGAGGCGGGCGACACCCCCGAAAACCCGTTTTCCGAAAACCCGCTAAGCCTTCCCAGAAAAGGGCTTTCTAAGTATCTGCGGTACATCCATTTGGTCAGCGCAATGAAAAAACTTTCCTACCACCACTGTCTCCTTGTCCTCGCAGCCTGCGCAATACCCTGCCTACTCCAAGCCCAGCCTGCCCGCCGTGCCCTCCTCATCGCCGTCGGAAACTATCCCTCCGCCAGCGGCTGGTCAAACCTCGCTTCCGGGCGCGACGCGGATTTGCTTCGAGGTGTACTCATTCAACAGGGTTTTCCCGAAAAAAACATCCACATCCTCCGCGACACCTCGGCCACGCTCGCTGGCATCGAAAAATCTCTGCAAAAAATCTCTGCACAATCTCAACCCGGCGATGCCGTGTTGATTCACTTCTCCGGGCATGGCCAACAAGTAGCCGACAACAACTGCGACGAAGCCGACGGCTACGATGAAGCCTTGGTGCCCTACGATTCGCCCATGCGTTTCCAGGCCGGTCAATACGAGGGAGAGCGCTTGCTCCGCGACGATGAACTTGGCCAGCATATCAAAATCTTGCGCCAACGCCTGGGACCGTCGGGTTCCGTGCTGGTATTGCTTGATGCCTGCCATTCCGGCACCGGGCTTCGAGGGGATGCGGGGGCTGCGGTGCGCGGTACCGATCAACTGATGGCCGACAAGAAATATCAGGATGCACACCGCAAAATGCCCACGGATCTAAACGCGCTCATGGAAGGCGACGAACCCGAAAAAACAGCAAAAGGCGCACCCGTCGTCGCATTTTTCGCCGCTTCCGCGCACGAAGCCAACTACGAAAGCCGCGACGAACAAGGCAAGCGAATCGGCTCGCTCACCCACGCTTTTTGCAAAGCCTTCGCCAAAGCCAAGCCATCCACCACTTACCGGGTACTTTTTGACCAGATTAAAACCGAGATAAACAGCCATGCTACCCTGCAAAACCCACAGGCTGAAGGCGCACTGGATCGCAGGGTGCTGGACGGCCAAATCGCGGGTTGTCCGGCGCATTTTGAAGTAAAAATGGTAGCCGATTCGCGCACAGTGTTGATTTCGGCAGGTCAGTTGTCGGGCTTGACCGAATCTTCAGAATTGGCCTTTTATCCCATTGGCACACACGATACGGCTCAAGTTCGCCCGTTGGCCATGGGCACGATAGAGTCCGCCGACCCTTTGGAATCGGTGGTAGTGATGAAACAACCTGTTGATCCTAAAGCACTGAACGGAGCATGGGTGTTTTTGCGCAGCCAGGCATGGCAGGCGGGTGCTTTGCGGGTTCGCGTGGAATTGCCCGATGGCGTCCGTTCAGACTCTGTCTTGGCAGCACTCAAAAAATGGCGGCGGGTGATGTTGGTTGAAAAAGAGGGCGATTTTTTTGTCAACAACTGCGCGAGCAAACCCAATACTGTTTGTCTGAATGCCCGGGGCCAAACTGCTGAGCGCGTCCTCTCAGGCACGGACAGTCAACCCAACCAAGTGGGCGCCGCAGTGGTGCAGGCGCTTTCCGATTTGGCGATGGCAAACTTCCTGCGGGGTCTTTCGCTAGAAGACGAGGCACTTCGGGCGCGATTGGGTGTCATTCCGCAACGGAGGCCTGCCGACACCGTTTCGGCTACCCTGCGTTTTCGGGCCTACAAGGACACGGTGGCACTCTGTGTAACCAACATCGGGCAAAGTGGCTGTTATTATACGCTGATTGATATTCAACCCGATGGTCAAATCAATGTGGCCCTGCCCGAGCCAGGACACACCGTTGCAGACTATTATTTAAAACCTGGGGCAATGCGGCAGTTTGATTTTAGTTGGTTTGCTCCGCCAACTGGAACGGAAGTCTTCAAATTAATTGCCAGCCGGGAACCGCTCGATCTGCGCCCCGTGGTGCAGTCTCGGGGAGCCACCGTGCGCGGGTTGGCGCAGCCAAATATATTGGAATCCTTGCTGGCGCAACGTTATGACACTTCGAATTCACTGCTCAGCCGAGGGGCAGTACAGTTGGCACCGGGTGGGGTCACGGTGACGACGTTGGTGGTGCGGGTGGAATAGGCATTAGGCGTTCACCGCTTCAACACCCCTGCCTCCTTGCGCTTAAGCGGTAGGCTCACTACTTTTTGACCGATAATCTTGCCCAACCGGATCCCTTCCTCGCAGTCCATGCGATAATGTACACCCAACAAAACCCGGGAGGCGGCATTCTCTTTCGACATTTCATCAAACGACCGGTAACTCCGCGGAGTACTGGCAAATTCAGGCCGCTTTTCGTGCGTCCGATCCGTGAGTTGGAAATTTCCACCCAATGCCTCTGTTAGCACCACGGATGCTGCGGTGCCGAAAGCGGCGTGCCCTGAAGGGTAGGCCGGGAAGGACGGTGTATCGTGCAGCGCATTCCAATCGGGGTTTATTTGAGCACGGATGTACGTTTCCGGGCGCTGTACGTTGAATTGATACTTGCCTTTCCAAACGATGATGCCTGCATCGCAGAGTGCAAGGCCGGTTTTTAGATACGTTTCTATCAATAAGGGAAAGGGCGGACGGGCCTTTTCGAAGGCTTGGTTGGCAATGGAGATCCAGCGCCCGGCGGGGCTGAGGGTGAGGCCAGGGAGGTCGTCGCTCCAAAACTCTGCAATCCAGCGATTTTCTTTGCTGAGTGGTTTCGATACGGAATACACCTCCATGACTTCTGTATAGAACTTGGAACCAGGGGCTTCGTCATAGCCAACGGGAGGTTTCATACTGATTTCAGCCATCTCGGCGACAAAAGGCCGTACCTGACCCCAGTTAGGCAACAACGCTGGAGAAGGATGCTCGCCCGTAGGGTTCCAGCAACCCTTGCAAACGGGAGGTTCGTAGCCATGGTCGTAGTTATATAGATGCCCTTCATGCCCTTCACGGTCGGTTAGTGACCAAGCCCAAATTGCGCCAGCGACTGATTTTCCAAATGCAACAGATTGATCTGCAACGTCAACATTGGTTTTTTCTAAAAATGATTCGGTGTTCTTTTTTTCCAAAAGATCGATCTGTTGTTTTAAACTGGCCGGAGCTGTCGGGAAAAAATGACGGAGGATTTGGGCATAAGCAGCATTTAAACTCGCTGGTAGATAGAATTGCCCTTCCCCAAATTTTGGATAGAGCTTTTCATATCCCGATACATAGGTCTCCATTGAGTTATAGTCGCGCAAAGCAGGAAGCGAAGCTTCGTATGCGGCCATTTCTACATAAGCATACATTCGTGCACTCACGGGCGGGCGGTATCCCATAGTATGCCGCTCCAAATCCAGTGCGAGGCGATTCCAAGACAAGGCAATCTCCGTGGCGTTTCGATATTCCAAGGGCTCCTCCAGCACATCGTAACTGCAGTTTTGAGTTGCCAAAATACTGGCCAGGGCGAAGCCCCCAAGCAAGCGGCAGGCCGCTTTTTTCAAACTTTCTTGCTTAAAATTTGAGTCAATAAAAGACCGGTTTTTCATAACTGTTTTTTAGAAAACAGGGTTTAATCAAGCTTGCAATGCAGGAAAACTAAGTTTGAATGTAGTGCCTTTCCCTTGCGTGGACACCACATCGAGCGCAACCTGGTGAATTTTCATGATGCTGTCTACCAGCGAAAGACCAATGCCTGAACCGCGTACATGAATGCTTTCGGAACTGCGATAGAAAGGCTGGAAAATAAGTTGCAAATCTTTTGCCGGGATACCCGGGCCGTGGTCAGCGATGTCCACACGGTGCTTCCCACTGGGGTCAAAATGGATTTTCACATCCACTTTTTTCTCTGGTGAGAATTTGCAGCCGTTGTCCATCAGGTTCTGGAACGCAGAGCGCAGGAGTGGTTCGTTTCCCCGAACACAAAGCTGTTCTTCGTCTTCTGGAAACCCAATAATGTCAAAAGCAATGTGATAATTAGGGTGCAGGCGTAAGAGTGAGGAACGGGTCTGGAGCATCACCTCATCGAGCCGCACGAGTTCAAAGGCGATGTTGGTACCTTCTGAATGGACTCTGGCAAGTTGAAGGAGCTTTTCGGTCACCTCGCTGAGTTCTCTGGAATCTTCGAGCACTGATTTTAGGGTGGCCTGATATTCTTCGTTGTCGCGTTTTTTGTCCAATGCTATTTCAAGTTGGGCTATTATAACCGAAAGTGGGTTTTTCAGCTCGTGCGAAACGTTGGAAATAAAACTTTTTTGCATCCGAAAAGCGAATTGGATGCGGTCAAGCATTCGATTGAAAGTGAATACAAGGCGTGAGAGCTCGTCGTGGTTGTTTTTCCCTTCCAAGCGGGCGCTTAGGTCGGAGGGAAGAATGCCATCCACCTGATTTACGATACTAGCCACGGGCGACATGGCTTGCCCGGCATAAAACCAACCGCCAGCAGCCAACAGGCCAATGCATAAAAAGAAGGTAATCAGCAATATGTTGCGGAGATGAGAGAGCTCTTCTGAATTAAACACCGACTCGGCGATCACCAAATATTCATGCCCGCTCCGGCTTTTGTGTAACAGGCCCAGCGCATGGAGTTTACCATCCAAAAAACGGGTTTCTCCTACATTTTTTAAGTTCACCAGCGTCTTGAAAGGGAGTGGCTCGTCGGCTCGGTTGAAAGCGAATACGCGCTGCAAATCGGAATTGAAGATCATCACATTTTCGCGAAAAGGGAGCACGGTGCTTTCCGCTTCAGTGCTGGCACTCTCACTGATCGGGCGCAGATTGGCTTCATCGTGGAGCACCATTTCTGCAGTCATAAGTGCCTTAGAGCGGAGGCTGTCATAAAACTCGTCCTCA
>Ga0105049_10002240_pt1 | contig 22829 bp, 15 predicted proteins | sample MAT06_FD_78087 | JGI IMG/M metagenome (GOLD analysis project Ga0105049, IMG submission 78087) | Freshwater microbial communities from Lake Fryxell liftoff mats and glacier meltwater in Antarctica - MAT-06 | ecosystem: Environmental > Aquatic > Freshwater > Ice > Liftoff microbial mat | place...
CGAGATCGACGAGGACGACTCGTGATCGCCGTCAACGAAGTGCGCGACACTCTCGGTGTGCGCGAAGCATGCACCGCGCTCGGGCTCCCGCGCGCCACTTGGTACCGCGCGCGGACCCGAGTCTCGCGCGCGACGCCGCGGCCTCCGACGATCAAACTCGCCCTTCCGTGGTCTCGCCGAGAGCGCTGCAGCCCGCAAAACGCGCCCTCGTCATCGATGAACTCAACAGCGAGCGCTTCGCTGACATCGCCGTTCCCCAAGTGCATGCAACCCTCTTCGACGAGGGACGCTACTTCTGCTCGCAGCGCACCATGTACCGCATTCTCAAGAACGCTGGTCAGGTCCGCGAGCGTCGCAATCAGCTACGCCATCCCACCTACACGAAGCCCGAGCTGCTCGCCTCCGCGCCGAACCAGCTCTGGTCGTGGGACATCACAAAGCTGAAGGGGCCGGCCACATGGAACTACTTCCACCTCTACGTGATCCTCGACGTCCACAGCCGATGCGTCGTCGGCTGGATGGTCGCCGATAGCGAGAGCGCGGTGCTCGCCGCGAAGCTCATCGAGGAAACCGTCGAGAAGCAGGGCGTCGAGCCCGGCCAGCTCACGATTCACGCTGATCGCGGCTCCTCGATGACCTCCAAGCAGGTCGCGTTCCTGCTCGCCGACGCGTGACGAAGACCCACTCCCGGCCTCACGTCTCCGACGACAACCCCTACTCCGCGGCCCAGTTCAAGACCCTCAAATACCGACCCGCGACTTCCCCGATCGCTGCGGGTCGATCCAGCATGCGCGCCACCACTGCCAGCGATTCTTCGACTGGTACAACCGCGAGCATCGCCACTCCGGGGTCGCGATGATGACTCCCATCGACGTGCACCTCGGGCGCGTCGAGGAGATCGTCGAGCGTCGCGCGGTCACGCTCCAGTCCGCGCGGCGTCGCCATCCCGAACGCTTCGTCCGCGGCACTCCCGCTCAGCAACGCAGGCCCCAACCCGCGTGGATCAACCCGCCGGTCACAACCACCACGGCCGCCGTGGCGGGAGCTCACTGATCTCACATGTCCCGTGTCTCAGAATCGTTGACAAGCACCGCCCCGCTCATCGCGCTCCAGAAGGGCGGATGGCGAGGGGCGCCGCGGGTCGAATCACGCTGTGAGCGGGTTCCATCCGCTCACGTTGTCACGGCGTCCACGCCAGTCGATACGCATTGGTCCAGTTGTAGAGGTCCGGCACCGAGCAGTAGGTCGGACTCGTGTCGCGGTAGCGCACTTGATAGTAGACGTTGCCCGGGACGCCGAGGTTTCCCTGCACGCTGAGCGACGCATCGTTCGGCACGCCGAAGCCGAACTCGCGGTTGCCGCACAGCGCGCTGCGCTGGAAGAGCCGCAGGATGTTGCCGCCGACGCAGCGCAGTCCGTCGCCGAACGGCGCGCCGAACAGGGGCAGCGTGCCCTGGTAGAGCAGCATGCTCGAGTTGTTCGGCAGACCCGAGACGGTCATGTGCACGGTGTCGTTCGAGAGCGAGGGACTCCCGTTCGACCACAGCAGGCCACCCTCGCTGTGCTGGCTGTTGGAGCAGCCGCGTCCGGGCATGCCGAAGTTGCCGCACGGGCAGGCCGCGCCGCTGCCGTCGCCGAAGCAGAAGCCCGTCCCCTGCTCGGGCCGGTGCAGGGTGTCGAGCGCGTCGAGATCGTCGGCGAATGCCGTCGTGCCCACGCGCTGCGTGCGCAGACCGATGTTCTCGCCCGCGATCCAGATCCCGGGAGGACCGCCGACCGCGCCGGTCGGCACGAGGATGTCGGCCTCGCTGATCGGGATACCGAAGAACGCGTCGGGAACGCCCACGATCGCGCTGCCGCGACGAACGGAGAAGAACAGCATGTCGGTCTGGCCGTTCAACCAGTCGTACGGCATCGACGAACGCTGATAGCCGGCGAATCCGTTCTCGCGCAGCGCGAGCGCGTCGAGATCGTCCGCGTCGTTGGGCGAGAGTCCGAGCTGGATCGCGGACGCATACAACGCCGGCGCGCAGCCGGGGCACGAACGCAGCACGTCCCCGCCGACGAAACCTTGCGCCAGCGCCGAGCCCGAGTTCGCGAGCAGCGTCTGCGGATCGACGAACGCGCTGTCGAGCGAGAAGTACGTGCACGTCGCCGTCGCGAACCAGCGGTCGGGCACGTTGTCGTCGAGCGCGTCGAGGTTGTCGCCCTGGATCATCCCGGGCGGGTTCTCGATGAGACCCGTGCCCGGATAGGCGAACCCCGAGCAGCTCGCGAGACCGTTCCCATCCACGTAGCCCGTGTGACCGAAGCCCGCGGCCGTCGGCGCCAACGGACCACACGGAACGCCGAGATCGACGAACACGTCGGCGCCTTCGTCCTGGCACGGGCTCTCGGTCCACACGGCCGGCGGGACGGGCGAGCCGGGGAAACCCGCGCCCCGGAACGCGACCGAGAAGGCCCACTGGCGCGCGCCCGGGACGAACCCGCCGCAGCTCACGATCGCGTCGAGTCCGTGGCTCAGCGCGTCGACCTCGACGCGGCACGGCGTGTAGGCCGGATGGCCGACGCACGGCCCGTGGAAGCCGAGGCCGAGGCCGATCGGTGCCGCGATGCCGCCCGTCTCGACGATGCCGGGCGTCGGCAACGGGCCGAGCGCCGGGGCGAGCATAGCTGCGGCGAGCAAGTCCCCTTCCGTGATGGGCGTGCCCGTGAACGAGTCCGGCGACCCGATGGTCGGGCCGTTCCAGCCGACGGAAAACACCGGGAATTGCTGCGCGTGGGCCTGTGTGGCACCCAGAACGGCGATGGGGACGGACGTGATCAGGAGTCGGCGGAATCGGGTCATGGCAGGGCCTCGCGTCGGAGGGGCAGGAAGAGGACGGGACGCCCCTTCGTGACGCGCGGCCGCGGGTCGTGGAGACGAATCCGCGGGATAAGCGCGGTCACACGCGGATCACCGACCTCCGTAGACTCCGCGCCCATGACGATCCGCGCTCTGGTCCTGATCCTCTCCATCGCGTGCTCTTGCCGCACAGCGCCTGCCGGTCCCGCGGCGCAAACGGGCTCCGCGGGGCAGTCCGGTTCCTCGAGACCAGCCAACGCCGCGCTGCCCCAGCACGAAGCGATACCGCAGCGCATCGAGCGCTTCACGGCCGACTGGGAGAGCCTCCAGCGGTTCCACGACGCACCGCTGTCGCTGGAGCGCACCGCGCGGCTGCGCGCGTTCCTCGACGTCGAGCGCGCGGATCTCGAGCGCGTCGACCGCGCGCAGCTCGACGTCGAAGGCCGCGTGGACCTGGCGCTCCTCGCGAACCGGATCGCGCAGAGCCGCGCGCGGCTCGATCGAGCCGACGCGCGCCGCTTCGACGTCGTCGCGCTGGCCCCCTACGCGCCGCGCATCGTCGCGCTGCTCGAAGCGCGCCAGCGCGCGGAGGTCGTGGACGCGCGCGCGGCCGCGACCGAGCTCGACGCGATCGCGCGCGCGGCGAGGGCGGCGCGCGAGACGCTGGAGAAGGCCACGGAGGTCACGGCGGCGCGCTCCGTCGGCTTCCGCACGGCACGCGAACTCGCCCGACTGCGCAGCAGCCTCGACGAATGGCGCGCGTTCCGCTCCGGCTACGACCCGAGCTTCGACTGGTGGGTCGCCGAGCCCGCGCGCGACGCGTCGGCGCGCCTGCAGGAGCACGAGAACGCACTGCGCAAGCTCGTCGCCAAGCTCGAGCTGAACGACCGCGACACGATCCTCGGCGACCCGATCGGGCGTGACGCGCTGCTCGAGGAGCTGCGCTTCGAGCGCATCGCGCACACGCCCGAGGAGCTCGTCGCGATGGCGCGCAGCGAGCTCGCGTGGTGCCGCGCGGAGTACGAGAAGGCCGCCGCGGAGCTCGGCTTCGGCGCCGACTGGCGCGCGGCGCTGACGATGGTCAAAGAACGCCACGTCGCCCCGGGCGAGCAACCCGAGCTCGTGCGCACGCTGGCGCGCGAGGCGATCACGTTCCTCGAGGCGCGCGAACTCGTCACCGTGCCGCCGATCGCGGCTGAGACGTGGCGCATGTCGATGCTCTCGGCCGAATCCCAGCGCGTCAGCCCGTTCTTCCTGGGCGGCGAGCTGGTTCAAGTGAGCTTTCCGACGGCGTCGATGCCGCACGAGGACAAGCTCATGTCCCTGCGCGCGAACAACCGAGCCTTCTCGCGCGCGGTCGTGCACCACGAGTTGATCCCCGGTCACCACCTCCAAGGGTTCATGACCGATCGACACGCGACGCACCGGCGCGCGTTCTCGACGCCGTTTTGGACCGAGGGCTGGGCGCTCTACTGGGAAATGCTGCTGTGGGATCTCGGTTTCGCGCGCACGCCGGACGAGCGGATCGGGATGCTTTTCTGGCGCTCGCACCGCTGCGCCAGGATCGTCTTCAGCCTTTCCTTCCACTTGGGGACGATGACGGAAGCGGAGTGCGTCGAGCTGCTCGTCGCGGAGGTCGGCCACGAGCGGCGCTCGGCGGAGGGCGAGGTGCGCCGCTCGTTCGGCGGCGACTACGGGCCGCTCTACCAGGCCGCGTACCTGACGGGCGGGATGCAGTTCCGCGCGCTGCACCAGGAGCTCGTCGCGAGCGGCCGGATGACGAACCGCGCCTTCCACGACGCGATCCTCCAAGGCGGCAACATCCCGGTCGAGTTCGTGCGCGCGCGCCTGCTCGATGTCGCACCCGAGCCGGAGGCGGATCCTAGCTGGCGGTTCCTCGAAGCGCGCTGACGCGACGGGCTGTGGGAGAACGGACCGCGCGTACGGAGTCAGGTGAGTTCGTGCAGGGTCGCGCCAGCGATCGCGGCCCAGGGAACGCCGATGGCGCGACCCTGCACGAACTCACCTGACTCCGTACGGGGTTCCTCAGGCGTACAGACGCGTGAGCAGCTTCGAAAAGCGACCCGGATCGGGCAGGGATGACCCTTCGGCCAGCAGCGCCTGTCCGTGCAACAACTCGATGAGATCGCCCACGCGCTCGGACCGCGGATCGGCGGCGTGGAGCTCGAGGAGCTTCTTCACCAGCCCGTGGTCGGGATTGAGCTCGAGCACGCGCTTCTCCTTGGGTACGTCCTGCCGCGCGGCGCGCAGGATGCGCTCCATGTTGGCCGAGACGCCGGTGCCTTCGCTGACGAGCACGGCCGGGCTGTCGGTGAGGCGCGTCGAGAAGCGCGCGGCTTTCACTTCGCCCCCGAGTCGCGTCTCGATCGCTTGCAGCGTTTCGCGGTGGTCGCGGTCGAGGTTCTCGCGCGCCTCCTTCTCGGCCGACGTCTCGAGATCGATGTCGGAGCGATCGATGCGCTGCAGCGGGAGCCCTTCGAACGACTGGAGGCGGTCGACGACCCATTCGTCGATCGGATCGGTGAAGAACAGCACTTCCTCGCCGCGCTTCGTGAAAGGCTCCAGGTGAGGCGAGGCCTCGAGAATGCGGCGCTCGCTGCCGGCCAGGAACCAGATCGCCTTTTGGTCGGGCTTCTTGCGCGCGACGTACTCCGCGAGCGTCGTGGGCATCGAGCCTTGCGATGCATCGCCGCCGTGCGTGCTCTCGAACAGCGCGATCTTCGAGATGCGACCGTCCTCGTCGCCGCCCATGTAGATGCCCTCCTTGAGCACGACGCCGAAGTCGGCCCAGACCTTGGCGTACTTCTCGCGCTCCTTGTCGAGCATCGTGGCGAGCGACTCGAGCACGCGCTTCACGAGGCGCTTTCCGATCTGGCGCACGAGCGCGTTCTGCTGCAGCACTTCGCGCGACACGTTCAGCGGCAGGTCGGGCGCGTCGACGATGCCGCGCACGAAGCGCAGCCACGACGGCAAGAGGTCCTCGCACTCCTCGAGGATCAGCACGCGCCGCACGTACAGCGCGATCTTCGAGCGACCCTTCGACCCGTCGAACAGGTCCATCGGCCGCTGGCCGGGCACGAAAAGCAGCGCGACGTACTCGGTCGTGCCTTCGGCCTTGAAGTGCACGACCTCGGCCGGCGGCGTCCAGTCGTGCGCGAGGCGTCGATAGAACTCGTCGTATTCCTCGCGGCGGATCTCGTCCTTCGAGCGCGCCCACAGCGGGCGCTGCGAGTTCAGCGTCTCCGTGCGCTGTTCTTTCTGGCCGTCCTCTTCCTCGGCGTACGCGATGCGGATCGGATGCTCGACGAAGTCCGACCAGCGCTTCACCACGTCGCGAATCGCGTCCACTTCGAGGAAGTCGGCCGGGTCCTCGTCGTCTTCGGAGAGTTTCTCGCGCAAGTGCAACGTCACCGTCGTGCCGACGCTCGCGCGCTCGCCCGAATCGACCGTGTAGGCGCCCTTGCCGTCCGAGCGCCAGCGCCACGTCTCTTCCGATCCGGCGCGGCGCGAATCCACGGTGACGTCGTCGGCGACGAGGAAGCTGGCGTAGAAGCCCACGCCGAACTGTCCGATCAAAGTGGGCGCCGCGTCTCCGGCCGCGCGCAGCTTCTCGAGGAACGCGCGCGTCCCCGAGCGCGCGATCGTGCCCAGGTTCGACACCAGTTCGTCGCGCGTCATCCCGATGCCGTCGTCGGCGATCGAGATCGTGCGCGCCTCGCGGTCGACCGCGATCCGGATCTCTCCTTCGCCCGCGTTGGCGATGGCTGGATCGGAGAGGCCCTCGAGTCGGCGCTTGTCGAGCGCATCGCTGGCGTTGCTGATCAGCTCGCGCAGGAACACCTCGCGGTTGCGGTACAGCGAGTGGACGACGAGGGAAAGGAGTTCCGCCGCTTCGGCCTGGAACGGACGGGTCTCGGGTGTGGTGGTGGTCATGGGGTCGATCTCCAGCGTCCGGCGGAATCGCCGGGGCGGAGATTCTGGGCGTTTCCGCGCGCGCGGCAAGCACGCTCTCCACTGCCGGGGTAGCCTTCCTGACGAGATTCCCGGCCGGGCTCCGCCGCCCCGAAGGGATTTCCACCGACATCGGAACGCGCGCCGCGCGGGCTACGTCCTACGGGGACCCCCTGATGTTCGCGTTTCGCCGCCCGACTGCGCCACCTCGCATGCACGATCAAGCACGCCGCACGCTCCTCTCCACCGTGGGCCTCGCCGCGGTCGCCGTCCTCGTGCTGCCCACCGAGCCGCGCGCGTGGAAGGCCTTGGGCGGGACGCTGGACCTCGCCCAGCGCGACGTGCGCGTCTTCCAGAACTTCAGCGGGCCGACCGCCAACGACAACCTTCAGCCCGATCCGAACTTTCCCGGTGCGCTCGGTGCGGCGCTCGCGATCTGGAAGGGCGTGGCCGAGTGGGGCAGCCAGGCGCGCCACGACGGCGAGGGCGATCCCACGCAACTGAGCGGGATCGGCAGCGGTGGCGCGAACTTCGACTCGATCTGGCAGGGTTTCGCGCCCGGCGTCGGCGGCGTGAACGACAACATCGTGTCCGAGATCGCCGGCTCGTCGCTCGGGATCCTGGCCTTCACGGAGATCCCGATTCAGGACGGCTGGCGTATCCGCTTCTACCGCGACGCCGCGATCTGGCAGGACGGTCCGGGCCTGTTCCAAGCACTGCCCGATCACAAGGACATCCAGGGCGTGATGTGCCACGAGTACGGACACGCGCTCGGGCTCGCTCACTCGGGCACGAACAGCGAGTGGACGATGTTCCCCTCGGCGGGCGGCACGCTCATCAACCGGCGCTCGATCGAGTCCGACGACATCGACGGCGTGCGCGGGCTCTACGGCGTGAAGTCGCCGACGAAGCCGCACGTCGAGACGTACGCGCTGAACGGAGCGCAGCTCACGCTGCGCGGCGAGCACTTCGATCCCAGCGCGAACTTCGTGTGGTTCACGGATGGTTCGGCGACCGCCGACGGCTCGCCGCTCGCGATCGGACCGATCGCTTCGCTCGCTGGCGGCACCGAGATCACGCTCGACATCCCGGGCGCCGCGATCGGGGGCGACGTCTTGGTGCGCGTGCCCGGGAGCGGTGGCGAGGCGCTCTCGAACGCGTTCCCGTTCGATCCCACGCGCACGCCCTGTCCGCCGTTCGAGATCTACGGCACGGCGAAGACCACGTCGCTCGGCCAGCCCGCGGAGCTCTTCGCTCAGGGGCGCGCGATCCTCGGCATCGACGATCTGTTGATCGGGACGGGGAACGGGATCCCCAACGCGACGGGGATCTTGTACTCGGGCGGAGGCGCGACGGCGGCGCCGTTCTTCGGCGGCACGTTGCTCGTGCAAAGGCCGTTGCGCAGAGAGCGGATGTTCGCGTTCGATTTCCTGGGCGGGGTGACGCTGTCTCTGCCGGTGACGCCGCAGCTCGTGGGCGTGACGAGGCATTACCAACTGTGGTTCCAGGACGGTGGGGATGCTTTCGGAGTGGGGTTGTCGAACGCGGTGCGGGTCACGTATTGCCCCTAGCGGAAGCGAAGCGGACGCCACCCAGAACCACGCGGAAGCGAAGCGGACGCCACTCAGATCCAGCAGCTTCCAGCTCCCGTTGATCTCTAACCGCCTGCGCGAGCCGGCTCCCCGCCTGCGCGAGCCGGCCCCACGCCTGCGCGAGCCGGCCCCACGCCTGCGCGAGCCGGCCCCACGCCTGCGCGAGCCTGCCCGCGACCCGCGCTCCGCCTCTACTGGCGCCGCACGTCGATCGACAACTTGAGCCCGCCCGCCAGCGAGAGATCGCTCCCCGTCTCCCCCTCCGGACCCTTCTGCACCAACGCCAACCGCACCGTCTCCGCACCCGAGAGCGACAATCCCTCCGCGCGACCACCGGCGACGTCCCAGCGCAACTCTCCCTCCCCGCGGAACTCCCACTCCACGCGGCCGCTCTCGACCACACGCCCGTCGTAGCGTTCCGGCGGCGTCAACTTCTCCTGGTTCAGCGCGGTCTGATCCCGCACAGCCCGCACGTCGAGCTTCAACGCGATGCGCGCGATCCCGGACTCCACCGCGATCAACTCCGCGTCGAAGGTCCCGGTCGTTTCTCCGCCGAACACTTCGTAGAGCGGCCCGCCCACGCCCAGCGCCGTGGTGCGCACGAGGAGCGGATCGGCGCCCTTCGCGAAACGGATCGGCACGAGCCCGCCGAACGAGAACACCTCGACGAGGCGCGCGGGATCGATCGTCCAGGAAGCGCCCACGCTGACGGGGCCGCTCGGGAGCAAACCGGAGAGGTCCATCTCGGTCGGCAGCCGCGGCAGGAACTCCTCGCTGGTCTCGACGCCGTCGTAGTGCTTGCCGTACACGCCGCGCGCGGGGACGTAGCGGTGAACGACGCCCGCCTTGGCGAGCGGAGACGAGCCGTCGAGCACCAACGCACGCGGCGTACCGCCCGGCGGTTGGAGCCGCATGTCGACGTGCACGCTGGCCTCCTCGACGACGCGCCGCAGGAGAGTCGCGCGCGAGCCTTCGACCGCGCGAATCTCATCGAGGAAGCGCCATTGCGTGCGTCCGCCGACCTCGATCTGGTCTTGCGAAAGCTCTTCGGTGTCGCCGACGCGGGTCGCCATGCGCTGCGCGATCAGCGTGTGGTCGAGGACGAACGCGCTCACCAGCCGCTCGCCGGCCACCGGTTGGCGGCGCAACGTCACCGGCGCCCCGGCGGCCGATTCGGCCGGAGGGGTTTGCGCGCGCACGCTCGCGGCGACGTCGAGGAGCATGCACACGCTCGCCAGGACGAGCACGGAGGCCAAGTTGCGCATCAGAGTTTCTTCTTCCCTTCGACGTACTCGCCGCTCAACTCGACGCTCAGATCGCCGTCCTCGGCCCACACGCGCCACGGGCCGTAGCGCTTGCCGCCGCCGAATGTGCCCTCGGACTTCTTGTTCCCGTTGGGCCACCAGTACGTCCACGCGCCGTTCTCCAGGCCGGCGCGAAAAGCGCCGCGGTAGTCGCGCTGGCCGTTGGCGTGGAAGCCGATCCACACGCCCTCCATCTGACCGTCGGTGTAGGAACCGAGCGCGAGCACTTCGCCGTTCGGATGCCAGCGCGTCCACGCGCCCTCCTCCTTGTCGGCCGCGAAACGGCCCGTCCACTCGCGCGTGCCGTCCTCGCGGAAGCGTGTCCACTCGCCCGAGCGCTGGCCGCGCTTGTACGTGCCGGCGGAGGCCTTCTGCCCGGTACCGGGTGCGTAGAGCACCCATTCGCCGTCCTGCATGTCGAAGCGGAACGAGCCGCCGCGCTCGATCGTGCCCTTGTCGTTCCAGAAGGTCCAGGGCCCGGTGCGCAGCCCACCCTCGTACGCGCCTTGGGAGTCCTTCGTGCCGTTCGGATGCCAGAAAGTCCACGTGCCCGAGCGCTGACCGTCGGACCAACTGCCTACGGAGTGTTTGGCTCCGGTGCGCGACCAGTAGGTCCAACTCCCGACGCGTTGGTAGTCGCGGAACAGGCCCTCGTACATCTTCGCGCCGTTGTCGTGCCACGCTGTCCACAGACCTTCGCGACGCCCCTCGACGATCGGTCCCGAGCGCGACTTCACGCCGTTGTCGTGGAGGATCGTGATGACCTCGGGGGCCGGCGCGGGAGACGCGCCTTGCAGCAGGAGGAGGAGGCAGGGTTTCAGCATGCTCCGCCCAGCGTAGCGAACAGGGCACGCGGTGTTGCGCGCGGCCGCGCCGAAGCGCGAGTTCGAGGCCTACCGTGCGCGCGCCGCATCAGGGGTCCGAGCGCCCGTCGAGCGACCCCGTGCGCACGTCGTCCGAATACACACCCGACTGACGGCCGTCGAGCGAACCATCGGCGTGCCAGAAACGCCACGGACCGTGCTGCATCCCTCCGCGGTACTCGCCCTCGGACTGACGCTCTCCGTTCTCGTACCAAGCGCTCCACCAGCCCTCGAGTGCGTCGTCGAGGAACGTGCCCTCGGCGCGCCGCTCCCCGTTCACGTGCCACGAAGTCCACACCAGATTGCGCCGACCGGCCTGGTAGTCGCCCTCCGCCGCGCGGACGCCGTTCGAGTGCCAGGTGGTCCACACGCCTTCGCGCGCGCCGCCGCGGTACTCGCCACGCGCGAGGTCGTTGCCGCCTCGATGCCACGCGCGCCACGCGCCATCCGGCACGCCGCGCGACCAAGTGTTCTCGCTGTGCGGACCCCGGTTTCGATACCACGAGAGCCAGCGACCGTCACGCAGCCCCGCGTCATAGTCGCCGCGCTCCGCGAGAACGCCGTTGTCGTGATGGAATTCCCACGTGCCCTGCGCGCGGTCGGCCTGGTACGTGCCGTTCGCGCGCTGCGCACCGTCCGCGCGCCAGTACGTCCAGGCACCGTGCTTCAGGCCTTGCTCGTACGCGCCTTGCGCCCGGCGCGCGCCGCCGCCGAGGAAGCGCGTGCACCAGCCTTGCCGCACACCACGCGCGTACTCGCACTCGGCGATCTTCCGGCCCGCGCGCGTGAACGTCGTCCACGTGCCCGCGCGCGCGCCCTCCGCCAGCGGCCCCTGCGCCGCGCGGGTTCCATCGTTGCGCCGGACGACGTGCAGCATCGCGCGCGTTCTCTCCGTCAGTCCGCGACCTTCTTGTCGTCGCGGTACGTGCCGGTCCATTCGGGATCACGCGCGCCGTCGGCCTTCCAGTAGCCCCACGGACCCTCGCGTTTTCCGGACTTCATCGAGCCTTCGATCTGCAGTTGGCCGTTCTCGAACCAGTAGCGCACGAGGCCGTCCTGCGCACCCATGTCGTACGTGAGCTCGCTCTTGGGGCCGCCGTTCGGATACCACTCGCGCGCGACGCCGTGCGCCTTGCCGGCGACGTACGTGCCTGTGGAGAGCACGTTGCCGCTCGCGTCGGTCACGCGGCGCGTGCCCTCGAGCACGCCGTTCGCGTACTCCTCCTCGATGCGTTGCCGCGCTTCGTCGACGCGCAGCCACGCGCCGTCCTCCCGACCCGCACGGTAGCGTCCGCGCGCGGCGAGTTCGCCGTCCGCGCCGTACTCGACCCACGCGCCGTCGCGCTGGCCCTCCAAGTATCCACCGCGCGCGAGTACGCGCCCCGCGCCGGAGCACTGCACGGTCTCGCCGTGCTGGCGGCCGTCGCGCCACTCGGTGAGCGAGCGCAAGGAGCCCTCCGAGAACCACTCCACCGAGCGACCGTGGTAGGTGCCGCCGACGTACTCGCGCACGAGCTTCGGCGAGCCGTCCTCGTACCACGTCGTCCACGTACCCTCGCGCAGGTCGGAGGCCCACAAGCCGGCACTCTTCTGGAAGCCGCTCTCGTGCCACTCCTCCGTGCGTCCGTCTTGCCGACCCTCGAGCCACGTGCGCGAGATCGCGAGACCACCGTTCGCGTGCCAGCGGAGGTCTGGGCCGTGGTCGATCTGAGTCTGGGCGCGCACGTAGCTCGCGCGCAGCACGGTACCGTCCGCGCCCGTGCGCACGATGCGCTCGACCGACGCGCCCTCGAACGTCGTGATCGGGTCGGGCACGGGTCGCCGCGCGGCCACCGTCGCGCGCGGCGGAGGCGCGATCACCGGCGCCGGCGGAGCCGTGTCCGCGCTCGGAGCGACCACCGCGGTCGAGTCCTGCGCGGCGGACGCATCTTGCACGGCGGGCCGGCCCGCGAGCTGCACGGCGGGCTGGCCCGCGAGCTTTACGGCGGGCTGGCCCGCGAGCTTTACGGCGGGCTGGCCCGCGATCTGCACGGCGGGCCGGCCCGCGATCTGCACGGCGGGCTGCCCCGCGAGCTGCACGGCGGGCTGCCCCGCGATCTGCACGGCGGGCTGCCCCGCGATCTGCACGGCGGGCTGCCCCGCGATCTGCACGGCGGGCTGGCCCGCGAGCTTTACGGCGGGCTGGCCCGCGAGCTTTACGGCGGGCTGCTCCGCGAGCTTTACGGCGGGCTGCCCCGCGATCTGCACGGAAGGCTGTGCGAGCGCGTGTGGAGCGCAGGCGAGGAAGAGCCCGAGGAGGAACATGCTTGGAGTCCGAGTTCGCGCAACTCCACCGTGCGCGGAGCGGGATCGAGGTTCCTCTCGCCAGCGCGCGCTCAAGCGAGTCGACGCTCGATGGAAGACATCGCCGCCGCGGCCGCGTTGCACAGATCTCCATCGTCGTCGTGGAGCAGCTCCATCAGGGCCGGCACGGCGGCCTGCGCCGGAGGCCCGATCTTCGCGAGAGCCTGGCACGCGGCGATCTTCTGCCGCGCGTCGCCGGCTCCGAGCTGCGCGACCAGCACGCGGACTTCGGCCGTCGGCGCGGCGCTCGTATCCGCGTCCTTCTTCTTGAACCGATCGAAAAGTCCCATGCGCGCATCCTACCGGCGGGGTCGATCGGCGTCAGCGACCGAACACGCGCAGGGCCGCGATCATCCGGCCTCCAGCCGATCCGCGACCCGGCGCGCCAGATCGCGGATCGTGGCCGGTCCGTGCCCGGCGTAGTGGTTGTTCGCATAGGCGAAAGTCTCGGTCGTCCGCGGCACGATCGAGGCCAGGATGTCGGCCCAGCGCTCGAGCCGCTCGCCCTGGTCGAGCACGATCGAGTCGAAGGTCCGCGTGCGCTCCTCGACCGCCTTCCGATCGCCGATCAGCCGCGCGTACGAGAAATCGGCGGTGACGAGGTCGAAGTCGCGCGCGAGATCGGCCGGATGCGGCATGTAGACGAGGTCCACGAGCACGAACGCGACACCGTGCGCGCGCAGCACGTCCAGCAGTTCGAGTCCGATCCAGTTCTTGTTGCGCACCTCGACGCCGTAGCGGAAGTCACGCGGCAATCGCGCCAGGAACGGATCGAGCCGCGCCAGGAAAGGTGCGAGGCCCGTGAACGCCGTGCGATTGAAGTACGGGAACTGCAGCACGAGCGGACCGGCGCGGTCGCCGAGCTCGCGCATGACCTCCAGGAAGCGATCCAGATCCGCGCCCACGTGCTCGGGCACGAGCACCTTCGCGCCGTCGGGAGGCTGCCCGTCTCCGGCGTGGACGATCGACCGCGGGAACTTCGCCGCCAGCGTGAAACCATCGGGCGTCTTCGCGCGCCAGCCGCGCACGAGCGTGGCGCTGGGCACGCGGTAGTAAGTCGTGTCGGCCTCCACCGTCGCGAACTGCGTCGCGTACAGGCTCAACATGTCGGCCGGTTTCGTGCCGGGGGGATAGAACGCGCCGACCCAGCCTTTCTCGGACCAGCTCGAAGTACCGGCGCGCAGGCGCCCGCTCACGAGCGCGGCTCCGTCGAGAGCAGTCGATCGGGTCCGACGCCGAAGCTCTCGCCGGGGTTCACGAAGCGCTCGCTCTCGAGCGCGTACTGGCGGTCGTGCAGCTCCTTGTAGCGGCCGCGCAGCAGCAACAACTCGGCGTGCGAGCCGCGCTCGACGATGCGCCCCTTCTCGAGCACGAGGATCTGGTCGGCGCTGCGTATCGTCGAGAGGCGGTGCGCGATCACGAACGTCGTGCGGCTCTGGCGCAAGGTCTGCAAGCCGTCCTGGATCAGCGCTTCGCTCTCGCTGTCGAGCGACGATGTCGCCTCGTCGAGGATCAGGATGCGCGGCCTGGCCAGCAGCGCGCGCGCGATGGCGACCCGCTGACGCTGACCGCCCGAGAGCTTCACGCCGCGCTCGCCGACGATCGTGTCGAGACCCTTCTCGAATCCAGCGACGAAATCCGTGCAGTGCGCCAGCCGGCAGGCCTCCTCGATCTCCGCGCGCGTCGCCGCGGGACGCGCGAAAGCGACGTTCTCGGCGATCGTGCCGTCGAAAAGGAAGTTGTCCTGCAGCACGATGCCCAGGTGACGCCGCCAGTCGCGGAGACGGATCCTCTCGAGATCGCGCCCGTCCACGAGGATCCGGCCGGCCAGCGGGCGGTTGAAAGCCATGACGAGGCTCACCAGCGTGCTCTTGCCGGATCCGCTCGATCCCACGAGCGCGGTCGTCGAACCCGCCGGCGCGCGGAACGTGATGTCCTGGAGAACGGGTTTCCCGCCGTCGTACTCGAACGCCACGCCCTGGAACTCGACGTCGCCGCGGACGTCGTCGATCGATTCGCGGTCGGCGTCGCCGGCGTCCTCGGTCGTGCTCGAGAGCACCTCGCGGATGCGATCGAGTCCGGCGAACGCATCGGTGATCTGCGTGCCGACGGACGCGATCGACACGACGGGCGCGACGACGAGCGCGATGAACACGAGGTACGTGACGAAGTCGCCGATGGTCATCGAGCCGTCGAGGATCGCCCGGCCGCCGACGACCGCGACGACGACACCGATGACGCCGACGATGGCCGACGCGACCGCCGTCGTCGCCGAGACGCCGGTCATCGAGCGGCGGACGTTGGCGAACAGTCGACCGGCGTTCGCGCGGAACACAGCCTCCTCGGCGGGCTCGGCGGTGTAGGCCTTGACCACGCGGATCCCGCCCAGCGTCTGCGCCAAACGACCGGTCGTCTCGGCCATGATCTTGCCGCGCTCCTTGAACAGCGGTCGCAAGACCTTGAACGCCCACGCCATGCCCGCGCCGAAGAGCGCCAGCACGAGGAGGATCACCAGGGTCAGTTGCCAGTTGAACCAGAACAGCACGACGAGGCCGAGCACGGCCGACACGATGCCGCCGACGAGTTGGACGATGCCCGTGCCGACGAGATTCCGTATGCCCTCGGCGTCGTTCATGATCCGCGAGATCAGCACGCCGGTCTGCGTCGAATCGAAGTAGCGAACGGGCAGACGCGCGACGTGCGCCTGCACGACTTGGCGCATGTCGTTGATCGCGCGCTGCGCCGCGACGCCGAGGACTTGCGAGAGCGCGTAGCCCGTTCCCGCCTGCACGAGCGTCGCCGCGCCGCCCGCGAGCGCGATGGGCCACAGCAACTCCGTGCGGCCCTTGCCGATCACCTCGTCGAGGAGGAACTTCGGCGCGAGCGGCAGCACGAGACCGGCCAGCCGGCTGACGAGCATCAGGAGCATCCCGAGCGCGAGCCGCTGCTTGTGCACGGCGAGCAGATCGCGCATCAGGACCCAGCTCGCCGACCAGCTCACTTTCTTGTTCGCGGCCATGCTGGCCGCTCCCTCACTCGACGCCGCCATCAGGAGCGCCGCCGATCCGCTCGCCACGACACCGGCGCGCGCTCCATCGCGACCGTTCGCACGACCACGCTCGGTCGCACGCGCGCTTCGAGTTCGAGGAGTTCCGCTTCGATCGCTAGGTTCAGCCTGCTCGCGAGCGGTCGGTGGGCGTCGCTGTACTGCGGTCGATCGGCGGTGCAAGTCATGGTGCGTGCGCGGTTGGGCCGGTGCGTCTCCGGCGTCGGCGGGCGCAGAGGATAGGCCCCACCCGCTGCGGACCCTCCTGCGAAAGGCGCGCTGAACTTCGACGGCGTTCGGGCAGCGCGCGGGTATCTGCCCGGGAACCGGGTGCTAGAGTCGAGTCCCCGGCCCTTCCGACACGGCCCCCCGCTCGCGTTCCGGCATCGAGATCAGGATCCCCGATGAAGCGTGCCTTCCTCTCCCTCTTCGGGGGCTTGTGCGCCGCCACGGCCTCCGCACAGGTCCCATTCCTCTCCACCGTCTCCGAACCCAGCATCCTGACGCCGATCGGCGGTGAACCCGGCATCGATGCGCTGCGCGTCGAGTTCGAGCGCGCGCGCCTCGCGCAGATCGCGCGGCACGACGCGCTCACGCTGACGGGCCTGACGCTCCCCGACGGCACCGTGGTCGACCTCGAGCTCACGCGCATCCGTCACGAGCGCTTGAAGTTCGCCTTCACGGTCGACGACGTCGCGCGGCCCGATCTATTGAACGGCCTCGACCTGTCGTTGTGGAAGGGCACCGTGCGCGGCTCGGCCGACTCGGAAGTCCAGCTCTCGTTCGCGCGCACCGGTCCGCAGGGCTGGATCCGCCAGAGCGATCGCCTCGTGCACGTGCTGCCGCAACCCGACGAGCGCGGCGACTGGACGCGCGGCGACGCGCTGCTCGTCGACGAGTCGGTGTTGAACGGCATCGGCATGACGTTCGGAGGTGGCTGCTCCGCCGCCGAGAAACCTGGCGTCGCGGAAGAGCGCGGCACTCCGCTCTCGCGCATCCCGGGCTCGACGGCGGGCGGCGGATCCCAGCAGGCGCTCGGCGCCCAGTGCGGACTGCGCGAATGCCGCATGGCGATCACGAGCGACTTCCAGTACTACCAGCGCTTCAACGATCTCGCGGCGCAGACGGCCTACACGACGACGCTGCTCGGCTTCGTCAGCGATCGCTACGAGACGCAGATCAACACCGTGCTGACGTTCCCGTCGGTCGCGTTCTACACGACGGCCGCGGATCCGTGGACGGCGCCCGACGTGGGCGGTTCCTCGGTGGACATGCTCTACGAGTTCCAGGCCGCGTGGGTCGGCAACCTGCCCGCGAACGCGAATCTCGGGCACCTGCTGTCGGGCGCGAGCCTGGGCGGCGGCGTCGCCTGGCTCGACGTCTTGTGTGATCCCCAATACAACTTCGCGGTCTCGGGCAATTTGAACGGGACGATCACGTTCCCGATCGCGCAGGGTCCGAACAACTGGGACTTCATCGTCGTCAGCCACGAGATCGGCCACAACTTCGACGCGCTGCACTCCCACGACTACTGCCCGCCGCTCGACCAGTGCGCTCCGAGCGGTTACTTCGGTCAGTGCCAGTCCGCGCAGGTGTGCACGAACCAAGGCACGATCATGAGCTACTGCCACCTGTGCAGCGGCGGCACGGCGAACGTGCTCACGTCCTTCCACCCGACGTCGGCGGTGGACATGACGGCGGCAGCCGCGGCCTGCTTGCCGCTCTCGAGCGGCCTGTCGTCCGTCGTGCCGACGCTGGTGAGCCCCAACACGCCCACACCGATCAGCGTGAACGTCGTGGGCACGCCGACGGGTGCCGTCGAGCTCCTGTGGCGTCCGAACGCGAGCACCGGCTTCGCTGCGATCGCGCTCGCGAACCAGGGCAGCGGGAACTACACCGGCAGCTTGCCGGGCTTCGCGTGCGGCGACTCGCCGAGCTTCTATTTCAGGTTCACCGACGCGACGTGCGGCACGCTCACCGATCCGGCGGGCGCTCCGGCGAACGTGTACGAGCTCGAGATCTCGACGCTCGTGACGACGTTCCAGGACGACTTCCAGTCGAACCTCGGTTGGACGCCGACGAACCTCGGCGCTACGAGCGGCGACTGGCAGCGCGGCGTGCCCGTCAACGACAACGGCTGGGCCTACGATCCGTCGTCCGACGGCGACGGCAGTGGCAGTTGCTGGCTGACCGGGAACTCGAACGGCAACACCGACGTCGACGGCGGGTCCGTGCGGCTCCTGTCGCCGGCACTCGATCTCTCCTCGCCCGGCGTGACCGTCGAGTACCTCTACTTCCTGCGCCTGACGAACGGGGGCGGCAGCGACGAGCTGCGCGTGGAAGTCAGCGCGAACGGCAGCGGCGGACCGTGGGTCACGCTCGTGGCGCACAACACGGACGGCGGGCTCAACTGGCGGACGGCACGCTTCGAACGCGCCGACTTCCTGGCCGCGGGCGTTTCGCCCGGCGCGACGGCGCGCCTGCGCTTCACGGCGACCGACGCCGATCCGGGCCACATCGTGGAAGCCGGACTCGACGGGTTCCGCGTTGCGGAGAGCTCGTGCTCGGCCGTCGGCGCGAACTACTGCGTCGCGACGCCGAACTCGGGCGGTGGTCCGGCGGCGATCAGCGCGACGGGCTCGGCGAGCATCGCTGCGAACGACCTCGTGCTGCACGCTCAACCGGTCCCCGGCAGCTCGAGCGGACTCTTCTACTGCGGTCCGGCGCAGGCGCTGGTCCCGTTCGGCAACGGCAATCGTTGCGTGAGCGGCAGCACGCTGCGGCTCGGCATCGTCGCCGCTTCGGGCGGCGCGCTCACCCGGCCGGTGAACAACACCTTGCCGCCGGCCTTGGGGGCGCTCGTGCCCGGTTCGACCTGGTACTTCCAGGCCTGGTTCCGCGACGTCGCGGCAGGCGGGTCGAACTTCAACTTGTCGAACGGGTTGCGGATCCCGTTCACGCTCTGAGCGCGAACCGCGGGGCGGAGGTCCCGCGGAGGAGCACCCGGCCGGTCCGTCGCGCGTCGTGCGGCGGATCGGCCGGGTGCTTTCCCGCTGTCGGTGAGGTACTTCCCGCTGTCGGTGAGGTACGGAGCGCCGTCGGTGAGGTACGGAGCGCCGTCACGATCCGCCGCACCTCGGGTCGCACGAAAACAGCGGGGTCGTGACGGGCTCCGTCCGCTCAGGCCGCGACCACGCGCTTCAAGCTCGCGATCACCTCGATGTGCAGCGTTTGCGGGAAGAGATCGAGGATCGTGAGCCCCTCCAGCGCATACCCGCGCGGCAGGAACCCTCCGAGATCGCGCGCCAGCGTCGCCGGATCGCACGAGACGTAGCGGATCTCGGCCGCGCCGCTCGCGGCGAGCGCGTCCACGACCTCCGGCCCCGCTCCCGTGCGCGGCGGGTCGAGGAGCACGAAATCCGGCCCGAGGCGGCGCGCCAACCCGAGCCACTTCGTCACGTCGGAGGCGTGCGCTTGCACGCCGGTGCGGCCAGCCCGCAGCGCGTTCGCGCGCAAGCGCTCGATGGCCGCGGCATCTTCCTCGACGGCCATCACGAGGTCGAAGCGCCGCGCCAGCGGGAGGCTGAACAGCCCGGATCCGGCGTACAAGTCGAACGCCATGGCGCCGGGCGGACCGGCGGTCGCGCGCTCGACGAGCGTCGGGAGCAGTTCGCGGTTCGCTTGGAAGAATCCACGCGCGCCCAGCGTGAGCTCGAAGCCCATGATCTTCTGCGCGATCTCGGCGTCGGATCCGATCGCGCCGCCCTTCGCGTCGGAGTACACGACCGCCGCGCCGGAGTTCCCGGCCGCGAGGTGGATCGTGCGCGCCGACTCTGGGATCGCGCGCGTGCCCGCGTCGAGCTCGCGCAGCGCGCTCTCGAGCTCGGGGACGAGCACGGGACACTCGTGCACCGGCTCGATCTCGTGCGAGCGCACGCGGAAGCAGCCCGGACCGCGCGTGGCCTCGTGCGCCGCGACCTGGAACTCCGCGCGCGCGCGCCAGCCGTACTCGGGCGAACCGACGACTTCGATCTCGAACGCGGGCACGATCCCGGCGATCGAGCGCAACGCGTCCAGCGTCATCGCGCGCTTCGCCGCGAGCTGGGCCGGATAGGCCAGGTGTTGCAGCGCGCAGCCACCGCACGCGCCGAAGTGCGAGCAACGCGGCGCGCGCCGGTCGGGCGAGGGCTCGAGCAATTCCTCGACGACCGCTTCGTCGTGGCGCTTGGCGCTGCGCACGACGCGCACGCGCACGCGGTCGCCCGGAAGGGCTCCGGCCACGAACAGCACGCGGCCGTCGACGCGCGCCAGACCGGCACCGTTCGCGACCAGGCGTTCGATGGTCGCTTCGAAGATCGGTGCGCTGGTTTCCATGGTGTGCGACAGCCTACGACACGCGGGCTCCGCCGCCCCCGAGGTTCTCGCGCGCGGGCGCCCTTGGAGCTGCTCCGCAGTCCACGGGCGCGGCCAGCTCGCGTCCGCACGCGGACTGCGAAGGCCCCGTCGGGCCGTCCCCGATGCGCGAGCAGCCCGCGCCGCCGATCGCCCGCATCGAGCTCGGAACGAACGCGAGGCTGACCGATCTCGGCCAGCCTCGCACGACTCAGAAGCGCGCACCCGTCACCCCGGGGTTGACGGGTCCATCGCCATCACGGCGCCCAAGTGACCTGACGGCCGTTCGTCAGGTTGAACGTGTCCACCGTGCAGAAGGCCGCCGCGTTGCGGTACCAGCACTGGTACGTGCGCACGTTGCCAGCCGCGTTCGCGCCGCGGATCGAGATCGATTGGTCGGCGCCGACCGGGTACGTGCTCGTGCCGCCCGAGTTCGTCTTCGTCCCGAGGCGGATGATCGAGCCCGCGGCGCAGCGCTTGCCGTCGCCGAACACGGTGCCCGCTCCGCCGCCCGCTTGCGTCGTGCCTTGGAAGTAGAGCGCCGAGCTGTTCGGCATCCCCGTTCCGATCAGCGCGAACGTGTCGCCCGTGATGCTCGCCGTGCCCGACACGGAGAGGTTCGCGCCGTTCGCGTTCACCGAGCTGGCGCAACCGTTGCCCAGCGCGCCCGTGTTGCCGCACGGGCAGGCCGTGCCCGAACCGTCGCCGAAGCAGAAGGCGATGCTCGTCGCCGCGCCCGGGACGTCCACGTTGACGCCCAACGCCGACGGCGAACCGCTCCGCCACAGGCCCAAGTTGGCCGTGCCCGCGATCGGCGCCACGTCGGCGTCGAAGCGGAAGTTGTAGGTCGTGCCCCAGCGCAGCGCGTTGGCGTTCGAGTTCGCGCCTTCCGTTTGCGTGGCCCAGCTCAGGACGCCGCCCGTGTTCGTGATCGTCCAGTCCGTGCCGGAGTAGTTCGCGTCGCCTTCACCGTCGCCGTTCCTGTAGTCCTGGTCGCGGAATCCGATGTTCGTGATGTTCGCCGTGCCGACAGGGATCGAGAACGTGCCGCCGGAACGGTGGCTGTTCAGGTTGTGGACCGCGTACTCGTAGTGGTATTGGCCACCGCCGAGGTCCGTGACCTTGTAGGCGACGTGGAAGAGGCCGTCACCCGACACTTGCGCGTTCACGAGCGTCACGCCGCTCTCGCACACGAGCCAGGCCTCGATCGCCGACTTCTCGCGCTGCGTCGGCGCGACGAAGCTGAAGTCGTTGCCGTTCGTGCTCATCTCGCGGTAGCTGGCGTTGTTGTTCTGGTTGCCGGCCAGCGCGTCGTCGGGGGTCACGTACTGCGACTCGCCGAAGTAGCGCACGCCCGGCGCCGTGTCGACGTCGCTGGTGTTGAACTGCAGGCGGCGCGCGGTGGAGCCCGACCAGGTCGGGTTCGCGGGCGGGTACGTGAAGGCTCCCGTCGCGGCGTTCACCTGACGACGGGGCCCGAGACCGCCCTGCGAACCGTTGCGGTCGGCGGTATAGGGGTCCGAGCAACCGACGCCGAGGTGCGTGCCGTCGGTCGCGGAGCAGAACACGCAGCACAGGTTTCCGCTGAGCGCGAAGAACCCGTGCTTCAGCCAGCTCTGGCCGATCTGTTCGAAGCGTCCCGAGCCCGCGACCACGCGGTAGCGGTAGAGGTTCCCGCCGATGACCGGGTGCTGGTTCGTGTTGGCGAACCAGTTCAGCCACGTGTCGCCCATGTTGCAGGACGTCGTGCCGAGGGAGATCGCGTCGACGCCGGCTGCGGCCGTGTAGTTGCTCACGCCGTTCAGGTCCCCCACGATCACGTCGGGGCCCGTGGCCGTGCCGCAGGGCACGGGGACCGAGAACGTGAACGTGCCGCTGCCGCCCGTGCCGGTCCCGTAGGAGGCGATCTGGATCACGTAGCTCGCGCCCGACGTGGCCGAGAAGGCCAGGGAGCTCTGCAGCCCGCACGAGTCGTCGTTGCAAGCCAGCGCCGCTCCGGCCGGGCAGCCCGTCCCGCTGTAGACGGCGAGGACCGTATCGAATGAGGCCTGGCCGCACAGGTCGATCGTGTAGATGGCCGAGGAGGGCGCGGTCCAGCGGAACCAGACGTCGCGCGTCGCGGGCTGGCAGAGCCCCACCGCGGTACCCGCCGCGGCCGCCGAGTTGTTGATGGCGTGCGGCCCGTTGCCCGTCACCAGGGTCGGAGTCGTGCACGTGTCCGTTCCCTGGGCGAACCCCGAGACGGTCAGTGTGAGGAGGGTCAGAATTCCAAGGATGCGCATGAGGTTGATTTCGACCGACAAGGCTGGGGGGTGACGCGAGCCACATCGAGACTACCAGAGCCGCGCGCGCCGGCCGGGTTGGCGCGCATGGAAAGGCTGCGCGGACGCTTCCTCCAGCGGTACGATCGGCTGCCCCGATGATGGCAGCCCCCCTCCTCGGAGCGATCCTGGCGTGTCTCGTCGCGATCCA
>Ga0105049_10002243_pt1 | contig 22827 bp, 19 predicted proteins | sample MAT06_FD_78087 | JGI IMG/M metagenome (GOLD analysis project Ga0105049, IMG submission 78087) | Freshwater microbial communities from Lake Fryxell liftoff mats and glacier meltwater in Antarctica - MAT-06 | ecosystem: Environmental > Aquatic > Freshwater > Ice > Liftoff microbial mat | place...
CAGTAGAGGTAAATGATACGGGAGATTGTGACTTTACCGGCACCCAATCGCCAAGGCCCCAGCTTGTAATTCCGGTTGGATACAATTCGTCAATATGATCTACATAAAGTTTGATATTTCCATAGCAATCTTTCAGCAGTTTGGCATCACCATAAAACAAATAAATGTTCCATGGAATGATGGCTATGGTGCTTGTCCAATCTGGACCATTGCCCCATTCGTAGCCCCAGCCATCGGTAGGAATAATGGAAGGCAATACGCCATTGGGTTGTTGTTCGTCCCGGTGATCGGCCAGCCATTTTTCGTAAATGGTAATGCCATCAAAACTGTAAAGTCCTGTTTCAATGGCGATTTGTGCATCGCCGGTCCAGCCATTCTTTTCACGCTGCGGACAATCAGTTGGGTAGCCAAATAAATTGGATAGATAGGAGTTGTTGGTTGCATAAAATATTTTATCAATTGTAGGGTTGGAAGAACTGATATTTCCAACCGGTGGCACATCGCTGTGCATAAAATATCCAACGATACTTTTATTGTTTAATTCAACCGGTTTTGTGGCAGTCACTTCTATGTATTGAAATCCTTTGTAATTAAATTTTGGCAAAAAGGCCTCTTCCGCTCCGGTTCCCTTTAAAATAAAAATATCTGTTTGAAACGGATCCTTATCATCCGTAGGCCTGTAGTGTACATCTATGTTGGAAATATCCACATGGCCGTTTGCATACAATCGCTCGCCGTGCTTTAACCGGAGGATGGTACCAGCTTCACCCTTCACTTTTATACTGCTTACTCCGGCAATGTTTCGGCCAAGATTAAATACATAATTGGTGTCATTTACTTTATTGACCGAAGCAACCGCTATTTCTTCTACATTACGGATGGGATGCATTACCTGTGCTACGATATTGGTAGATGGAGCAATAGCGTAATCTACATTTCTCCAGGCAGAGTCATTGAACGAGGCCTCATTCCAATGTGGAATTTCCAGCCTTGCATCGTAATGCTCGGCGGTGTAAATGCTGTTGAATATAACCGGACTCAACGCAGTCTTCCAATCTTTGCCCGAGGTAATCGTTTGAGTCGTACCATCATTGTAGGATATCCGCACATCCATACAAAAAGCAGGACGGGCACGCCACGGTGCTTCATGAAAATACCAAACTGCGGTAGACTGGTGGTTAAACCAGCCGTTGCCCAACAATACACCGATTGCATTTTTTCCTTGTTGAAGTTGGGTGGTAATATCGTGGGTAACATAGAGCGTACGGCGGTCAAACCGGGTGTACATCGGATCAAGCCGGTGGCTACCAATTTTCTCCCCGTTCACATACAATTCGTATAAACCTGCCACTGCAATGTAAGCCCGGGCCGAAATAATTTTTTTTGATACACCAAAAGCTTTCCTGAAGTAAGGTGCCGGTTTAAGATTAATATCCCTTGTATCGTTGATCCAAAAGCCCTTCCAGTTTTTCATTTGCATCATGCCGGTTTCGAAGCTGGCTGTTTTTGATAGCGTTGCTACATCGTTTTTATCCCACACTTTAACCATCCAAAAATATTTGGTAAACGGTTGCAACAGGTTACTTTTAAGAGTGGTGAGTTGTTTGGCATCATTCAGTTTACTTGTTTGCCAGGTTTTGCCTTTTGCGTGGGCTACTTCCGTTGAATCGATACCAACAAATACCTGGTAAGCCAATTGCTTTGCACCGGTCCTGTTATCTGCCAATTGCCAGGAAAGACGGGGCTGTGTGGCATCAATACCCAACGGATTTACCATGTATTCGCATTGTAGATTTACTGGCATGCAGCGCTGCGCCTGCGTTGCAATGGAATGAAACAATGTTGAAGTTACAATGAGTAAAAACGGAGCTATTTTTTTAAATACGGGATTGGTTATTTTCATTGATAATTGATTTATTGAAAATGAGCGTGAGATAAAATGGCTTTAAAAATATGCTTTAATTTTTTGTATTGAGTTTATGAAGCTCCTCATTTTACAGAAATTACTAAATGATAAAAATGAAGGAAACTAACGGGAATGTAGGATCAGTAATTAAAAAGAAATTGACTGCTTTTATGAATAACCAGCTAGTTTGCATCTAAGTTTAAACTAATTTATGAGAAGTTTCATTGCGCTATTAATATTGTTTTTAATAGTTGCCTGTAAGGGTAAAAAATTTAAACCTACCATAGAAGAAATTGAAATAGTTGAAACCAATACGGGTAGGATTGACAATTCCGACAAAGGGTCAGCTTCCGATACGCTTGCACTTCTTAAAGCATTTAAAATATTTTGCCAAGCACTAAATAATGAAGATGGAATTTTATTAAAGTCCGTAAGTGCAGATAAAAACTATTTCCCTTTGTCACTAACCGGTATGCTTGAATTACCTCCAGGCTTTCCTGATTTCCTGATCAATCGCCCCGTTAAAAAAATCTATAACCAGGACATTTGGAACACAATTGAAACCATGCAACCTTTGATGTATGCAAGAACAAACCGTTATGAAATATACTACCGAACCATACATATATCAAGAAAGATGAACACCAAGAGAAGATATTCATTCAGATTTATTAAAGAAGGCAATGCTTTTAAATTCTCAGAGTTTGAATCAGTATCAGTTCCGCAAGGTTCTGAACCATTGCTAGAAAGTATTACCTGGTATTTTCCGCACGGCAATTTTGCAGGAAAATCAGCTGGAGATAATTCGCATCTGAATAACAACACCAATATCAGTTACTCTATCACCTTAAAGGCTTTCGAAGAACCAGTTTTATACAATTATAGAGGATTAGATGAGATTTATCGTGTCACCTGGTTAAGAGCTTTTCATTTGCCGATTGTATTCAGGTTTCAAAAGCAGGGTTTTAATTTTCTACTAACCACTAAAGTTTTATTGCAACGCAGTGATGAATACCCTGATGAGTTGGAAACGAATACAACTACATCCGTTAGCTTTTTTAAGTGGTATAAATTTAAAGGTAAACTGGCAGAAGCCAATTTTTGGAAACTTGATTTCAACGATGCTGCAGCACAACCGAACGATGGTTCAGAATGGATGGTCGAAGGAATTAAAGATAACAAATATCACATGATAGAAAGATGGTCTCCTGAACCCGAATTACGAAAAGCATGTTTGTATCTTTTATCAATATCTAATTTAAAAATTGAAAAGAGGGATATTTATTAAATGCTATTCCGCAGCAGCAGTCCACTTCGAATCGGGATTAAAATAATTCCAAACCAATGCAGATAATTTTCGGGTAAGCTCCCACGCTTCATTGTTTTTGTTCCAACTGACATCTTTATTATTCTTTGTAAACACACTTAAAATGTAGGGATTCTTTTTACTGTTTACATACATAATCTCACTGCGACTTGCATCTACCGCCCCATTTTTATCAGCAATAAAAACACCGGGTGGCACCTGGCCAACGGCTTCTTCATCCCAATACTGGCGGCTTAATAAGCGTAGCATCTTTTCGCTGGCAGCAACACTTAAAATATCCTTGTTCACAATCCGCTCCATCAGGATTTCCATTTCACGGGGCGTGGTTTGTCCCCAGCCATAGCTACTCCTGTTGTTTTCCCTGCCGGGAGTTCGGCTATTAACCCAAGTGGCTTTAAAACCAAGACTCTCCATTATTTCATTGATTCGTGTTCCTCCCCCTGCGAGTGATTGCAGCCAAAGACTTGCCGTATTATCACTGGTGGTTAGCATGAGCATCATCACCTTACTCAGTTCAATTTTTTCACCGTCTTTAAAAGAACCTAAAATGTCTTCTCCTGCATACAATAACGAGTCTTTGTAAACGAGTTGCTGGTGATATTTCAGCTCGCCTTTTTCTATTTTATCCATGATACCAACCATGATGGAAACTTTTACAATACTGGCAGTGGGAAAAATAGTATCTGCACTGATGGATACAATTTTATTGTGCTTCAAATCGTGGATATAAATTCCGATATCTCCCTTGAAATCTTTTATAAGTTGGGTAACCTGTTGCTGTAATTTATTATCTTTTTTCTGGGCAAAGGTCAACACTGAAAATAGACAGCAGCAAAATAAAAGGATTGACTTCATGTATTTGTTTTAGGTCTGAAGATAGGCTTTCTTTCAAATAAATATCTGTACTTTACGGGTTGTGTGTCCTTCGAATGTTCAGTTTAAATGGGCGATGGGTTTCCAACTACATAAAAGAGTACTAGCCGTTTTCAAAGTATTTGAATAATGTTTGTAGCAGCCGTTGCGAACCCAATACAATATACGGATGCCTTAAATACACAAAAAGCCAACTGTTATTATCGGTAAACGAAATCCTTTTTAATAGGCGAAATTATTTTATAACAGATGTCTTTAAAAAAGCGATGGCTTAAGATTATGTCTGTTTGAAAATTCTGCCAGACGAAATAGTAAACAAATGATTGCAAGCTTTTTGAGGTAGTTTATCTTTGCCCGGTAAAAATCTAAATTAACATGACTCCACAGGAAATTTCACAATTACGCCTCGACTACACGATAAACTCACTCAACGAAGAAGATGTAGCAGCATCACCGGTTCAACAATTTGGAAAATGGTGGGACGATGCAGCAGCATCCAAAATAATTGAAATGAATGCCATGACGGTGGCTACTACCGGCAGCGACGGAATACCCGATGCAAGAATCGTTTTACTGAAAGCTTATGACGAGCATGGATTTGTTTTTTTTACCAACTACAATAGTGCCAAAAGCTCGCAGTTAGATCACAATGGCAACTGCTGTTTGTTGTTTTTTTGGAAAGAACTGGAAAGACAGGTTCGCATAAAGGGAGTAGCTGAAAAAATATCCATGAAAGAGAGCATTGATTATTTTGACAGTCGGCCCCATGGTAGCAAACTGGGCGCCTGGTCGTCTCCGCAAAGTATGGTGGTGGCGGGGAAAGCCTTTTTGAAAGAAACTTATGAATATTATGCAGAGCGGTTTAAACATGGGGAGATTCCCAAGCCACCGCATTGGGGGGGCTACCGCGTTAAACCTGTCAGCATAGAATTTTGGCAAGGTCGACCAAGTCGTATGCACGACCGGATTTTATATACGGAAACAGTACCCGGAAGTTGGAAAACGGAGCGGTTGGCCCCTTAATTTGAAGGGAAATCAAATTAGCCTGTTTTATTGATGTGCTAACGAAGCTTTCATGTCCGTTTTAAAAGTAGCGACGAGGCAGATTTTGCACAAGCATTTTTATACAAGCAAATGAAGGGTTGATCGGTACAAGTTTGAAGGCTATAGAAAGACTGACATGCGCCAAAAAAAATCAAACCTGGCACATCTTTGCAAAAGCAGCTTTTTAAATTCAGACTGGGATTGTGCTTACCAATCTTTATAACTTCAAATCCACCTTTTTACCAGTCTTAATCGCAAGATAAATCCCATCAATGATCTTCAAATCTTTCAACCCCTCTTCGCCATCGACGGGTACAATGGGTTGTTTGCCCTGCAAAATAATACCTGCCATCTCTTCCATTTGTAAGGTTTGGTGGGTGATATGCGGCTGTGTTAATTCACCTTTATTTGTCTGACCTTTTATGGGGCCATAGCCGGTAGACGGCTGCATTTCGGCAAAGCCTTTGTCTCCATTTAATAAAAAGCGATCAAGGTTATTCATGCTATAGGTAGAGAGGCAGGAAGCCACTGCGCCGGACGGAAATTCCAGTTGAAATTGGATGGTTTCATCTACCCCTTCCTTAAATTTTTCCGGATCGGTTTTAGTTTCCTGTGCAGTAACCCACAAGGGATCTTCGCCTACCATATAGCGGGCACCGTTGATGGCGTAAATGCCGATGTCCATTAGGGAGCCACCGCCAGCAAGCTGTTTATTTAGGCGCCATTGGCGGGGGTCGCCGATTTTAAAACCACACAATCCCTGGAAAAATAAAATTTTACCAAATTCTCCTTCGTTGCGCATCCGGATTATTTCCAGCGTTTTTGGTTCAAAATGCATCCTGTAGCCTACCAATAATTTTACGTTGGCATCTTTGCAGGCCGCTACCATTGCTGCACCTTCTTTCGCATTTACAGCCATCGGCTTTTCGCAAATCACGTGCTTGCCAGCTTTGGCCACCCTTATCACCTGGTCTTTGTGCAGTGCATTGGGCGTTATCACATAAACCGCATCTATCTCCGGGTTATTTTTAATCGCATCAAAATTGCCGTAATTGTAACAGTTGGCATCCGGAATATTATACTTTGCCTGCCAGGTTTTTATTTTATCCGGAGTGCCACTGATCACTCCTGTAACCTTTGCCATCCTGCAGGTTTGCATTGCTTCGGCTACCCGGTTGGCATAGCTTCCAAGCCCCATAATGGCCACTCGCAAAACAGGGCCGTTGTAGGGTGGGGTTTCCGGTAATCTTTTTTCGGCACAACCTAAACCAGGTAAATGCATCGCAATTACGGATGCAGTTAGTTGTTGCAAAAAATGGCGACGTGAATGCATGACAAATCAATTTATTTGGTGAATAATGAAGGCGATTAGCGGCAGATAGTGAATAGAAAGACGAATGCCTGATCTGTGCCGCCAATAAATATACAATAAAGAAAATTTTTAATGCCGCATAGTTTTAAAGGAGTGTATTTTAAATTAAGGCAGGTCTACATTTTATTGCATTAATGTTTAAACAAATTTTTATCGGATGAAATCTTCTAAAGGTTGGCCACCCCTGCGGCAATTATTAATGCCCCAATTGCGTATAATAATGTAGCTTGAATTATATTTAATAAAAATTTACAGTTATGAAAAGGATAGGACTGGTACTATGTTTAATGACTATGGGCTTTTTAGCCGTAACCGCACAAAATAAAAAAGTACCTCAAAAATTATTGAAGCATGTTGTGATGTTTAGTTTTAAAGAAGGCAGTACACCCGAACAAATAAAAGTGGTAACCGATGCCTTTGCAGCATTGCCGCAAAAGATCAAACAAATTAAAACTTTTGAATGGGGTACCAACAACAGCCCGGAAGAACTGGCCCAGGGATATACCCATTGTTTCTTTTTAAGTTTTACATCCGAAAAAGACCGGGCCATTTATCTGCCTCATCCGGCACACAAGGCATTTGGTGATGTACTTCGGCCAATTTTAGACAGGGTGTTGGTATTTGATTATTGGGCAGAAAAATAAGTGATGCTGTTGATGCAAAACTTTTTCTCTTCGCTTTTTATAGTAATTTGTAAAAACGAACTCAAGGCTTTTTAACCAATCTTCTTGAAACCAGGGTCTGTGATTTGATTCTTTTTTCTTCAGCTCCACCTGCCTGTTTAATTTTTTGAATCCTACATGTTTAGTCTTTTTTTTATTCCAATTTTATATGTTTTAAAACTGGTAGTTCCCGCATGGATTATTTTTCGTATCGGGAAGGCACTTTATCTCAGGCAGACCAATAATCTGGTAAACATAAAAAGAGAAGGGTTGCTTTTTTTACTGGCAGTGTATGCAGGTTCGGTAATAGCAGTAACGATTGCGCCTGCATCGATATCGGGTTTTAATGATCCGGATGCCGTTCGGTTAAACATGGTACCGGTTCTCAATACAGCCACTTACTATATAAATGCTTTGCACGATCACGATGATAATGCATTATTGCATGCACTCGAAAACATCATTGGCAATCTCATCTTATTGATTCCATTGGGTATATTGTTACCCTGTATTTTCAGATCAGCCAGGTCCTTCAAAAGTGTATTGACCACCTGCTTAATTTGTTCATCTTCGATTGAGTTAATACAATTTTTTCTCAGGCAGATTGGTACTTTTAGAACCGTAGATATCGATGATCTTATTTTGAATACAATTGGAGGAATGCTGGGTTGGCTTATTTATACAAAAATCATTCAACGCTATTTTCCGGTTTTTACGGTAAAGTAGTCGTTGCCCCACAAGTCATGTAATCCGATCTATCAGGTGGAAGCTTTTGTTACTACCATCGCCAAATATTTGGGTCTTTCAATAACCGTAAAATGCCAGCCTGGGATTTATTCCTTTCAAAATAGGGAACAATATAATTAAGAACATTGCCTGTTGTTTCAATCCTTTAATTTGGAAAGGCATTACCTAAGTCTACGTTGAACCATTTGTGAATAATGTATTTTACCTTTCCAATTCGTTATCTGATTGCACAAAAAGGCTCTGTTGGGTATTCAGGAATTTAGCCATAATAATCTGTATAAAAGATCAACCAATATTCCGGGTAAAGAGTCCTGCGTTAATGGTGAAAGAAATGTGGTCTTTGTAATAAAATAGACTTTTCTGATTCAAACTTATAATATCTAATATTAAAACCATGGATGGAGGTCTTCTCCAGCACACTGCATGAGGTGAAAAGTACAATAACTGCAATTGTAATGAGAATCATGAATCCATTGTTATATATCTTCATAAATCGAATTGTTATTTAAGAATAATTCTCCTGTTTTCCGATTTTAACTATACACTTCGTTCCACCTGAACCCCTTTTCCGATTTCATTTGCCCATTGGTGAAATGTGGAATTCAATGGGAAGAATCCCCAGTTTTCCAACTAAAAAACTTACTTGATCCAAAGCAGCGTGCAAAGTTTCTGTTATTAATGGCAATAGTAATTGACTCATAGTCATAGCCTTTTTTAAAAATAAAAATCTGGTCTTGTACAATGGCTACCGACATACCAGAAAGCTTATCAAAATCTCTTTGTGCATTCAGCCAATAGTCAATAAAAAAGTGCAGGGCCTGGGTAAGCATGAAAAGGTTCTGATTACTGATCAAAAAAACTGGCCGCTAAAATGGGTAAAGCGAGGTGTGTTCCGTTGTAAAATCAAGTGTCTGAAAAAATGTTACCAGTGGCCTGCTTTTTTGTATCATGCATTCGGTAAAGGCTACAGAGGAGCCTACTTTACCTCCTATTTCGTTCTAACCGGTATTGGTCAACTAACAATAACTAAAAGCCCCCGCAAATTTTTTTTTATTGTGGGGTTTTTTATAGTATTTATGTTAGCGGTCGATTCGGGTCACTGTGAATAAAAATCTAAACGTAACCAGTTGAAAATGTAAAAAATAAAACCTTCCAATAAAGATGCTATACAATCAGGAATACTCAACTGTCGATAGACGTGCAAACTTATCTCGAAAGAAATTTTTAACGAATATGCTAAACCCTGCATTCCGGTTGTCCTTACGGATGCCGCATCACAATGGAAAGGCATGGGAAAAATTACTCCAGAGTTTTTTTAATCAAGTTATGGCAATCTCATCAAAGAAGTTAAGCGCAAAAAATATACCGTCAATGAGTTTGTCGAATTGATGTTTACCTCTACTCCCGAAAATATTGCGCCTTATCCTTTTAACCTGGATGTAGAGGAATATTTTCCTGCTTGACCTGATAAAACCTGAAATTCTTTATGGAAAATCAGATCGTATTCATCATCCGCTGCTTCCAAAAATTAAGCTAACCCGAACTCAGGCATATGAGATTTTTTTAAGGGGCAATGGATCTCGTTTCCTATATCTTCACACGGATGCGTTCGCTTTACATACTCAACTTACCCAGTTATATGGTAGCAAAGAATTCATTCTCTATTCACCCGAACAAACTCCCTTTATGTACCCGACTCCGAAAAATCCAAGGATTTTCAGGGTTGATATTTTTAACCCAAATTAGGAAAAATTCCGCCTCTTCTGAAAGGTGGTTCCAACAAAAGTTACTATCTACGAAGGAGAAACATTGTTATTCCCGGCCGGTTGGTGGCACATGGCCATCATACACGAGCCTTGCATCACATTGGGCAGGGTTCCCCTAAAGGCCAATAACTGTAAAGCTTTTATAAATAATAAATACCAAAGTTGGAAAAAATATCAGCCGCAATTGCGGTTCCTGGTTTTGTTTATGGAAAGCTTTTGGGCCAACTTATGATTTTACAGGAAAGTTTACCCTAATTTTTGCAAACCAAAAAATTAAAGGCGGGCAATGTTTTCTTTCTTAATAAAGAAGCCGTTAAAAAGGGCTTTGATGTGATGGTATATTGGATGATGGCTTCAAAAGTCTTTTGCTCACTGATATTGCGCACAATTAAGAGTTCCACAAGCAATGCATTGTATTCCGACAAAAACTTTTCGCCATCTAAAACGGCGTCACTTAGCAAAATTTCATGGTGCTTTGATTGAAAAACTTTCATGTGTGTTTTGATGATTAGCAGGTCAATGATTTATTTATTCGCCGGTTCCGTGATTCAACCTTTTTTGAATCACAAAAATTTGTTACTGTTCTAATAAACGAGTATCGTACCCAAAAGGTTGATAAAGTAGAGAAATTAAATGTAATGTCTCAATGATGTTGAACCATTGAAGCAGTTAAAGTATTTAGGCTTAAACGTTTGACTCCTGATAAAAACTTCTACATGAATACTTCAAAGAAATTTATTCATTCGTTGATTTCATTATCCTTACCATCCAATACCATAATCTTCACCATTGTTTGAACTTCCTCCCCAGAAAGAACCATGTTTCCAATCAAAATAAATAGCATTGATCGGGCCGCTGGTACGTTCACCGAAACTAAGGGTGTACCCCATTTTAATCAATTCATTCCGAACACGCTCGGGGGTTTTGCTACCCAATAACAGATTGCCGGGTTTGGGCAAACGGTCCGTAATTTTCGATCCGCCAAGTGAAAGCCATAGTTGATTGGTATTGATATTGGCCGCTTCGCAAGCCTGCTGCACCGTCATATTAAACTCCACCATATTCAAAAAGAATTGGAGCAGGTTTTGATCCTGCGTATCTCCGCCCTGTACTGCAAAAGACAAAAAAGGTTTTCCGTCTTTCATTGCAAGAGTTGGGGTGAGCGTTACCCTTGGCCGCTTGCCCGGCGCAACTACATTGAAAGGATTGATGGCACTATCCAACACAAAACTTTGCATCCGCTGACTCATACCAATACCGGTGTTGCCGGCAATACAGGCTGGCAACCATCCGCCACTCGGTGTAATAGATACTACCCAACCATCTTTGTCAGCAGCTTCTACCGAGGTGGTACCACGCCATAAGCGATCATAATAAGCCTCCCCCTCCAAACCTCTCCCGAACGGGGAGGTTTCCAGACTCTGTGATGCCAGATATATTTCAGCATTTGATATGCTAATATTTACTGCCTGCTGATCATGTTTTGGGATGGCTGTACCCGTTTTGTTGGTTGTATCCGTAAAGGCTGCATGTTGCTTTAGTAATTCGATATACGGATTTTGCCTTCCTTCAAAAATATAAGGATCGCCGGGTCCTACGTTGGTATCATTCTTATCCTGCATCATTTGGGAGGCCCTTAATTTTGCATATTCCTTACTCAGCAAGCCTTTCATAGGTTCTGCCGGTGGAAAATAAGGATCGCCATAATAAAAATCACGATCAGCAAAAGCCATGTTCATTGTTTGGTAAATGGTATGGATGTACTGCGTGCTATTGTATCCCATTTTTTTAAGATCAAAATTTTCGAGTATGTTCAATGACTGTAACAGCGCTGGTCCTTGTGTCCACTGCTGCAATTTATAAACGTCAATGCCCTTATAATTTACCTGCATTGGTTCTTCTTCCAGCGGCTTCCATTTAGCCAGATCTTCCATGGTGATAAGTCCACCTTGTTCTTTAGATCCTCTTACAAATTCCTTCGCAATATCGCCTTTGTAAAATCGATCGTTGGCCGCCATGATCGCTTGCACTCTGGTTTTCTTTTTCCGCAAAGCATCTTGCTCCGCCTCTACCATTTTAGTAAGGGTTGCCAGTAAATCTTTTTGAACAAAAATCTCACCTGCCTCAGGCGCTTCTCTTTTTTCACCGGTATGCATCAAGAAAACTTTTTTACTATAGGGCCATTGGTTAATCAGATTTTTACCCCGTTCCATGCTATTGGCTGTTTGGGCATCAATGGGATAACCGGCCGCCAGTTGCATGGCGGGAGCTAACACTTCTTTCAAACTCATGGTGCCATATTGTGCTAGCATATGGCAAATGGCACCTGCCGTACCTGGAGTTGTAGCCGCAAGTGGTCCATACTCCGGAGGAAAATTATAACCCTTGCTTTTAAAAAATTCAACGGTTGCACCGGTTGGTGCTACGCCCATTGCATTAATGGCAATTACCTTTTTTGTTTTTGGATTATAAATCAATGCCTGCGTTTCGCCGCCCCAGCTTAATACATCCCACATGGTACAAGTGGCTGCCAGCATTGCACAGGCTGCATCTACCGCATTGCCTCCTTTTTGAAAAATGATGCTTCCCGCAGTTGCTGCCAAAGGTTTTCCGGTAATGGCCATCCAGTTTTTTCCATGTAACGGTGGCTTTTGTGTTTGCTGAGCAAAACTGCCGGTTGAGAAATGATACGCTACCAGGAAAAAGAGTAAACAACGCTTCATAAATAATTTTTTTAAAGTTAGGGAAAGGTATGCGAAGGAAAGGATGTTGTTTTGATCAGGATTGGCAACCCTGTTTTGAACTGCAACATTTTTGGCTGCTGGTTATAAAACTTTACAATTACCTGTCGTCAGTTTTCCAATTAAGCAGTCCTGTTTAAAATGATGGCACATGACAACATCAATTCTTAATTAGTTGACTAAACGCTGCTTGATTCAACTAATTTGGCTGGTTTATTTATTGTACCATTCATTGGTGCCTGCAATGGTAAACATAACGGCTTTGCAGCACTCATTTAAAATCCACGGCAAACAAACACAATGTTTTTTGCGTTTAGGATATATCTTTGATACCATTTTATATTTATGAGAATAACAGATCACATTTTACAGGCTAAGGATACCCTCGTTTCATTTGAAGTTTTACCTCCATTAAAAGGAAAAACCATTCAATCAATTTACGACCATTTAGATCCTTTGATGGAATTCAAACCTGCGTTTATTAACGTAACCTATCATCGCAGTGAAACCATGTTTAAGAAAAAAGCAGATGGTACTTTCGAAAAGGTAGAGGTTAGAAAACGCCCGGGCACAGTTGCAATCTGTGCAGCTATAAAAAATCATTACAATATTGATACAGTGCCCCATTTAATTTGTGGCGGTTTTACCAAAAGGGTTACTGAGGACGCATTAATCGATCTTAACTTTTTAGGCATCGACAATGTGTTGGTATTAAGGGGTGATGCGGCAAAAAATGAAGCCAACTTTGAACCAGAGCAGGATGGTCATGCTTATGCAGTGGACTTATTAAAGCAAGTGGTTGATTTAAAAAACGGTATTTACCAGGAAGAAGATATTAAGAATGGCGGTAAACCCGATTTTTGTATTGGTACTGCAGGTTACCCCGAAAAGCATTTTGAAGCGCCTAATTTACAAACCGACCTGCTGCACCTGAAAGAAAAAGTGGATGCTGGTGCGGATTATATCATGACCCAAATGTTTTTTGACAACAATAAATTTTACCAGTTTGTAAAAGATTGCCGTGCCATTGGTATTGATGTGCCGATTATACCTGGACTTAAGCCAATTACAAACAAAAAACAACTTACGATTTTGCCGAAACTATTTCATGTTGATATTCCTACTGATTTATCAGATGCCATATTGAAAGCCAAAACAGACGAGGATATGGAGCAAATTGGTACTGAATGGCTTGTGCAGCAGTCCAAAGAATTAAAAGCTTTTGGTGTGCCCGTTTTACACTATTACACGTTGGGAAAACCTAAGGTGATTTACAATGCGGTAAAGGATATTGTGTAAAATTTTGGATGGGGCAGTAGAAGTTAAAATTCAATCAATACATTGCTAAAGTATTGATTATAAATATTCTCTTTAGTAAGCACTTTTGGTATCAAACATTTAGTTGGTTTAGTTAACAGGATGTATTTATACTTGATTTCCAAAATAACATACACTCTCAGATTTTTTTTCTTTTACAGCATTGTTTTAAACCCGGATTTAGTTGTATTCTGGAAAGAACTACCCAATCAATTTCTACGGGACTTTTTAATTTCAGGAAAAAAACATGTATTTTGGTATAAATAAAGTCTAATAAAAAAGCGCTGTAATAAAATCACAGCACTTTTTTAATGCAAATTAATTTTCAGCAATTATCTTCCCAATGGAATACCGGCTGATATACTAAACGTGCGGAATTTATTTTTATCATCCGCTGTGTTATTGCTTTGAGTACTGTTAATTTTGGCGAGACCAATACCATAGTTGGCCTTTAACATAAACTTGCCAAAATCTATACCGCCGCCGAGGTTAAATCCATAGTCAAATCTTTTTAATTTGTCATAGGCGGCGTTGTCCTGTTCTGAGGTGAAAGGATCGTCGTTGTTAAATTTAATGTTTTTAGAGGAACTTGAATTAACGGAGATAATTCTTGTATCTACTTTAGATTTTCCTCCAACACCAATTGCAACATAAGGTCCGGCATTGACGAAAATATTTGATTTGGATTTTGCACCCAATGGTATTTTAACTACTGCATTCAACGGAATTTCCACGTACATGGGATTGAACTTTGTTTTCACATAATTATCATCCCGGCTATTTGTAAAATAAGTTTCAGCTTTTGAGCCTTTACCACTTAATAACATACCCGATTCTAAATCAAACATCTCGGATATTCCGAACCGGGCCATAATACCCGCATTAAAACTGGGCAGAATGTTATTTTTTTCTGTTTGGCCTGATTTCGTATTTGTTATATTGGAAAGATTCAATCCTCCCTGTACATAAACCTGGGCCTGTGAACACATAACTGTTGCTGTAAAAAGCGACATTGCAATTAATTTCTTCATGATCATAATTTTAAATTTTTTAAAAACGTAAGTGAGTTTTTTACAAATAATAATTCTTAGTTGGCTTCACTACACCTTCTTAAAACCAAAAAGCCTGCCATCAAAAAAATGATGCCAGGCTTATAAAACACATATGATTAATCGAACTACTTAAGTAAAGTCTGAAACACCACCTCATTCAGCTTTACAGGATATTTTACTTTCAATTCGGCTACCCATTTTTCTTCCAGATAATTTTGATAATCGTTTATAACCAGTCCTTTTGCTTCATCAAAACTTCGCTGCTGATTTTCGGGGAACATCTTCAACACTTTTACAAAACTTGAGGTATTATCGCCACTGTTAACAAAAGGTTTAGATATTAATCCTTCTGATAATGTGGTGCCAACCGGTAATTGCAATTGCGTTATTTCATACCGGCCAGAGTCTGATTGTAATTTACCATCGCTTTGTTCGGCAATTAGTTTCCAGTCTTTTCCACTGCTCAATGCGGCTGTTGCATCTTCTGCCGCTTTACGATCGCTGCAGTTGAATAATAAAACAATTGCACTGGCTGCCCACTTATACTTTGCCTGATGGTCGCTGTAATATTTAAGTAAACCAATGCTGTCACTGGCAGCTTTGCTCCAAACATTGCGTTCCATTATTTCAAACAACATATTGCCTTCTTTAAACTCCTGCATCTGGTGTTTAAAATCAATATCGTATTCTTCCAGGTGCCTGCGGTAATACTCAAAGGCAGCGGTGGCTATGTATTTATCCAACAACTCCTGATTGCTTTCGCCCTTGTAAACATCGGGATTCAATTTGTAGTCTTTCACAAAATTCAACCAGTCAACTCCCTTTACATTTAATTTAGTAAAGGTGAAAATGATTTTTTTATTGATTGGATAGTTTCCTATTCGGTTGCTGATGGTGACGCTATCTGCAAACCGGAAAAGATCATTTTGTTTGATAGCCGGATTTATTTTGAACCCGGTTCTTAATTTTACGGTTTTTAAAAAATCAGCCTTTACCGCATTCATTCTTGAATCTTTTGATATCTGTTGCTTCAGCTCAAATACAACACCTTCATCTGCTTTATCGGAAGGTGTTTCACGATGTTGCAGCCGTTTGATTATATGATAACCATAGCCGGTAAAAACAGGTTTTGAAATTTCACCATCCGTTTTTAATTCAAACACTTTTGTTTCAAACGGCAATTCAAATTTACCTGTTCCAAACTCGGGTAACTCACCTGCATTCATGTAGGTCAGTTTGTCTTCGCTGTATTGTTTGGCCAATGCAGCAAAATCTGCCCCTGCTATCAGTAAACTATAAATTGAATCCGCCTTTGCTTCAATGGCCTTTAATTCTGCACCATCCACATTGGGTGGAATGGACAACAGTATCTGCGCTACTTTCCATTTACCGGCACTTTTACGCTCTTCAGTATTTTTAAAAACATGCAATGCCGATTTGGTCCGATACTTTTTGGTAATCTCGCCTGGCTTTAAATTGTACACCAGGTTCTCAATTTCGTAAGGAACCGAAAATACGGTAATAAAGCCAAGGTCTTTCCCTTTCACTTCCATGTATTTGGCACTGATATCATCTACGATTTCATTGTAATCCGTTTTACCCGTTTTTAATTCGGCGGCCAATTCGTTCATGGCAGTATAGGCTTTTACGGTATCGGCTGCACTCATTTTTGCATTGATGGCTACAGAAAAATGCAGTAAATGAATATCCTTTTGACTTCTTACAAAAGCTTCCTCAGTTAACCGGTTCATTCCCTTTTCGGCATTCATATAACCTTCCTCTACCTGGCTGCGAAAGCTCTGCATGTCATATTGCAATTGCTGCAAAGTGTCCATCTGAAGAAGCTGCGCAGCTTTTACTTTCAGTTTAAATTTGGAATATAAATCCAGGTATTCCTTTAATGCCTGCTCCTTGTCGGTAACCGGTGTTTTGTTTTTATTGTAGGCTCTCAAAAACTCTTCCTTCCCTACAGAATACGATCCATACGTAAAAAGTGTTTGAGAAAAAACGGACGTTGCCCCAAAGCAAACCGCCAGCAATACAGCTATTTTCTTCATGTAAACAATTTGATTTTAGTTAGTTTTTGGCTTCCATTTTACCTGTAGCAGTTCATCCAGTTGCAGCCACGTCAATTTTTTACCGATGATGCGCTTTTCATTGTCCAGCAGGTATAGCGTAGGCGTTTGTGTAATATCATACAATTGACGGTAACTAGGTTTTTGTGCTGCCAGGCCTGCTGCTTCCAGCTCCTTTGTCTGGTAAACGTGTACCCAATCGCCCAGATTGTGCTCCCGTATATATTTTGTCCATTCCGGCTTTAAATCTTCTTTTGTGTCACCCGATAACACAGCATATATTTTTACCCCATGTTGTTTCCAGCTTGCCCGGTAAATAGAATCCAGCCGGGGCAATTCTTCTTTGCAATGGCCGCAATTGGGATCCCAAAAACAAACAACGGTATAGTCTGCCTCCACGCTGTACAACTCTGTGGGCTTTCCTGCAGTATCCACCATTTCAAGATTGGCTGCTTTTAACCCAATCAGGTTGGCCATTAACATATAGGCACGCCTGCTGATGGTTTCCATTTGCTTCTCATTGAGCCAACTGGTTAATCCCTTGCTATGGTATTTTTCAAACAGGTGTACAAAAACGGCGTCCTGCCCCATATACTTTGGATTGATGTATTCATCGGTAAGCCAGTTCAGCATAAACTTATACACTTCCGGACTGCTGCGGGCAAGCAACAACTGGTAATCAGATTCTTTGATTATGGAATCTGACTGTGGCACGATGATCTCCCGGTAATATCTTTCAAACTTGGGTAGAAAAAATGGCGTTCTTAAAATGCGGGCATCCATAAACGTGATGCCATCCCAATAATGAGCTTTATAGTAGTAATAATTCTCCAGAGAGTCGTTGTGGGTTTGCATTTTATTGCCCGACATTTGGGGCTCCTTCATTGCATTTAATAAAACAGCCATCATGGAGTTAGGCTGGTTTTTTATAATATTGTTGCGGTATTCGTTTAACTCTTTATTGAATTTTAAATAATTAGCCTCATGCAGAACCGAATCCTTTTTGGTAGTTGATTTCAGGTAAGCCTGTCTTTCTCCCTCCAATGATTTCCCCTTCACCGAAATATATTGCTGGTATTGTTGAAACAACAGGTTTTCCTTCGAGCCGGTTACGATTGTTTTGTTTACAAGGTCGGCTGTATCAGCTATTTTCACCGAAATCACCTGTTCCATGTCGACAAAAAAATCTACGGAAATTCTTTTTTCCGGCAACACCATCGCATAAATACCAGGTGGTAGTTTTCGTTTGCCGGTAAATACGGCAACCCCGGTACTGCTGACTGCTGCAGAATCTTCTACATTCAGGTTTTTACCCATGTGATACGTTAAATAGGCAATGCCTTTCTTATATTGGGGGGCCTGTAAAGTAACCTTAAAGGTTTGTGCAGATGCGTTGATACAAAGGATGGATGCGATCCAGAATGAGAAAAATCGTTTCATTGGTTGAATAATATGATTGTAAAAGTATTTAAAATGAATGGTTAATTGCCAATGGGTTTACAAAGGAGTTCAAAATTACAAATCATTAACAAAAATAATAAGGGATTCATTTTATCCGAAATAAAGCAAAGAGGTGTTAGTTTTGCCCGGTGAAAAGAAAAAAATACTTACTCGAAAAAATATTGGTAACTGGTTATGCGGCTGAAGGTAAATCGCTGGCAAGGGTGGATGGCAAGGTTATATTTATAGAAGGTGCCGTTCCCGGAGATGTGGTGGATGTGTTTGTAAGCACCAATAAAAAAGATTACGGCGAAGGTAGAGCTACACAGATTCACGAGTATTCGACCGAAAGAACCACCCCATTTTGCCAACACTTTGGTACCTGTGGTGGTTGCAAATGGCAGATGTTGCCCTACAATAAACAGTTGGAATACAAGCAGCAGGAAGTAGCACAAAACTTCCGCCGCATCGGCAAAGTACCACTGCCAGACATGATGCAAATTGTAGGAGCAGATGACACGGTGCATTATAGAAATAAACTGGAATTTACTTTTAGCAATAAGCGGTATTTGACCAGGGAGGAAATTGATACAGCCCCCCTGCCCCCCGAAGGGGGGTTCTTAGACCCTGCTGATTCAAACGAGTCTTCTAAATCCGATTGGCTTGATATTTCAACTATTGAAAAGTTGGATGAGTTATCTGCGTTTAAGATCCCCCCTTCGGGTGGCAGGGGGGCCCTCCCTTCGGGGGGCAGAGGGGCTTTAGGTTTCCACGTTCCCCGTATTTTTGATAAAATCATTGAGATACAGGAATGTTTTTTGATGGACAACGTTAACAATACCATCCGCAACAGCATCCGCAGCTTTGCGTTGGAAAATAAATATACCTATTACGACATTAAGCAACACACCGGCTGGTTGCGCAATATCATCATTCGCTACTGTGCCACCGGAGAATTGATGGTAAATATTTGCCTTGGTTATGAAGATGAAGTGGAAACAAAACGACTGCTGGATTATGTATTGCAGCAGGTGCCTGCCATCACTACTTTACTGTACACCATCAACACCAAATGGAACGATACCATTTATGATCTTACGCCACAAGTTTACTTTGGTAAAGGCTTTGTGATTGAAAAGCTGGAAGAGTTTTCATTTAAAATTGGTCCCAAATCGTTTTTTCAAACCAATACCAAACAGGCAGAAAAACTGTACAGCATCACCAGAGATTTTGCAGGCTTAACCGGTAAGGAAATTGTGTACGATCTGTATTGCGGCACTGGTAGCATAGGCATTTTTGTGAGCAAACTGGCTAAAAAAATAATTGGGGTAGAAGTAATTGCGGAAGCCATTGAAGATGCCAAAGTGAATGCCGCACTCAATAATATTGACCACGCTCAATTTTTTGCAGGAGATGTGATTAAGATTTGTGACGATGCCTTTTTTGCAGCGCATGGCCGTCCGGATGTAGTGATTACCGATCCGCCACGGGCTGGCATGCACGAAAAACTGGTGATTAAATTACTCGAAATTGCAGCGCCCAAAATTGTGTATGTAAGTTGTAATACAGCAACCCAGGCTAGAGACCTTGGTTTGCTAAGTGCTAAATATAATGTTGAAAAAATTCAACCGGTTGATATGTTTCCGCACACACACCATATTGAATGTGTAGTATTGCTACAACTAAAATAAAACCTATGGCCATAAAAGTAATAGCATTTGATGCAGACGACACGCTCTGGATCAACGAGCCATATTTTCAGGAAACGGGAAATAAATTCTGCGCCTTGCTGGAAGATTATTTGCCGCATCATGCAGTGGCCAAGGAATTGTATAAAACTGAAATAGAAAACCTCCCGCTGTATGGGTATGGCATCAAAGGGTTTGTATTATCGATGGTTGAAACGGCACTTCGGGTTTCGAATAATACCCTTAATGTTATCATTCTGGATAAAACATTGGCTCTGGGAAAAGAATTGCTGGAAAAACAAATAGAAATACTGGATGGTGTAGAAGAGGTACTTCAATCGCTCAAAGGCAATTACCGGTTGGTAGTTGCCACCAAAGGCGATCTGCTCGACCAGGAACGCAAGCTTAAGAAATCCGGTCTTGAGCATTATTTTCACCACATCGAAATTATGTCGGATAAACAGGAGTCAGATTATCTCAAACTCATCAAACACCTGGATATACAACCGGCAGAATTTTTAATGATTGGAAATTCAATAAAATCGGATGTGATGCCTGTGCTAAGTATTAGCGGGCATGCGGTGCATATTCCTTATCATACCACCTGGGCACATGAACAGGTAGATATCCAAATGGATCACGCCAACTTCAGACAATTTCACAATATTTTAGAAATACTTCCTTCTTTGTTGGCTTAGCTTATTGGCCATTTTATAAATAATTTCAGATGAACTTACTGCATCTACCCAAAGAGGAATTGCACCTTCACCTCAAATGCGGATTGAGTTATGACGTGGTTTCAACTTTTATTCCGGAGAAAGCGAAACTGTATTTACTCAGGAAATGAGGGATCGGGTATCTCATTTGAAGAAATTCAACAACCCAGGTTTGAAATGAAGTAAAAAATGACGAGTGCCCCACTTCGTTTTTATTCCTGATTTATAACACTATCATAAAACCTTGCAAACGGAGATTATAAATCCAATAACAATAACGAAATTGCAGTCGAATCAATTTATTTTAAATGGCTTTTAATAATTCTGGAAATCGCTTTCAGCAAACAACCCCGATTGTACTCAATCTTATTATCATAAACGCATTGGCTTATTTTGCCCAGATAGTAACCGGTGGCAATATGGAAGCTGATCCCGCAACTGATCTTTTTGCATTGCATCATTACAAATCAATTTATTTTCAACCCTACCAGATCGTAACGCACATGTTTATGCATGGCGGCTTTTTTCACCTATTGTTTAATATGTTCGCCCTTTGGATGTTTGGCTCAATGGTAGAAAGGGTTTGGGGACCAAAAAGGTTTTTAATCTTCTATTTTATTTGCGGAATCGGTGCAGCCTTCTTTCAACTCGGATCATATGCAGTTGATTGGTGGACAGTGGATCACAGTGTTTTAAACACTGAGATGTATGACCTTTACCAAAACAGATTGCGGTTGCAGGCTACTGTAGGTGCTTCCGGTGCAATAATGGGCGTATTGGCAGCGTTTGGTTACTTATTCCCTAATACAGAAATGATCATCTTTCCTATTCCGGTGCCCATCAAAGCAAAATGGGCCATTTCGGGTATGATTGCGCTGGATGTTTTTGGAGGGGTTGTAAAAGTACAGGGTGATAATATCGCCCACTTTGCGCATATTGGTGGTGCCTTAATTGGTTTTTTATTGGTAGTTTACTGGAACAAAACCAACAAAAAAACGTTTTATTAAAAGTTAACCAGCATTAATTGCAGCGTTTTGTAAATTTCTATTATAATTTTTTTAAATGGGAGAAACAGACAGATATCCGGAATACAGGCGGCCTAAAAACAGGTTGACATTGGGCGCTGATGGCAATGCCTTAGTGGCTTTGTTTACCATCAATGTGATCTTCTTTTTATTGCTCATCACGATACAGGTTGTGTATTTCTTTTTTCAGTCAAGCCAGGGATCTTTTTTTGCTCAGGTTGTTCCCTTCTTTCAAATGCCGGCGCAGCTTACCCAGTTAAGCGAGCGACCATGGACGATCCTTACCTTTATGTTTAGCCATACCGGGGTAATCCATATCCTTAGCAACATGATCTGGCTGTGGGCTTTTGGTTTTATTTTACAGGAACTTACCGGCAATAAAAAATTAATTCCCATTTACATTTATGGTGGACTCGCTGGTGCAGTTGCTTTTATTTTAGCCAATTACCTTATTCCGCAATTAAGGCCGTCCATATCCAATGCTTCATTGCTGGGAGCAAATGCTTCCACGATGGCCGTTGCTGTTGCCACCACTATGTTGGCTCCCAATTATCGTTTTTTTAAAAATTTAAATGGCGGTATCCCGATATGGGTACTCACGCTGGTGTACGTATTGATTGATTTTGCAGGCGTTGCTTCTCTTGGTGCCGGTTTTAGTCTGGCACATATCAGTGGTGGACTGGCAGGTTTCGTTTTTGTTTTTTTGCTGCGCAAAGAAATTGATGGCAGCATCTGGATGAATAATTTGTACGACTGGTTCATGAATCTTTTTAACCCCAATAAAAAGAATGACGCAGCGTCTACTAAAACAAAAGTTTTTTACAATTCCGGCAACAGAAAGCCATTCCATAAAACCTCTCATGTAACACAGCAACGGGTAGATGAAATACTGGATAAAATAAACCAAAAAGGCTATCATTTTTTAACAGAAGACGAAAAAAGTATTTTAAAAAGAGCTGCTGAAGAAGATTTGTAGGAATCCACTTTTTACTTAAATAAACAATCTTGTAACGCTTTCGATTGATCCATCAAAAATTTTCAACTGTTTCAATCAATCCATTTTTAAAAGGCAAACA
>Ga0105049_10002244_pt1 | contig 22818 bp, 17 predicted proteins | sample MAT06_FD_78087 | JGI IMG/M metagenome (GOLD analysis project Ga0105049, IMG submission 78087) | Freshwater microbial communities from Lake Fryxell liftoff mats and glacier meltwater in Antarctica - MAT-06 | ecosystem: Environmental > Aquatic > Freshwater > Ice > Liftoff microbial mat | place...
CCTTTTCGATAATCGGGGAACTTGTGGTGAAATTTCGCCAAAGCCTGCACACTTGCCGAAGTACATTCTGTGTAAGAATAATCAAGCATGATGTTGCCGAAAATCTGCGATGGATTTAAGGTTTCAATCCACTTGGGGGCGCGGGTGTTTTCGTAACTTGCCCAACCGCCATCTTATTTTGAAAAGATAGTAACAAATCAATCGGATTGGAGATGTTCTGAATCTCGTTTGCTGTTGGCGAATCGGGTAATTCATTCAACAAAATTTTTACGCCCTCGGCAGTGCAATCGGTGATGGGCCAGCCGTGAACTTGAGTAGAAAAGGGAAAGCCGCCTTTTGATTTATGTCTAAAAAATTTATTCCATTGGTAAGGTTCTTCAGCAATCTGTTGCTTGCGGGTGTATTCAATTGCTTGACGATAATTGTTGGCAAAGGATTTTTCTACCCCTCCTTCCTTCATGGCAAGAACAGCAAAAGCCGTATCCCAAAACTGCGAGCCGTTGTAGCCCTGCATTTTCATACCATCTTCTGCCACCCACAGATAATCGAATAGTCTCTCCCGATGTTTTTTAAACGCTATACTTTTATTGCCTTCGCGATGCCAAACACACAGCATATTCATCACCTTATTTACCGGACCAATGTTTATATAATCGGTTTGTAAATCTTCTGCCTGAATGTATTCATAGGCATAGTCTGCTGCTTTGTTGCGTAATGATGCAGAAGCAATTTTTTCATAACCATTGCTGAAAAAATTCAGCACGTTAAATGCCGAATGAACGGGGTGATATTTATCTGCTTCGGCACAGGTGTCGCGTGCTTTCTGCCAATCAATTTTATGGTAATCTTGCGTATATAATTCTTTGCGAAGTTCATAAGTAAGCGAAGTTTCGGGGGCTTTCAACTTCACCGCAAAGCAATAGGACATGGGCAAGTAAACCATGCGCGCATGGCACCAATAATTTGAAGGATGAATGGGCAAAGATTTGGGCAACAACCACAGCTCGGGCAGCAGCGAATTGCAGCCTTGCCACTCATACACATTCAAACAAGAAAGATAAAACTTGCCCCAAGGCGGAATGCCCGTTGCGCCTCCGTTTTGCTGAATCCAAGTCCGCGCTTTTTCCAAAGCTACATTATCGGCAGCACCCAAAATGCGCAACGAAACATATTGCAGGCAGGTGCCAAACATGGTGCTTTTGCCCTCCAAGTGCAGCCCCCAACCGCCATCATTATTTTGATGATTCAGCATGTATTGCACCATTAGTGCTTTGTGCGGTGCCGGAATTTCTGTTTGGGTAATGTGCGCTACAATTATCAAGCCTGGCAGCAAAAACATGGGTCCGCCATAGTCGCCCGCCCAATGTCCATCATCTTCTTGTAGTTTGGCAAAATATTCCCAACCTTTTTTGAGTGCATCTTCTGCATTTTCGGGTTTATGTGTTTTAGTATTAGCATACTTATTTCTAAAAACCTTGTCTTGACTGTTAGGGTTTTTACTTTTATCAAAAACAAAAGCTTTGGTCATTTCGGCAATTAATTCGCGCCCTTCGTCAGTATCAAATTCTACATGCTGGAATTGTTGCGGAGGCGAAAAATGCCAAACCTGCCTGCCATTATCGCACTTCCATTGCCACCAGTCAAAAAAATTGATGCCTGACTGTGTACCCGAGTAAGTTGCAGTGGCTGAAATCATAGCTGCAAAAGTAAAAGCTGCAAGTTGCCGCAAAGCCGAAAGAGGTGCAGATTGAGGAAGTTGGATGTCCGAAAATGATGACAAGGGACAAATCTCACCTGATTTACAGAATAATGGGACTGAAAAATACCTATTATTAGGTATTGCGACACCCGTTTTCTAAGCACTTCTTTGCATCCTTAAATTTTTGGCGAAGCTAGGTTGAAGTTAGGGGTGCGATTCTTAACAACAATTTGGTTTTCGCTATTTTTTTTAGGGTGTTCCAAATCTTGAACTTTACTACACATATAACATAGAGAGTTAATTTAATTATCGGTCTTTGTAGACTGTTTCTTACCTTTGGGATGCCTTGGTTGGGGTGTTTTTGAAGAACTAATTTATAAATCGGTGAGTAGAACAAAACGTGAAATAGAACTTGATTTTGAAATTGATAAGTTGACAAATTCAATTGAAAATTCGCTAACAGGCGAGATTTTTGATACCGAGGTAACGAGAATGCTACAAAAAGACATTAGGGAAATAAAAAAATCTGATTGGGTATTTGATTGGCATAAAGAATTGAAAAATTCAGAAAACGAAATTTATAAACTCACGACTGTCAACAACTTAACTATTATCCAAGGTTTAATTTGTTTTACAGATAAAGAAGACCATATTTTTATGCCACTAATTGAAAGTGCAAGTTTTAATAAAGGCAAAAACAAGCATTACAAAGGTGTTGCGGGAAATTTGGTAGCCTATGGTTGCAAGGTTTCATTTGAAAAAGGTTATGAGGGAGTTGTTTCTTTTGTAGCTAAATCTCAACTCATAGAACATGATCAACTTTCATTAGGAGCAAAAATTTTTGGAAGAGGCAATCGAATGTTCATAGACACAAAAGAAGCATTAGTATTAGTAAATCAATATTTCAAAAACATCAATCATGGTAAACTTTAAAAAAATAGATGATAAAGATTTTGTTTTCGTAAACAAACCCTTGACACAAAAGGAAGAGCAAGAATTCAGCGACTTTCTTAAAGCACGTAAGTCAAAATTGAAATCAAAAAAAAATTCACGTACTGCATTAAGAACAAAAGTTACCGCGTGACCCAGGCTGTTTCGCAATTACCAAATAGACAAACAACAATTTGGTTTTCGCTATTTTTTTGTAAACCCTTCGCTGTTTCGCTTAACCTTTCCTTGATTTAGTCATCTTCGATTCTGCTTGTAGATATGTGCATGACGATGTGCATTTATTTATGGTGTTTTGGAGCGCAACATGGATTTTAAAAAAACAACCTTTTTTACATTACTAAGCAAAGGCAAAAACAATTTGCTTTTGTTTTTATTGCTTTTAGCCCAAATAACATTTGCTCAACAAACCGAACATGGTTTTATAGAGTGGCATAAAGATAAGCAGTGCCGCAAATGGGTGGACTCTGTGTATGATGCCCTAACGATTAATGAGCGCATTGCACAGTTTTTTATGTTGCCTGCTCATACCGCAGCTAACAAAGACTTCAACATGGATACAGTGGTAAAACTGATTGGCGAAGGCAAAGCTGGAGGAGTGATTTTTTTCAAAGGAAACCCAAGCAATCAAGCACAATGGACTAACAAATTGCAGCAAGTAGCAAAAGTAAAAGCAATGGTTGCCATTGATGGCGAGTGGGGGCTTTCGATGCGCTTGGATAGCACTATGATTTATCCGCGACAAATGGCTTTGGGTGCGGTAAAAAACAATGAGCTGATTTACACCATGGGCAAGCAGATTGCGCAGCAATGCAAGCGCATGGGTATTCACATCAATTTTGCACCCTGTGTGGATGTAAACAACAATCCCCTCAATCCGATAATTAATGAAAGAAGTTTTGGTGAAGACAAAATCAAAGTTTCGCTCAAAGGTATTGAATACATGCGCGGAATGCAGGACGAAGGCGTGCTTGCCTGCGCCAAGCATTTCCCCGGGCATGGCGACACCGAAACCGACTCGCACCACGACCTGCCAGTGATAAACAAATCGTTGGAACAATTGGAGCAATTGGAGCTATTTCCTTTCAAGCAATTGATAAAAAATGGCGTTGGCAGCGTGATGGCAGCGCATCTCAATTTGCCGCAATTAGATACCACAGGGGCGGTGGCAAGCTCGCTTTCAAAAAGTATAGTTACAGGTTTGCTTAAAGAGAAAATGAACTTTGAAGGCTTGGTGTTTTCTGATGCCTTGAACATGAAAGGCGTGAGTAAATTCTTTTCGCCCGGCACTGTGGACTCTATGGCTTTTCTTGCAGGAAACGACATTCTTGTATTCTCGCAAGATTGCCGAAAAGGCATTGAAAAAATCCGTATGGCGGTGGATAGCGGTGTTGTTTCAGAAAAAGAATTGGAGCAACGTGTAAAGAAAGTTTTAGGCTACAAATACAAAATGGGTTTGAATAATTATTCGCCCGTTGATGTTACCGCACTCACCAACGATTTGAATGGTTTTGAATATCAGCAAACACAAGAAGTATTGTATGAACAAACAATTACCATAGTTGCCAATGCAGATTCGCTGCTGCCTTTGAACACCAAAGAGGCAGTGAAGAAAGTGGCGGTACTAAGCATCAGAACTAAGAAAAACACATCGTTTCAAAACTTCCTGAAGCAATGGATGGAAACAGATGAATTCATCGTTGAGAATGATACAGACACTAAAAAATTCCAAACACTTTTCGATACGCTTTCGCAATATGATGTGGTGATAATGAGCGTGCACGACATGAGCCGACAGCCAGCAAAAAACTATGCGGTATCTAAGCAAACTATTGACTTTTATAATCGCCTGACGGGTGCTACAAAGGTTATACTTACACTTTTTGGTAATGCTTATGCCCTCTCCAATTTTCAGGAAGCGCGCACTGCCGTAGTGGCTTATGATGATACCGACCCTGCCCAACGCGCTGCCGCAAATGCTATTATGGGAGCTATTGCTGTGAATGGCAAATTGCCTGTAACCGCTGGTAAATTTCTGGAAAATACTGGCTTTACAATCCAAAACCCTGTGCGCTTGCAAATGGCAAAATCTGCATCGGTGGGTATAGATCCGCTCGACCTTAAAGAGTTGGAAGAAGAAATTTATGATGGCTTAATCAGCAAAACAATGCCAGGGTGTCAACTGCTGATTGCGCACGACAACAAAATTATTTGGAACCGCGCCTACGGCAATCCAACCTACGAAACTTCAGCAAAAGTGGGCACCACAGATTTGTATGATGTGGCTTCACTTACAAAAGTTCTTTCTACCACTTTGGCAGTAATGCGCTTAGTAGATGAACAGAAAATAGACCTTACTAAAACCGTGAAAGATTACCTGCCTTTGGATGCAAAGGCAACTGTGGGAGATATTATGTTGCGCAATTTGCTGCTGCATCAATCGGGTACAAAAGCTTACATAGAATTTTATAAAACCTTTAAAGACCCCTACGATTACCGTCAATTTTTCGCAGCCAACCAAGACAGTGTGTTTAGCATTCCAGTTGCCGACAAGGTATTTTTGCGCAACGATTACCGCGATTCGATGTGGCATATTATGACACATCATCCCATAGACCCCCGACCAAAATATGTTTACAGCGACCTCAACTTTTACATGCTGCAAAAAATAGTGGAGGCAGTTACGGGTAAGCCTTTAAGTGAATATCTAAACGAAACTTTTTACGAGCCAATGGGCTTAACGCGCATTGGTTATCTGCCCCTCAATCGCTTTGATATACTGCGCCTGATGCCCACCGAAATTGACACTGCTTTTCGCAAGCAAACTATTCAGGGCTATGTGCACGACCCGGGTGCAGCAATGTATGGTGGCGTGGCGGGTCATGCAGGCGTTTTTTCTAATGCAATGGATGTGGCAGCAATTATGCAAATGCTGATAAACAAAGGCAAGTACAACGACAAGCAATTGCTAAAACCCGAAACGGTTGAATTGTTTACCCGAAAAATAAGCAGCGTTTCGCGCAGGGGTTTAGGCTTTGATAAACCCGAGCCAGATGAAGCCAAATCAAATCCTTGCTCGCAAAACACGCCTCTATCAGCTTTCGGACATTCTGGTTTCACAGGTACTTGCGCATGGGCAGACCCTGACACCAAAACCGTGTTTGTGTTTTTAAGCAATCGCGTTTATCCTTCTGCCACAAACAATCGGATGGTGAAAATGGGCTTGCGCACCAAATTGCAACACATTGCTTATAAAGCTGTGCGGCAACATGAAATAAGGGAATAGCGAGTGACGAGAAAATACAAAGGCTGTTTATAATGCCGCAAAGCAATGTTTAATATTAACTTGGAAATGTTGTTTTGCAACTAAATGACTATCAGCCATTTGGAGTACTACAAACACCTCCGGCAAAATGCCGCTGATAGTTTGAAAGCCACAAAATGTATTACCAGTTTGCCCTTGATGATTTGAGTGCGTTGATATGCAATGGCACTTTGCCTCTAAAGATTTGATTGCAGCAAAAGCATCTGGCAGTTTGCCCTTAGCTAATCAGGCTCTTTCATCAGTGCTGGCACTTTGCCGATGCGTTATTGCAAACTGCTATGGGCTCATCTGGGCTTAGGCAATGCTTAAGTCCTACCAAGAAATAGCTTTCAACTATCCTTTCGCTCATATATTCCACCTTAATATTTCCAACAGCCTCCTACTGAGTAATGCAACGCAACCCTAGCCAAAGCATTAGCTAATAATCCCAACAGGATAACCTGTTTATAGATACATTCTGCCAAAGTGATACACACCCGTCAGCGGTCGTAGACACTGACGGTGGTTGACCCCTCATTCACCCAATAATTACAAATCCGCAATCGTTAATCGGCTGTTCCAAATCCTCAATCCCAAACTTTCATTCTCCTGCACAGCACATTCAAGCTTCATCATCCACGTAATCCTTAAATCCGTGTATTCATCGCTTGTGTGAATTCACCCAACAGGGTAATCCCCTCAAAATTCCCAACAAATTTTTCCACCCAAACAGACAACCACGCCTACTTGTTGAAATTATAAATCTGCTCCGATATACCTAAACCTACCTTTGCAACGTTATAGGTGCAGATGAATCGTTTAGTTCAAATATTTCTCTTATTAATTGTTGCAAATATTGCCTTCGCGCAATCCACTTTAAAGTATGTGGATGTATGGAAAGAATATCAGCGCGGTTTAGAAATGTGGGACAACCACAACTACCTCTCTGCCCGCCAAACCTTTGAAAACGCAAAGCAGCAGCCCTACTCCAACGCTTCACAGCCCGATGTGTTGCTACAAAATCTCGACTTTTACATCGCTGCTTGTGCCGTAGAAAATAATGATAATGATGCCGAGCTACTGTTGCAGCAATACATGCTCCACTATCACGAAACCGACAAACGCAGGCAAATTTATTTTCTATTAGGCAAATATTATTTCGGCAATAAAAAATACACCGAAGCCATTACATTTTTAGAAAAAGCAGCGCCCGAAGATTTAGCGCCTTCGCAACAAAGTGAATATAAATTTATGATGGGCTACAGCTATTTTACGCGCAAAAAATTTGCGGAAGCAAAGCCCTTTTTCAAACAATTGAAAGGCAACAACGATAAATACTTTTATCCCGCAAACTATTACTACGCCTTCATTTGTTTCTACACTAAAGACTTTGACGAATCGCTGAAAAGTTTCTTGGTAATTCAAGATTCTAAAATGTATGCGGCTGTAATTCCATACTACATCGCGCAAATTTATTACGCCAAACAGGACTACAAAAAAACCATCGAATACATTCCCACCAAGGTAAACGATGCAGGCGTGATGTACAAACCCGAATTGAATTTTCTGTTGGGTCAATCGTATTTCCAGACCTCGCAATATGAGCGCGCCTTGCCTTTGTTAGATGGTTTTTTGTCAAAACAACTAAAGGCAAACAAGTATGAAATTTATCAGTTGGCATACTGCCAATACAAAACAGGCGACAATCAACGCGCCATTCAAAATTTGGTGCAGCTAAACTTGTTGAATGATTCTTTGGGACAAAATGCGACCTACACTTTAGCCGATTGTTATTTAAAAACCAACCAAAAAGACAAAGCTCGCTCGGCATTTCAAAGTGCATCCAATATGGCGTTCGACAAAGGCATTCAGCAATTGTCATTGTTTCATTATGGCAAGCTTTCGGTAGATGCAGGTAACTATAGCGAGGCTGTGGACGTGCTCAAAGCCTACATTGAAAAAAATACCAGCAGCACTTATTATGATGAAGCAAACGAGTTGTTGGCAACGGCTTTGTTTCAAACTAAAAATTACGATGCCGCTTATGTTTTAATCGAAGGCAATCCTAATTTACGCAGCCCCCGCATGAACGAAACGTATCAGAAGCTCACCTTCTTTCGCGCCATTCAATTAATGAGTGATGGCAACGCCCCCGAGGCAGAAAAGTTGTGCGATAAAAGCTTGAAATATTCGATTGATAAAACCGTGATGGCAAAAGCTCTCTACCTAAAAGGTGAAGCGCAATATCAGCAGGAAAATTTTGCTGGAGCGGCTTCCAACTTCGCAAAAAGTCAGGAAATACCTGGTGCATTTGATAAAAAGGATGATTTCTTTTCACCCTTTCAAGTACAATACAACATTGGCTATTCTTTCTTTAAGCGTAAAGAATACAAGTATGCCGCATCTGCCTTTGAGCGCGCTATCAAAGACTTTGGCAACACCGCCACCGACCAAACACAAAAGAAACTTTTGCCCGATGCTTACTTGCGTTATGCCGATTGCAGTTTTGTAACCCAACAATATGATGATGCTTTAGAAGGGTATTCAAAAATCATTAGCAGCAATTGGAGCAGCGCAGAGTATGCCACTTATCAAAAAGCAATTTTGTTGGGTTTGAAAAATCGCAATGCTGACAAGGTCATTTTACTAGAACAATTAATTGCGAAATATCCAAGCAGCCGCTACCGCGAGCAAGCATATTTTGAAATTGGCGAAACACATTTAGAAGAAGGAAAGTATGATGCGGCAATGACTGCTTACAATAACTTATTATCAAAATTTCCAGCAAGTATTTTTGTACCAAAAGCTTATTTGAAAGTAGCTTTGGTTACTTACAACAAGAACAAAAAAGAAGAGGCTTTTGCAGCTTACAAAAAAGTTGTGCAACAGTTCCCCAAAACTCCTGAAGCAAAAGAAGCATTGATTGCCATGAAAGAAATTTCGGTTGAAATTGGTAAAACGGATGAGTATGTTGAATTGGCTTCGGGCTTTGGCAGCATCAGCCAATCAGAGCAGGATTCACTAACCTACCAAGCTGCTGAAACTGCCTATAACAATAACGACTGTGCTCGTTCTATTCAGTTGTTTTCAAATTATATTAAGAAGTTTGAAACAGGCTACTTCATCAACGAAGCACGATTTGGAAGAGCAGAGTGTTACACCCGCGATAAAAAATTCACCGAAGCTTATGATGATTATAAAGTAGTTATCGAAAATCGTGCAGCAAAGTTCTTTGAGCGCTCTTTGTTGAAGGCTTCTGGCATTGCATATTTTGAAATTAAAAACTACAATGAGTCATTCGATTTGTATGAAAAATTATTGAACGCCTCATCCAATCCGCCTAATACTTACAGCGCACAGTTGGGCTTATTGAAGAGTTCTAATAAACTAGAAAAACACGACAACGTGGTTGAGTATGCCAACTTGATTTTGCTAAACAATCAATTGAAGGATAATGATGTGGTGGAGATAAACTACATGAAAGGAAAGGCACTGTATCTTACCTTTAAAAACGATGAAGCCCTACCAATCTTGAACAAAGTTGCCGCGGCAGCCGTGAGTGAAAAAGCCGCAGAGTGCAAATATTATGCTTGCAAAATCCTGAATGAAAAAGAGCAATACAAAGCATCCTTAGATAGTTGCTTGAAACTGAAAAATCGCTTTGCGAATTACGAGTTATGGGTAGTGAAAACCTTCATCCTGATGTCGGACAATTACGCTGCATTGGATAATCAATTTCAAGCAAAAGCAACTTTAGAAAGTATAGTTGCCAACTACACAGGCGATGAAAAAGTGTTGCAGGAAGCGCGCGAAAAGTTGGAGGCTCTAACGAATAAAGAAATAGGCAAATCAAAACTTACAAATGATTTGCCCTCCGATAGTTTAATCATGGAAAAACCATTGGGCAATGAGAAATAAAGTTGCGAATTACGGGTTGCGAGTAGCTAGGCTGTTTTCCTCGGGCAAGGGTGTATTTGCATTTTCTTGGTTCTTGGTTTTTGGTTCTTGGTTCTCTGTAAGTGCACAAACCGGCACCAACGATGAAATGATTGTTATCAAGCAATACAAAAGCACGTTAGAGGATGCTGATAAAATCACCATTTCGCCAACCATTCCGGAGGTAGAAAATACGAAGCAAAACTACGTGTATCAGTTACCTCAAAGGGATTACAAATCCAGTTTGTTTGAACCGAATCCATTAAGACCAATTGCGTTAAGCAAAGAGAAAATTGAACGCAGAAACGGCTCTTATATCAAGTTTGGTTTCGGTACACAGCTAACACCATTGGCGCAGTTGGCATATAATGATAACCGCGCTAAGAACTTGAAATATGGCTTGTGGTATGATCATCTTTCTATGCGCGGATTTCAAAATAAATACATGCGTTTCAGTGATGATAAAGTGGGTATTTACCTGAAAGGTACTCCAGGTAAAATCGAAACAGGTTTTGATTTTAGTTTTCATAACCTGCGCACACATTTTTATGCTACCGATAGCGTAGAAAAGCGACAAGACATTTTTCAAAGATTTCGCTCTTATGACGGAAAGGTTTTCATCAGAAACACTACAGAGAATAAATTGAAATTAAATTTCAGACAAGATTTGGCGTTCAATTATTTTGAAGCGTTCAGAGGCAAATCAAACGAGTGGTTTGTGAGCGGAAACACATACGCAGAAAGAGCTTTCAACAAAGTTCACCATGCTGATTTTGATTTCAATTTTGATATTTCTAAATACACCGCAGACACCATTTCATTGCAGCGAAACATCTTTAAAGTTCGTGTAGGATATTTCTATGACAATGATGATTGGTTGATTCGCGGTAGAGTTGGTTTGGCTGCTGATGGCAAAAAGGTTTACCCATTAACGCATGTTACTGTGGAGAAACGTTTGTATGAACATTATTTGATTGCGATTGCCGATTGGCAGTTTCAGTTTAATAAGAATTCATTTCGCGATTTTTCTTTGAACAACAATTTTGTAACTAGCTCATTGCAATTGCTAAACACCCGCAGAAGCGACTTGCAAGTTGGCTTGAAAGGTACGGCAAAAGATTTTTCATACAATCTGGGCTTTCATTACAAACGCGTTTGGAACATGGCAATGTTTGTGAATGACACCAATGATTTTAATCGCTTTCAGGTGATTTACGACAATGCTAATGTTTATACCATTCATGCTGAGATGGGTTACAATTGGAAAGAAAATTTACGAAGTTTATTTTCTGTTGACTACCACATTTTTGATATGGATAGAGAGTTGAAAGCATGGCACGAGCCGTCTTTGAATCTATCTCTTAAAACTACTTACAACTTCAAAGAGAAAATTTTATTTGGTTTAGAATTGTACGCCTTAGCACAGGCTAATGCAAAGTTGGCAGATGGTACAGCGCAATTGATAAAAGGTACGGCTGATTTGAACATCAGCACAGAGTATATCTTCAAAAAGTATCTCTCATTTTTTATCAATCTAAACAATATCGCCCACCAAAAATATCAGCGATATTACCGTTACCCAAGTTTTGGGTTTAATGGTGTGATTGGTGCTAAGTTTTCTTTTTAGAAATGTGTACTTTTTTTAAAAAGACTGTTAACTCTTTCTGAAAATCCATGTTTTTATTCCGCTACTATTGGCTGTAATTTCATGTACTAAGTCAAAGCCGAGTTTCAGATAAATAGCAACGTTCTTTGGGTCTTCTGTTTTCAACCAGAATTCATTCAAGCCTTGCGCTTTCATTTCAGTGATGCTATTTTCAATTATTATACGACTGTAACCTTTCCCTCTTTCAGAAGCAGCTACACCAACACACCATATATAACCCATTTTTTCACCAGCATTTCTTCTAATCCATCCTTCTGAAACAGCATCGTGATTTACTAATCGAAGAGTAGATTTTACTCCTGCTTTAAATGGCAGAGTCGCCATGCCTGATTGTAACTCACGAAACAATCCCAAGGGAAAATTTTTTCCAGATAACCATACAATAGCTGCCTTATGATTATCGCTAACGTGCAGCCCTCCAAATTTATTGCAGGCATTTGCACAACAATTATACAGATGTAAGAGACTTCTGCTACGCTGCGCCTCAGTTTGTTCGCTGAAGGCATAAAGCATAAGCGGATAATGTAAAAACGCATCGGCTAAAATGGCACCTGCTAATGCACTTTTTTGCATTGATGTTGGCTTTTATTAAAGGTTGTTGAAGTTAAATAAATACTTCAATTGCAATAAAGACTTTCATTTAAAATACCTTACCATTTCCTTGCACTCAAGGCGGTTTTTGTAAAGTATAGAAATGCAAAAATTACACTAAGAAAATAGACAACATCACGTGTGTCCACAACGCCTTTGCTCATGCTAAGGTAATGCGCATCAATGCCTAACTGCTCCACAATAAAATCACTTTTGCCAAAGAAAATACCCAGCTTGGCTAGGTAGCCAAACGCTTGGTAAAACAAGAAACACAGCAACACACCAAACAAAAAAGCAATGATTTGATTGGGTGTGATGGATGATGCAAAAATTCCAATGGCAGCAAACACTGCACCCAAAAAGAATAGACCAAAATAAGAACCAAGAATACCACCAGTATCAACATTGCCAACGGGCACTGCAAGCCGTGAAACAGTAATGTAATAAGTGAATGTTGGAATCAATGCAATGAGAATAAGCGTAACAGCCGCCAGATATTTGCCTACCACAATTTGCATTTCGGTAACCGGACGAGTAGCCAACAACTCAAAAGTGCCAGTGCTTATCTCCTCAGCAAAAGTACGCATGGTAATTGCAGGAATCAGAAACATAAAAATGTATGGTGCAAGCGCAAAAAGCCCGTCAATATTGGCATAGCCAAAGTCAAGAATATTAGTGTCGGGGAAAATCCAGAGGAATAAGCCAAGCGTCAACAAAAAAACTATCAACGCCACATAGCCCATTAGCGAACTAAAAAACTGTTTTATCTCTTTAAAATAGATTGCTTGCATAAATACTTGGACAAAAATAGTTTTCACCGCGACATAGCTCCACTATTTGTGGACGGATGTTTATTAATCGAACGTCAAAACAGTTTCATAGATGAATGTTTTACCAAGTTGCCCAGAAATCCAGTTCTTTTCACGCTTAGTAATATCACTACTGTAATTCATCAGCCAATAATTATTGGTGTCAATTTTAGCGATAGCAGGAAAGGCATTGTCGCCAGTGCTTGGGAAATCAAGAATGTGTGTGAGCGATAAATCTTCTTTGTTTAATTTGAATAATGCAGTTCTCTTTTTGGTGATTGAGTATTTAATAAGATTGCTAAGCCTTGCCTTTTTTTCATTTTTTCTGTGCTTCACCTTATCTATTTCCCCATTCATATTTCTTCGTGAAATCAGATAAACATCATTGTTATGTTCAAAAAGCAAGGCGCTGTCGTATTTATATTTTGTACGTTTATACGTCCATTTTTCGGGTGCGCAATTATCTCCTTTGCAAATCAATGCGCCATTACTTTCTAAACGGACTGTTGCATACATACAACCATCACTCGCAAAAATAAACTCACCTTCCTCGGCATGTGGTAAATCAATTTGCGATTGTGTTGTCAGCTTATACCATCCAATACCATCTGTGCTGAAAAACAAACGCAAGTCTGATTGATGATTTTTGCTGTATAGATTCCTGCCATAATATGATGACATAAAAAGCGTATCGTTTCTGTTGCGCACGCGCCATGGCACAAAGCCATCTAAGCCAACATTTTCAGCATTTGTCCATCCTTCGCCAGAAGTTTTTGACACTTGAATTTCCTCAGGTTCAAATTTTAATGGTTTGGTGCCGCCAATAAAAAAGTACAGCAAAAGGGAATCGCCTAGTATAGTAAATCTTGGCTCGCGAATATCTTTTTGGTAGCTGTATTCAGTTTCATATTTCCAAGTTTTTCTATCGTTTGAACTTGCCACATACAGCACTGTTTTTTTGGAAGCAAAATGTGAAGGCGCAGTTCTAATTGCGTGATAAAATTTCCCTTTAAAAAAGACAAGATCAAGGTTATTGTTTGCCTTTTGTATCATAATCCTCTCAGGAAGCACTTTTGAAGTAGTAAGATTTTGTAAGGGAGAATATGAGGGGTTTTGCCCGTTCACCGATAATCTTAAAAGCGCAATAATTGCAACAATCAATACTGCATTAGGTTTCGTTGTAAACTTCTCAAAATCAAGTCTTTCAAGATTCGTAATTCCATGTAAGATTCTCAATAAGTTTTGTCTCATAATATTAGGCAAATCAAGAAACGTTTCTATAATATTGCGCGCCCCACTCAAAAAAAATAATTTTAGATAGAACATTAACATGAGTTTTTTATCGCAGAAAATAAACCTGATATGGTTGGGTACATCTTTTATTGTAGGTGGGTCAATTGGTTATTTTACAGGTAATTTATCGCAAAAATCAGAGACTACCTCCGCAGACAAAAGGGAGCGCAATGAGAAAATGACTGAGATGCGCTCAGGTGGATTTAAGTACATTAACCCGCTTTTGGAGTGCGATAACTTCGAGCCAGTTAATACCGCCTATTCTGCAATATTGAGGAATGATTTAATTAGCTATTCGGAAGGTGTTAAGAGCGAAGGAAAAGCTTCACACATATCAGTTTACTATCGCGATTTGAATAACGGTCCATGGTTAGGCATTGATGAAAATGCAAATTATTCTCCTGCAAGTTTGCTGAAGTTACCTGTGATGCTAGCCGCATTGAAAAGGGCAGAGGATGAACCAAGTTTTCTTAAGAAAAAGTTTCTCTTCGACAGGCATTTGGATGATGTGATTCCAAATATTTTAGATACAGGATTGGTACAAATGGGCAAGTCATATACTGTTGAGAATTTGCTTTTCAAAATGATTGCATACTCTGATAATGATGCGAAGAACTTAATTTTGATAAATCTGCCCCCTAACAGTATTGAAAAAACATTGGTAGATGTTGGCTTGGTTGTTCCTGATATGGCTAATCAGGTTGATATTATGTCTGTGAAAGATTACTCTTCATTTTTTAGAATTCTATATAACGCTACTTATTTAAGTAGAACAATGTCTGAAAAAGCCTTACAAATTTTAGCTTCTGCAGATTTTCATAAGGGCATTGTTGCTGGTGTTCCTGCTGGCACTATTGTGGCGCATAAATTTGGTGAAAGGGCTTTTGCCGACAATAACATTAAACAATTGCATGATTGTGGCATTGTTTATTCCCCATCAGGTCCTTATCTGGTTTGTATAATGACAAGAGGCGAGAGTTTTGAGGTGTTGGAGGATGTGATTGCAGATGTTTCTGCAATTCTTTACAAGAACCTGAACCCTTAATAAAGCCTGCTTATTTTTTCGAGCAGCACTTCGGCTATTTTTCTTTTCGATTCGTATGTCCAACCGGCAATGTGAGGGGAAAGTAACACGCGCTCGTTAGCAATAAAGTTTTCAAACCACACTTCTTCTTCCTTATTTAATGAATTGATTTTTTCATTCTCTAAAACATCCAATGCTGCGGCAATTACTTTACCATTTTCTAAAGCGTTCAGTAAGGCAGGAGTTTCTACACAAACACCCCGAGATGTATTCACAAACCAGATTTCTTTTTTAAAGGCATTGAAAAAATCATCATTTGCGAAATGCTTTGTTTCTGATGTCAGCGGAAGATGTAAACTCACCACTTCTGCTTCTTCAAAAATAGAGGCTAATGAACTTTCTTGGATATAGCCTTCTGTGAATCCATTCCTGAACTTATCGTAAGCCAACACCTTTACATTAAAACCCGCAAGCACTTTTGCAAAAGCTTCGCCCGTGTTTCCATAGCCGATGATGCCCACGGTTTTCCCAAAAAGTTCGTGCCCGCGATTCGCTTCGCGAATCCACTGTTTGTTTCGGATTTCGTTGTGCGCCTTTTGCACATTATTCATGATGCACAGCAACATACCCAGTGCATGTTCTGCCACTGCCTGCCTGTTGCCCTCGGGTGAAGTGAGACACTCAATGCCACGCAAGGTTGCTAGGGGAATATCCATCACTTCTTTGCCCGAGCCGCAGCGCGCAACGAACATTAATTTGGTTGCCATATCTAATAGTTCCTTATCGGCAATAATTTTGCTGTTGATGATGAGCCCTTCAAAATTGTGGATGATTTCCAATACCTCTTTACGCTGAATTAGGGGCAGGTGAATCACCTCAAAGCCTAATGCTTGCAAGCCTTTCGGCAGCAATTCATGCACAGGCTCAGTAATTAAAACAGCTTTCATTTTGCTCAGATTTTGATACTTAGTTTCTCTTCTTAAATTTTACTCATTGTACGTCCCTTGACATCCGTCCCTCGCCTCTTCTCAAGCAATAGAATTTACTAAAGCACTAAACTCCTGCACGCTCAACTGTTCGGGGCGTTTATCTAAAATTTTTGCGTCCACATTTTTACCTTGCAAAAAAGATTTGATGCTGTTGCGCAAAGTTTTTCTGCGCTGCGTAAAAGCCTGCTTCACCAGATTTTTAAAAAGTATTTCATCGCAGCCTAAGGGGCGATTGTGGCGTTCCATTCTGATAACTCCGCTCACTACTTTTGGCGGTGGCGAAAAGCATTCCGCAGCCACATCAAACAGATAGGTGCAATCGTAACTTGCCTGCGCCAGTATGCTTATCACCCCATAATCTTTTTTGCCCGGTGGGGCGGCAATGCGCTTTGCCACTTCTTTTTGAAACATACCCGTAAGTGCCTGCACCGTTTGCTTTTCATCAATAATTTTAAAAACTATTTGCGATGAAATATTGTATGGAAAATTGCCAATTACATGTATCGGGGCTTTGAATTTTGACATGTCGAGCTTCATAAAATCTTCATTCAAAATTCTTTTTCCATGGTCGAAATGTTTTGCTGCAAAATTCGATTTGAGCCATGCCGCCCAGCGATTATCTAATTCTATCAACCATAAATTTTCATGATTTTGCTTTAGCAAATGCTGTGTGAGCGCGCCTTTGCCGGGTCCGATTTCAATCACCGTTTGATAAGCACTTAAATCGCCAATGGCTTCGGCAATTTTAAGTTGCGCGGCTTCATTCGTTAAGAAATGCTGCCCAAGCGATTTTTTTAGTTCGTCCCCCATTTGTGTTTGTTCGTTAGCCTGCCCTATGGACAAGCGCGGTGTTTTTATTTTGCGCGCCAAATGTATCTTCATTTGCCTTAAAACTACGCTGTTACCCAGCATAATATTCCTAAACAAGTAAAGTAAAATCAAGTACGCGCACTTCGCCTGCCAAATGTACCTCTGTTTGCTATCTTCGCCCCACTTTAATAACAACGTAAAATACAATGAGCGCAATCATAACACAAAGCAATGACGTAAGTAAGGCGAGTAACCTTGTTTTATTGGTAAATGACAAAACAGACTGGAAGTCGGTTTCAAATATTGTTTCTGCGGATTTGGCAAAAACTGCACAGGCAAAATTTAAGCAAAAAGTAAATCCTTTTGTGTTGAATTCGGGCAGCGAAGTGCTATATATAATCAACGTTGAAGGCAAAGGCGAGCAGTGGCAGATTGACGAATCGGCACGTAAGTTTGGTTATCAAATTTCGCGCAGTATCAATGGTAATAAATTGGATTCTGTTGCTGTTTCAAATGCGACTGGTATAACTACGGTTGTAAAATCATTTTTGGAAGGTTTGGCATTAAGCAACTACAGCTTTTTGAAATATGTAACCAAAGAGAAAAACGAAAAATCGCTGAAGAAAATTTTGGTGGATAAAAGCTCTTTAACTAAAGCTGCGGTAGATGAATTGAACATTGTGGTGGACGCAGTGTATCGCGCAAAAACTTTGGTGAATGAGCCTGTGATGTTTTTGACGGCTGTGCAATTGGGTGCCGAAATAAAAGCGATGGCTAAAGAGGCAGGCATCAAAGCAGAAGTGTTTGATAAAAAGAAAATTGAAAGCTTGAAAATGGGTGGTTTGCTTTCGGTAAACAAAGGCAGCCAAGACCCGCCAACTTTTTCGGTGATAGAATACAAGCCTGCAAAGCACAAAAACAAACAGCCTATTGTTTTGGTTGGAAAAGGCGTGGTGTATGACACGGGAGGTTTGAGTTTGAAACCTACTGGCAACTCAATGGATCAGATGAAATGCGACATGGCTGGGGCGGCTTGTGTTACGGCAACTATTTATGCCGCTGCAAAAGCAAAATTGCCTTTGCACATTGTGGCATTAGTTCCAGCTACGGATAACCGCCCAGGCGAAATTGCATACACACCTGGTGATGTAATTAATATGATGGATGGTAGCACAGTAGAGGTGTTGAATACCGATGCCGAAGGGCGTATGATTCTTGCTGATGCTTTGCATTTTGCAAAACGTTACAAACCCGAATTGGTGGTGGATGTGGCTACATTGACAGGAGCCGCAATGCGCGCATTAGGAACCCATGCTTCGGCATACATGGGCACTGCAAAAAAAGAAGTGAAGGATAAATTGGAAGCTACGGGCTTAGAAACCTTTGAAAAGGTTTGGGAATTTCCATTGTGGGAAGAATATGGAAAAATGCTAAACAGCAGCATTGCCGATCAAAAAAATATTGGTGGTGAAATGGCAGGGATGATAACCGCAGGAAAATTTTTGGAGAAATTTACGGACTATCCGTGGTTGCACTTAGACATTGCCGGCACGGCATTCACCACAACCGAAAGCGAGTATCGCGGCACAGGCGGCACAGGAGTGGGCATTCGATTGTTGTTCGAGTTTTTGAAAAAATATTAATCAACAAACCTCATAGGTTTTTAAAACTTATTGGGTTTAATTTTTTGTGATGGAACATAGACCAGTAGTTGGTATCAGCATAGGCGATTACAATGGCATAGGACCCGAAGTAATCATTAAAACACTTTCGGACGAGCGACTTTTTCGCATTGCAGATTATGTAATTTTTGGTTCGCGCCCAGTGATGAGTTATCATGCAAAGTTGTTGAAGGTGCAGAACTTTTTAATGCACGAAATTACTACGCTAGAAAAGCTAAACCCGAAGTTGCCAAACGTTTTAAACTGCTGGACAGAGCAAGCGCAAATAAAAATTGGCGAAGCATCGGAAGAAGCTGGCGCGCTCGCTATGATTGCTTTGAATTCAGGTATTGCGCATTTGAAAGATGGCACCATTGATTTGTTGGTTACAGCACCTGTAAACAAACAAACCATTGCAGTGCATCATCCCGATTTTAGAGGGCAAACGGAATATATTGCTGCTGAAGTAGGCGCAACTCAAAGCATGATGATATTGTGTGATGAAGTGCTGCGCGTAGGTTTGGTTACCAATCACCTTTCTATAAAAGATGTTGCGGGCGCAATTGACATCAATACGATTTACGCAAAAATTGAGGCGTTGTATCATTCATTGAAGCAGGATTTTATGATTCATAAACCGCGCATTGCGGTGTTGGGTTTGAATCCTCATGCAGGCGATAATAATTTGTTAGGTAAAGAAGAGAAAGACATCATTGTTCCAGCAGTAAATCGTGCCAAAGATAAAGGCATGATAGTGTTGGGACCCTTTGCGGCAGATGGCTTTTTTGGTTCGCATCACTATCGTCATTTTGATGCAGTGTTGGCAATGTATCACGACCAAGGCTTAGTGCCTTTTAAGACACTTACTTTTGATACAGGGGTAAACTTTACTGCGGGTTTGCCGGTAGTGCGCACTTCGCCAGACCATGGTACGGCTTATGATATTGCAGGCAAGGATGCTGCTTCTGCGGGTTCTTTGCGCAATGCAATTTTTACGGGTTTAGAAATTGTACGCAACCGAAAAGAGTATGCGGAAATGACGGCAAATCCTGTAGAAAAAATTTCGATTGACAGAGAGTATTAAAAGAATTTTACTGCTGCTTTTTACACAGAGGTAGAAATGCCGAACACATCAATTGCGGAAATATCTATTTTCGCCCAAATTCAAATCTAATTCATGCTGAAGCGTTTCACACCGCACTTTATTGCCATTGCAGTTTTTGCGACTCTCACATTCATTTATTTCATGCCCAACTTTCAAGGAATGATTTTGCGACAAGGCGATATCATTCAATGGAAAGCCATGAGCGAAGAAATTTTAGACTGGAATAAAAAACACCCCAGTGACCCTGCGCTTTGGACAAGCCGCACTTTTTCGGGAATGCCTTCTGCTCAGATTTCTTTAGTGTATCCGGGCAATCTTGTGTCGAAATTTATGATGGGTGTAAACAGCATTTTCCCAGATGTGAGTTCACTGGTATTTTTGCATTTTATTGGCTTTTATGTTTTGTTGCTTTGCTTTGGTGTAAGCCAATGGCTGGCAATTGCAGGTGCGGTCGCATTCGGGCTGTCTTCTTTTACGCTCATATCTATTGAAGCGGGACACAATACTAAAGTGCAGGCTATGGCTTTGATGGCTCCTGTGTTGGGTGGTGTATTGTTAGCTTATCGAAGAAATATTTTGGCGGGTGCCGCGCTCACTGCGTTCTCACTTTCGCTTGCCATTGCCGCTAACCATTTGCAAGTAACTTATTACCTGATGATAATGGTGGGCTTGCTTGGCTTGTATGAATTGATAAATGCGGTGATACAAAAGAACTTACCACACTTTGCAAAGGCAACAGGTGTACTTTTTATTGCGGCTGCATTAGCCGTGGTGCCAAACATTGCCAACTTGTGGATGACACGCGACTACGGCAAAGAAACCATTCGTGGTGGCAGCAGCGAACTGACGCGCAAAAAAGCAAGCACAGATGGAGGTTTAGATTTTGAATATGCATCTCGTTGGAGTTATGGTGCTAGCGATTTTGAATTTTTGAGTGTGTTGTTACCTAATATAAAAGGAGGAGGCAGCGGCACAGATATTGGCGAAGATTCAAATTTTGGAAAGGCATTGCAACAAAAAGGATATCCGCTTTCTTATGCCCAACAGGCACCAACATATTGGGGTAATCAGCCTTTTACTTCTGGTCCAGTTTACTTTGGTGCTATTGTTGTTTTCTTGTTTTTGTTTGCCTTGCTTGCGTGGCAAAACACCTTGAAGTGGTGGGCGGTTGCGTTGAGTGTCATTTCATTCTTGTTAGCTTTTGGACACAACACACCGTTCTTCAAAATTGCATTTGAAACACTTCCTTTCTTCAATAAATTCCGCACACCTTCTATGGCATTGGTGATAGCACAAGTTCTGTTTCCATTGGTTGGATTTTTGGGTTTGAATGAATTGTTGAAATCAAAAATTGATGTAGAAAAGACAAAGAAGCAATTGATGATTGCTGCGGGCATCACGGGTGGGCTTGCTTTGATATTTGGTGTATTCGGAAGTATGTTTTTTGGTTTTGCAGCCGAAAGCGATAAGCAAATGAACGAACAAGGCTTGACCTTTCTTACCGATGCATTGAAACAAGACCGTGCCGATATGTTGCGTAGTGATGGTTTCAGAGCTTTGTTTTTAGTGGCGGTAGCTTTTGGTTTGCTGTGGTTTTTTATTCAGAAGAAAGTGTCGGAGTTGGTATTGATTGGCAGCCTAGGTTTGATGATGTTGGTAGATGGTTGGAGCGTAGGCAAACGTTATTTGAATGATGATAATTTTGTTGAGAAAACAGACTATGAAACTTCATTTGCTATGACACAAGCCGATGCCGAAATTTTGCGTGATACAGATGTAAACTATCGCGTTTACAACCTTTCTCGCGACCCTTTCAATGATGCCATCACTTCTTATCATCACAATCATATTGGGGGGTATCATGCTGCAAAACTGATTCGTTACCAAGATTTAATTGAAGAACATATTTCTAAAGGCACACCTCAGGTTATCAATATGCTAAACACCAAATATGTGATTCAGAAAGGCAGCGATGGACAGCCAAAGGCGCAACGCAACCCTGGAGCTTTGGGTAATGCATGGTTGGTGAAAAATATTCGTGTGGTGAAAAATGCTGATGAAGAAATTGCAGCACTTGGAGATGCAACTTTTTCGCCTGCTGAGACTGCTATTGTGGATGAAAGATTCAAAACTATTGCAACTTCTACCGAATATAATCCCGAAGGAAGTAGCATAGCACAAACGTTCTTTTCGCCCAATAAAATCACTTACGAATACAATGGCAACGACAAAAATTTCGCAGTGCTTTCGGAAGTGTATTATCCCGACTGGTTGTGTTTTGTGGATGGCAAGCAGACCAATTATGCGCGCGTAAACTATGTGTTGCGCGGCTTGGAACTTTCGGCTGGTAAGCATACCGTTGAGTTTCGCTTAGAGCCGAAAGCATTTACGGTGGGTAACAAAATTGCTTATGCGGGTTCTGCTTTGTTGATTATTTTCTTGCTTGCAGTTGTGGGCATGAACGTGCGCGAAATGCAACAGCATCAAACTGCTGAGGCAAAGCCTGCTGTAAAAGCGAAGAAGTAAACAGTTAAGTTTTTATCTTTACAACAAAAGAATTTAAATGAGTTCAGTAGTCATAAATCTTCCAGAAAGTGTAAATATGAAAGCGTTTGATTTCACACTTTATATTGTTTCAAAAATGTATGAAGATGGGATGATAACCGCTGGTCAGGGTGCTGAGATTGCCGGAATATCTAAACGTACATTTCTTGAGGTAATGGGGAAGTATGGGGTTTCAGTTTTTGGCGGTTCATTAGATGATTTAGCAACTGACATTACAAATGCCTGAAGTTGCTGTGATAACAGACACTAGTTGTCTGATTGCTCTTTCCAATATTGATTCGCTTGATTTACTCAAAAGTCTTTACAGCGCAATAATTATTACGCCTGAGATTGAAGAGGAATTTGGTTATAAGTTGCCTGAATGGATAATTGTACAAAGTGTTAGAAACAAAAAGTACCAGTTTATTTTAGAGAATAC
>Ga0105049_10002248_pt1 | contig 22797 bp, 15 predicted proteins | sample MAT06_FD_78087 | JGI IMG/M metagenome (GOLD analysis project Ga0105049, IMG submission 78087) | Freshwater microbial communities from Lake Fryxell liftoff mats and glacier meltwater in Antarctica - MAT-06 | ecosystem: Environmental > Aquatic > Freshwater > Ice > Liftoff microbial mat | place...
ATGCCACCCGGACCGATCGCACGATGCTGAACCGGCTGCTGGGGTTCCTCGGCGATTCGCACAGCTGACGTTTGCGACGCGGTCGGGGGTGACTCTCAGCAGCCTGACTGACAACAGCTTGACGGACAACAGCTTGACGGACAACAGCTTGACACAGAACTGCAGACGCAGAACGGCTTGACGTAGAAGGGCAGACGCAGAACGGCGTTGCCCTCAGTTCAGTAACTGAGACAATACCCTGGCAACTGCAACTGCTGTGGTAAAGTGCATTGGAATCGGAGCGGCGCTGGGAGAGCTGTTACCCCAAAAATTACATCATCTCGATCATCGCAGACATCGACTCCGCTTACACAACGTCAAGCCGTTCTGCGTCAAGCCGTTCTGCGTCAAGCCGTTCTGCGTCAAGCCGTTCTGCGTCAAGCTGTTCTGCGTCAAGCTGTTCTGCGTCAAGCTGTTCTGCGTCAAGCTGTTGTCCGATAATTTTCCTCCACGGCGCAGCCAAACCGAACGGCTTGACGCAGAAGTGCGGACGCGGAGAAGCTTGACGCAAAAAAGCGGACGCAGAACAGCTGCTCCCGCAGCTCAGCAACTGACACGACTCAGGCAACTGCAACTGCTTTGGTAAAGTGCCTTGGAATCGGAGCAGCGCTGGGAGAGTGGTCACCCCAGACCGTCAACTCGGACGGAACAGACCGCGACGTTGCACATCAAATTTCAGGCCCTTCTGCGTCTGACTCCAGCGATGTCAGGGAGCGGAGCGCGGCTCCCAGAACGAGCGCACGGACGAGGGACACAACGCGTAGCGCTGTCATCAGCGTTTTTATCAGGGAAAGAGGCAGACCAAACGCCATACGTTTCTTCGGCTACCCTGCTCGAAGCCCTTCGGTAGGCACTGAAGCATCGGCAAGAAACGCCAATTGATTATTCGATATCACTAACACAAAAGCGGTTTGCCCACAACGGAATGCCGCGTAAATGTCACGGAAATGGCAGGGCCGATATCTCGGGCGTCGGAGGGCGAGTCTGGCGCGCCTCCGTTAGATTGTTGCCGATCCGCTGGATACGACGGCTGAGCTCCTGGGCTCGCCGCCCGTTCCGCGTTTCTCTCACACCATCTGTGCCATATGGCTACGCAGACTGAGCCGCAGACTCGCTCGAGCGCCCACGGGCTTGCTGAGCAGGGCCTCGCACCGACCGGCTCGTTGCACTGGAATCTTTTCCCACCCGAACTCGTTGAGGCCGCCGTCCGGCGCGGTGAAGGGCGCCTCGCCGACATGGGGCCCTTCGTCGCCGTCACCTCGCCGCACACCGGGCGCTCGCCGAAGGACAAGTTCATCGTTCGCGAGCCGAGCTCCGAGGCGAACGTCGATTGGGGGGCCGTCAATGCGCCGATCGACGAAGCACACTTCGACACCATTCTCGCCGACGTGCGTGAGCACCTCAACGGTCACGCCGAACTGTTCGTGCAGGATCTGTACTGCGGCGCACACCCCGCGCATCGTCTGAGTGTGCGCTACGTGACGCCAAATGCGTGGCATGCGCACTTCGTGCGAAACATGTTCATCCGACCGGAACTGCACGAACTCGCGCAGTTTGCACCAAACTTCAGCGTGCTCCACGCACCGGAGTTTCAGGCGTCACCCGAGAAGCACGGCACACGCACCGGCACCTTCATCATCGTGCACATTGCGCGACGGATGATCCTCATCGGCGGCACCCGCTACGCCGGCGAGTTGAAGAAAAGCATGTTCTCGGCCATGAACTACCTCATGCCGACGCAGAGCGTGCTCCCCATGCACTGCTCTGCCAACATCGGTGCAGCGGGTGACTGTGCGCTCTTTTTCGGCCTCTCCGGCACCGGCAAGACCACCCTCTCCGCCGATCCGGATCGCGGATTGATCGGCGACGATGAACACGGCTGGGCCACCGATGGCGTGTTCAACTTCGAAGGTGGGTGCTACGCCAAGGCGATCAATCTCAGTGCGGAGCAGGAGCCGGACATCTTCGGCACCACGCAAATGTTCGGCACCGTGCTCGAAAACGTTGTGCTGGACGATCAGCGGAAGGTGCGTTTTGACGACCAGAGCATCACGGAGAATACGCGCGCATCGTATCCGCTGCATTACATCAGGAATCACATCCCGAGTGGCCGCGGCGGTCACCCCAGCCACGTGGTGTTTCTCACCGCCGACGCCTTCGGTGTGTTGCCTCCCATCGCCAGGCTCACCCCGGAGCAGGCGATGTACTACTTCCTCTCCGGATACACCGCCAAGGTGGCGGGCACCGAGACCGGCGTGAACGAGCCACAGGCCACCTTCAGCGCCTGCTTCGGTGCGGTGTTCATGGTCTGGCACCCCACCAAGTACGCCGAAATGCTGGGCGAACTGTTGAAGCAGCACAATGCCAAGGTCTGGCTTGTGAACACCGGCTGGAGCGGCGGCGCATACGGTGCGGGCAAGCGCATGAAGCTGGCCCACACGCGCTCGATGGTGCGCGCCGCGCTGGCCGGCACCCTCGACGACACGCCGACCACCACCGACGGCATCTTTGGGCTGGCGGTGCCAAACACCGTCCCCGACGTCCCCGCCGCGGTGTTGAATGCACGCGGCACGTGGTCAGACGCCGCAGCCTACGACGTGCAAGCGAAGAAGCTGGCGGGGATGTTCCGCGAGAACTTCGGCCGGTTCGGCGCGCAGGTCTCCACGATCATCGCCGCCGCTGGCCCCACGGGCTGAATCGTACGCGGTGACGCGGTATCTTCGACGAGGGCGCCTGGTGAACGGGCGCCCTCGTTTCCCTTTGCATGGGTCAGGCACGTGAAAGTCATCCGCGATCCGCTCTGGAACAACATTCGCCTCGACCCTCTGGCGCTGACGCTGGTGGACACTCCGGCGATGCAACGCCTGCGATACGTGCGCCAGCTCGGCTACGCATTTCTGGTCTACCCCGGCGCCACGCATTCGCGCTTCGAGCACGCCCTCGGTGCACATCACATGGCGCGACGCACCATCACGCTGCTCGCGGAACGGGGAGAGCTGACGCATGTGGATCCAGCCGAACGCGAGCTCACGGCGGCCGCCATGCTGCTCCACGATGTGGGGCACTACCCCTTCAGTCACGCGCTTGAAGAAATTGGAGCATTGAATCACGAAAGTGCGGCGGCGCCGCGCATCACGACCGGGCCGGTCGCCGATGCGCTCACGTCAGCCATCGGCCCCGACGCGCCGGCGCGGGTGTTGGCGCTGATGCACGGCACGGATACGGGCCCGCTGCAGGGCCTCGTCTCCGGCTCGATCGACCTGGATAAAATCGACTATCTCAAGCGCGACGCGATGATGTGTGGCGTGCCGTACGGCGAAGTGGATGTCGATCGACTGCTCGACAGCGTCGTGATCGTCCCCGACCCCGCCACCGGGCGCGCCAGCGTCGGCATTCTCGAGAAGGGGCTCAGCGCCCTCGAATCGTTGCTCTTCGCGAAGTATCAGATGTACCGCAACATCTATTGGCACCACGCCGTGCGGAGCGCCACCGCGATGTACAAGCGGCTCGTGGACGATGCGCTGCACTCGGGCGCATTGCCGATCGATGGACTTGCCGACTGGACCGATGAAGGGCTGCTGCATGCCCTCCTGCCGTCGGCGCCACCGCTGCTGATGGCGCTCCGCGAACGTCGACTCTACAAGCGGGTGGCGCAGTGGTCCGCGGCCGAACTTGGCGCCGAAGCGGGCGAATGGATTGCATCCGATCGTGCACTGGCGATCGCCGTCGAAGACCAACTCGCCAGGGAACTCGGACTCTCATCAGGCGAAGTCCTCCTCGACTATCCGGCGAAGACGCAGATGCTCGGCGTGGACCTTCCCGTGCAGCGACGCAACGGCGCGGTGGAACACCTCACGAGCGCTGGATTGGTCGGAGCGCTCAACCTGCCGGCGTTGAGCCAGCAGCTGTATCACTCGGCGCGCTGGCTGCGCGTCTTTGCTGTACAGCGAGTGCCTGTGAACGTCGATAAGCTCTGGGCGCTCGTCACCGCCGACGCGTCCACCGTTCGCGCGTGGTTGGCAGAGGGACGCCCGCTCCTGTCGTAAGGTGAGCGGTGCGCGTGCGCCGCAGCTCAGCCGCCGCGCTTCTGCCTGCCGTGTGCTTCGGCGAGTGCGCGGCCGATGCCGCGGTAGAACATCGCGTCGTCCACCTTCCGCTCCGCATCGAGGGCAATCGCGGTGCGCTCGAGTGCGTAGAGAATGTTGCCGAGGTAGATCTCTGCAATCTCGCCGACGCGCTGCGGCACCTCCTCATCCGGCATGTCCTGCGGAGTCATCAGCTCAGCGCGCGGTCGCGATTTGCAGCACGATTGCCGTGACGTTGTCCACGCCACCGGCGCGGTTGGCGTCCCAGAGGAGCGCGTCGACCATGGGGCCGGGCGATTTCTTTGTGCCAAGCACCTTCAGCAGCCCATTGTCGTCCACCATGCCGGTGAGGCCATCGCTCGCCAGCAAATACAGATCACCATCCACCAGTTCGCCTTCATAGATCGTCGGCTCAACGTCAGTGGCGACGCCGACGCAGCGCGTGATGACGTTGCTGAACGGGTGGTAACGCGCCTGCTCAGGGGTCAGATATCCGGCGTCGACCTGCTCCTGCACATACGAATGATCGACGGTGATCTGGGTCAGCTCCCCGTTCCGCAGCCGGTAGGCGCGACTGTCGCCGACGTGGGCGATCATGTAGCGTCCTTCGCCAACGACCATCGTCGTGAGCGTGGTGCCCATGCCGTGCTTGTCCGGCTCCTCGAGCGTGCGGTTGAAGATGCGGCGGTTGGCGTCCAGGACCGCAGCGGTCGCGACGGCCTTCACCTCCGTCACCGACAGGCGGGAAGCGCGGATCGCCTCGCTCATGATGTCCACCGCCATTGCGCTCGCGACCTCACCAGCGGCATGGCCGCCCATACCGTCGGCAACGATGTAGATGCCACGATCCGGCGTCGCCTCCGCCAGATACGCGTCTTCGTTGCCGGTCCGGACCATTCCGACGTGCGTATTCGCGGCGTGAATCAGTTGCATGACACCGAGAAAGCGAGCATCGAGTCCTTGGGGTCACCCGCGTCGCGACGAGACGCGCCGACAGGAACGGTGAAGAGGTTTCTGAGGTTCATGATTGGGTCAAGCTAGGCTCGGTCAAGGGGGCCTGCAAGCGCTACGGACGGGTTCGCCTCTGCGGGATCCGTCACCGCGACCGGATCACCGACCTGAAGGCGCCACAACCGCTCGTAGAGCCCGCGCCGGTCGAGCAGGGACGCGTGAGACCCGCGCTCCGCCACGATGCCGTGGTGCATGACGAGGATCTCGTCCGCATCGACGATCGTGCTCAGCCGGTGCGCCACGGCGATCGTGGTGCGTCCGTCCATCAGAGCGCCAAGCGCCGACTGAATCTCTGCCTCGCGCTCGCTGTCAACCGCACTCGTCGCCTCATCCAGCAACAGCAGATCGGGATCGCTGGCGAGCGCACGGGCGAAGCTCAGGAGTTGTCGCTCCCCCACCGACAGCGTCGCCCCACGTTCGCCGAGCGGCTGCGCGTAGCCGAGCGGCAGCCGCTCGATCACACGGTCAGCACCAACGCGCGCGGCCGCTGCCCGAACCGCCGCATCGTCGAGCGGGTTCGAGAGCCGGATATTCGATGCGACGTCACCGGCGAAGAGAAAAATGTCCTGCTGCACATAGCCGATACGCGAACGCAGATCGCTCAGCGACAGCTCGCGCACGTCGCGGCCGTCGAGCAGAATACGCCCACGCTGCGGATCGTAGAAACGGAGCAGCAGACTCACGACCGTCGTCTTGCCGGCACCGGTGTGGCCGACCAGCGCCAGCGTCTCTCCGGGACGCACCGTGAACGACACACCTTTCAGCACCCAGTGTGTGTTCGCATCGTCCAAGGCAACACCGGCGGTGGTATCGTAGGCAAACCAGACATCGTCAAAGGTGATCGTGACGCCGCGATGTACATGCGGTCCGGTCTCGAGTGACGACGGTACGTCATCGGCGACGGTGGCGGTCGTATCGAGGAGCGTGAAGATCCGCTCCGACGCCGCCATCGCCTGCTGCAGCGTGTTGAACTTGTCGCTCAGATCCTGCAGGGGTTGAAAGAATCGCCGCACCAGCTGCAAAAACGCCGCCACCGTGCCCACCGTCAGCACGCCCGCGTTCACGCGGTGTGTGGCCGCCACGATCAGACTCGCCAACGCCACCGTCGTCAGAATTTCAATCGCCGGAAAGTACGCTGCGTAATACGTGATCGACTTCAGGTTGACATCCAGATGCTCGCGATTCAGCACATCGAACCGCTCGGCCTCACGTTCCTCGCGACTGAACAGCTGCACCACACGGACGCCCGTGATCCGCTCCTGTGCGAAGGCGTTGATGCGAGCCAGCTTGCCGCGAATGTCGCGATAGGCGACACGCACCTTCTTCTGGAAGATCCGGCTCACCAGCCATACGAACGGCACCGCGGCAAAGGCAGCCAGCGCCAGCTGCCAGTCGGTGACGAGCATCATCACTGCCATCGCTGCCAGCGCAAACAGATCGCCGACTCCCGCGACCACGCCGGCAGTGAACAGTTCGTTGAGCGACTCCACATCGCTCGTCACACGCGTGATCAGCCGTCCCGCGGGATTCCGGTCGAAGAAGCTGATGCTCAACGACTGCAGCTTGGCGAACAGCTCGGTGCGCAGATCGCGCATCACACGCTGGCCGAGCAGCCCCGTGAGCATCGTCTCGCCGTAACTGCACAGGAACTGGACCAGCAGCGACCCCGCCAACGCGATGGCGGCGAGCCGGATGAATCCGAGATCGCGCTCCGGAATGGCGTGGTCGATGACGCGTTGCGTGAGCCACGGGCCCACGACCGCAGTCGCCCCTTCCAGCGCCAGCAGCAGCACCGCCGCCAGCACGAGGGTCGTGTAGGGTCGAACGTAGTGGAGCAGACGACGAACCAGCCGCCGGTCAAGTACCGGGCGCACTTCGTCGTCGTCCTGTTGAATCGCGGGAGCAGTCATCGGTCTGCATAAGCCTACGCAGTTCCGGTCTGTGTGGTGAGGGTCGCGAGCGATTATCCTTCATGCGTGATCGACCGCATTACCATCCGCGGCGCTCGGCAGCACAATCTCAAGGGGATCGACCTTGACCTGCCTCGACGCGCCATCACCGTGATTACGGGGCCCAGCGGCTCCGGCAAATCGTCGCTCGCCTTCGATACGATTTACGCCGAAGGACAGCGTCGGTATGTCGAGAGCCTGTCTGCATATGCACGGCAGTTCCTCGAGCGGATGGAGAAGCCGCGGGTCGATCGCATCGAAGGGCTGTCGCCCGCCGTCGCGATCGAGCAGAAGAACCCGACGCGCTCGTCTCGCTCCACGGTCGGTACCGCAACCGAGATCTACGACTATCTGCGGCTGCTCTGGGCGCGCGTGGGGCACACCCACTGCGGCGTGTGCGGACGGGAGCTGCGTCCCGACACGCCGCAGAGTATCGCAGACCTCGTTCGCACGCTGCCGGAGGGGACGCGCTTTGCCGTCGTGTTCCCACTCACGCACGCGGCGTCACTCGGCGCCGAGGCGCTGGCCGAAGCGCTCCGGGTGAAGGGATTCGTGCGCGTGGCGCTGGATGGCGAGATCGTCCACGTCGACGATCTCGTCGCGTCCGGCCGCAGCATCGCTCCGGTGAAGCAGATCGATGTGGTCGCCGACCGACTGACGGTGAATGCCGAGGTTGGTGGTCGTGTGGCAGACGCCGTGAGCACCGCATTCGTGGAGGGTGACGGCGACTGTGCACTGCTCTTCCCGACTGCGGTGTCGCTCCCCGCGGGCCACGAGCCGCGCAACCGCGTCGCATTCACGGAGCGCTTCGCCTGCCCCGACGATGGCACGCAGGCGCCAACTCCGTCGCCACAGCTGTTCAGCTTCAACAATCCGCGTGGCGCCTGCACCAACTGCAACGGCTTTGGCGCCACGCTGGAGTACGACGAATCGCTGATCGTGCCGTATCCCGATCGATCGCTGCGCGACGGTGCGATTCATCCCTGGACGATGCCGCGCTACGAAGAACCGCGGAAGAAACTCTACGACATCGCCAAGCGTGATGGGATCTCGTGGACTGCGCCGTGGAAATCGCTGCCCGCCGAACATCGCAAGTTCCTGTTGCGGGGCAAGACGAAAGGCTACACCGGTGTCTTTCCTTTCCTGAAGGCGCTGGAAGAGAAGCGCTACAAGCAGTACATCCGCGTCTTTCTCCGGCAGTACCAGTCGGCAGCGAGCTGCAGTGTCTGCGGCGGAAGTCGTCTCACGCCCGATGCGTTGAATGTGCGCGTCGCCGGCATGAACATCGCCCAGGTGAGCGCGATGTCTGTCGATGCGTTGGATACGTGGACGGAGTCGCTGGCGCTTTCACCGTTCGAGACGCAGATCGCCGAGACGGTGTTGCGCGAAGCGAAGGCGCGAGTGCGCTTTCTGCGCGACGTCGGCCTCGGCTACCTGTCCATGGATCGCGCCGCGCGCACGCTTTCGGGTGGCGAGGCGCAGCGCATCGCTCTCGCCAATTCACTCGGTGCACAGCTGGTCGACACGCTGTATGTGCTGGATGAACCGAGTATCGGGCTGCATCCACGCGACATGGACCGGCTCCTCGGGCTGCTGCGTCGCCTGCGCGACTGTGGCAACACCGTGATCGTGGTCGAACACGATCTGGAGGCGGTGCGGATGGCCGACTGGATGGTGGAGATCGGGCCTGGCAGCGGCGACAAGGGCGGCGAGGTGATCTTCAGCGGTCCCTTGTCGGACGCCGCGCAGAGTCCACTCACCGGACAGTATCTCACGGGCGCGGTGACGATTCCGCTGCCGGAGAAGCGCCGCACGGTGGGGCCGCGCTGGCTCACGTTGAACGGCGTTACGGCGCACACGCTGCGTGGTGTGAACCTGAAGGTGCCGGTGGGATGTTTCGTTGCGGTGACGGGCGTATCCGGGAGTGGCAAGAGCACGCTGGTGCACGATGTTTTGTATCGCGCACTGGAAACGCGTCTCACCGGCGAGCACTCGGCGAAGCAGCATCTGGGTGAGATCGTCGGCGGTGTGACGACGCTCACCGGGGCCGAACACTTCGACAGCGTCGTGCTGATCGATCAGGAGCCGATCGGCCGGTCGCCACGATCGAACCCGGTGACGTATGTGAAGGCGTGGGATGAGATTCGTCGGATCTTTTCGCAGACACCGCTGTCACGTCAACGGGGATACGCACCGGCCACCTTCAGCTTCAACATGGCCGGCGGTCGATGCGAGACGTGCGAAGGGGCTGGGTACGTGGAAATAGAGATGGTGTTCATGGCCGATGTGCTCGTGCCATGTGAAGCGTGCAGCGGCAAGCGTTTCAAGCCCGAAGTGCTCGAAGTGAAGGTGTGGGGCAAGACGATCGCCGATGTGCTCGAGATGACCGTGGATGCGGCGACACGCCTCTTTCCCGGCGAAGACCGACTCGCGGCGGCGCTCTGGCACCTGCAGCAGGTGGGGCTTGGCTATCTGAGGATGGGTCAACCGGCAACGACACTGAGCGGCGGTGAAGCGCAGCGCATCAAGATCGCGCGCGAGCTCTCACTCTCGTCGAAGTCGGCGGGGCGCAAACTCTACATCATGGACGAGCCGACCACCGGCCTGCATCTGGAGGACATCCGGAAGCTGGCAAAGGTGCTGCAACGTCTGGTGGATCAGGGGCACACACTGCTGGTGATCGAACACAATCTGGATGTGATCAAGCTCGCCGACTGGGTGATCGACCTCGGCCCTGAAGGGGGCATCGGCGGCGGAACGATCGTGACCGTCGGCACACCGGAAGAGGTGGCGGCGCACCCCTCATCACACACCGGCAAGTGGCTGCGCACCGTGTTGCCGACCTACGTGAACGGTGAGTTGGTCAAGGTGCCGAAGAAGCGTTCAGTGAAGCCGAAATCCTAGCGGCCAGCGCGCGCGGCGCCGCGCGCAGCGATTGTATGAGCAGTCTGTTCCTGAGTCCGGGGATCACGATGCGCTGTCCGCTGAGCAGCCCCTCCCACCCCGCGCGCGCGACGGCCGCCGATGACATGGCCAGTCCGCGTTGCTTGAAAAGCTTGCTCGTTGACATGCCTGCCACCGCTGCGAATTCGGTGTGGGTGGGCCCTGGGCAGAGCGCACTCACCTGTATGCCGGTATCGCGCAGCTCCTCTGCCAGCGCTTCCGTGAATGACAACACGTACGCCTTGCTGGCGTAGTACACTGCCATCCCCGGTCCTGGCAGGAACGCGGCAGTGCTGGCGACGTTCATCACCGCGCCCGATCCGCGTTCGAGCATGCCGGGCAGGAGGCGTCGTGTGAGTTCAGTCAGCGCGGTGACGTTCACCTGAATGATGTTCATCTGCACCTCGACCGTGAGCGTGCTCACCGTGCCGCTGGCCCCGACGCCGGCGTTGTTGATCAGCGTGTGCACATCGAGCTTGCGGGCGCGCAGTTCGGCGCCGAGCACTCGGCAGGCGGTGGGGTCGGCCAGATCGGCGGGGATGCTGATCGCGCGAACGTTGTGCATCCGCTCACAGCGCTCTGCGAGTTGTGCGAGTGCGCTGACACGTCGCGCGACCAGCACGAGATCAAACCCGCCGGCGGCGGCGCAGTGCGCGAGATCGGCGCCGATGCCACTGGAGGCACCGGTGATGAGGCAGAGCGGGCGAATGTTCGGCATACGGCAGGATTGCGCGTGTGGTGGGCGAAAACACGAAGGGCGATCGCCGTGTAGCGATCGCCCTTCAGCATAAGTAGCGCGAGCGACTTTCAGCGCGCGCGACGCTTCCGTGCTGCGAGTGCCAACACGCCAAGGCCTGCGCCCAACAACGCCACGGTCGCAGGCTCAGGAGCCACCGTCGCTGTCGGGGTATCGGGAAGCGACAAGTACGGGCCGCCCACGATCGGAGTCGATGGCGCCGCCTCAGAGGCGCTGGCGACGGAGTAATACAGCGACGGCTGTGCCGCGACCGCATCGTTTCCGCGAAGAGCAAAATAGCCGGCGCCAGCGAGTCCAGCGAGGCTCGCCACTGTCGCCCGTCCCGTGTTCGAGGCGAAGAAGCCGGACTCCTCAGACGAGCCGCTGGCTTCGTCGTTGGCGTCGTCCGAGTGCAGAGAAATCACGCCCTCCCACCGATCATTCGGCATGGATTCGGAAAGGAGGTTCAGCGGCTCCGACGATGGTTCCGTAACGGCGACCATCAGGAGAGCGATCGGTGTGTTGTCCGAGTCGAGCAGGGCCAGCGATGGCGTCCCAAAGCTGGATGGTACGATACGGCCGAGCTCAGTCTGCAGAATGTTGGCGTCTTGCGCCTGCGCCGTCGTGGTCAGCGCGGCGGCTGTGATCAACGCGGCGAGCGGGGTGAAGCGGGTGGGCATTCTGGCGTTCCTCATGGCAGCGGGTGAGGTGGAACGAGTGGTCCGGTGACCGAATGGCGCAGCGGTTCGTCGGTGTTCACAGCAAGTGAAGTGCGCCGAGGAAAAATATGAACAAGATGTTCCCCAACAGCGTACTCGAGCTAAGAAAGTCGTTGCGTGGGTGGTACAGGCTGCGTACGTCGGGGCGGGCCGGCGCGTGGTGTGGCCATGAGCTTGGGGTCGGTTCGGGTTGACCCTGTGGTTGGGGATGCTAAGTTGCAGGTCTGGCCGGAAGACCGGCGCGATCCCGAGTAGCTCAGCTGGTTAGAGCAGCTGACTGTTAATCAGCGGGTCGGGGGTTCGAGTCCCTCCTCGGGAGCTGTTGAAAGTTGTTGTTTTTCAATGAGTTACAGAAAACGCCCCGCCGAGTTTGGACGGGGCGTTTTTGTTGGGGTTCGGCGGGGTAGTCCCACGTCGGCTCCGACCTCCGGCCGCTTTTGACTGAACAACATTTACAACGGTCAATGGACAGTCGTTTTCCCCCACAACTCACACGGTTTTCACTTGGCGAGCGCCCAATTCACCTTGTGGCATGGCCGCGCCCACATCACGGGGTCCCGTAAAACTCGCCCTTACCTGGCTCTCTCCTGACACGGTGCGCGTTGCGAGGCTGGCAAAGTCACGGCTCGTCGTCATCCGTCAGCAGAAGATCGATTTGAGCCTTCATTCTGTCCTTGTCGGCGCTGAAGAACGGCGTCGGAATCTCAACCCAGGCGCGGCGCCCTCCAGACAATCGAACCGGAATTCTGTCGATGCCGTTGTGCAAACGCGCAGCACCATCAGTGACTGATGCCTGGCTCACCAAGACCGGCGAGACGCTGCGCAATCCTGGGGAGGACGGCGCATCCTCACCCGCGTCGCCCGTGCTGATTTCCGCGCCAGGCTTGTGATCTTCAACAGCGCCTGCAAACTCGATCGATTTTTTGAAGATCTGGAGGGTTGTTTCAGCGCTGGCGGGGGAGAACCCGCGGCCAATCAAGTCGACGCGAAGTGTTGCATCCGACGGCAGGGCACTTCCGTATTTCTGCAACAGATCGCGAAAAGCAGTTGGCGTTGTGAGCCAGCGTTGACGCAGCGCCGATTTCATGCTCTCGTCGGGCATGAATCGATAGTCCTCGACTTCGCGAGGGACGGCGAGCTTGCCGTCGCCAGCCTTGTCGAGAAGTCCGTACGAACGGAGAGTCGCGATAGCAGCCAGCGCAGCGCCATTGTTCGCACTTTTGTACCCCAGATGCTGTGCCACCACATCAGTTGGCGCTGGATGGCGGCGTTCCCGGTCGTAGACGCGCATGACGCGCTCGATCGCATCATCCAAAGCGAGCGAGGGAGCACGGGGACTTTTCTTGCGCACGGATGCTTCCATGAGGATGTCTCGCTGCGAACGGCAAATATTGTTTTTACTTATTTACTTAGTATAAACTGCCCTTATCAGTACGGCCAGTTGATTTCAAGTAAAACATGGATCTTGCTTTCGCAGTGGCTTTGTCCTTTGCAGGTTGAACAAATGGGGCTCCCGTACTCGGTGTATGTACCATAGAATTACACTTTCGTGATTCGCGAACTCCGATAACTTGGCAAGAGGCTTCCCATGAAGCAAATGACGCTCAAGCCGCAGGACCTTCTCGTGCTGCTGAAACTGGCATGCCACGAGGATCAGGTATACACGTACCCCGAGTTAGCCAGCGAACTCGGCATATCGGTGTCGGAAGCACACGGATCAAAAAAGCGCCTGGTTGCCGCACAACTGCTTGTACTGGCTGGCGACTCAGGTGCGGTCGTCAACAGGACGGCCACACGGGAGTTCGTGATCAGAGGAGCGCGGTATGTGTTTCCTGGGACAATCGGCACGCTCGCGCGAGGCATGCCCACGGCGCACTCTGCACCTCCACTCGCGACGATCGTTTCCGCTCAAGAGGACGACGCGATTGTTTGGCCGGCACCCAACGGAAGTATACGGGGGCTCACGCTCACTCCCCTCTACCCGTCTGTTCCCGCGGCAGCAGGCAGGGATCCAGAACTGTACGAATGCCTGGCGCTCTTCGACGCACTCCGCGCTGGTACGACACGGGAGCGCGAACTCGCAACAACGCTGCTCGAGCGGAAATTATGAAAGCCACTGATCCGAACGTCCAGTTGATCGAAGCCACGGTGGAAAAACTCGTCGAAATCGCAGAAAGCTTCGTTTTTGTCGGTGGCTCGACGACCGGGCTCCTGATCACTGACATGGCCCGGGCACCCGTACGTGCGACGGTCGACGTTCATGTCTTGACCGAGACGACCAGCATGGTGGAATATCAGAAACTCGGCGAGCGACTCAGGTGGGCTGGGTTCCGAGAGGATCGCGCCGTGCTCTGTCGGTGGCTGCACGGACCGCTGATCCTCGATGTCGTGCCAACCGATCCAGCCGCGCTCGGATTCAGTAATCGCTGGTACGTAACCGATTACAAATCAATAATTTGCGGATTTTCGTCTGACCGGAGTCGGATGAGCCAACGCGGTTCGACGTTCCACGCTTTCGGGTATTTCCGTATTTTCTTTCACCAGAAATCTATCTTTTCTGGGAAACACTTCTTGTAGAACAATACTTTCTTGGCCAGGAAATAGCTACTTTTCAGGAAACTGAAAACGCTCCTGCAACCCGGATCGACAGCATGACCACCTCATCTCCACCCACCAGCAGTGAGACTCTCGAAGCCGCATTGCGCGTGCTCGAGATCCCGCCGTTCCTGCTTGTCGCTACCGCCCTCCCCCGCTCGGCGACAGGGCCCGATGCCGACATCGAGTTGACGTGGTCGGGCCAGACGGAGCGCTTCATCGTCGATTACAAGGCGTCCGGTAGCCCAAGGCAGATTGCCGAGGGCGTCCGCCAGGTGCGGGGCTTCGCAAGTGGAAGTGGAGATGCGAGACCAATGCTCGTCGCACCCTTCCTTCGCCCACAGCAGATCGAGGCACTCGTGGCAGAAGGAATCAGTGCGGTCGACCTGAGCGGTAACTTCGGGATCGTCGTGCCGAAGCGATGGCTGGTCATGCGCACCGGCAACAAGAACCTGTTCCCCAGCAGCGCACCGATCAAGAACATCTATCGGGGCGTCAGCTCGCTCGTCGTTCGCGCTCTGCTCACGCGTGGCTCATTCACGTCGGCAACTGAGATCCAGCGTGATATCGCAAGTACGACCGGGATCACGGCACCGACGATCTCGAAGGTGCTGAGGAGTCTCCGCGAGGACCTGCTCATTGCCCGGGACGGCAACATCCGCATCCTGCGACCCGAGCAGATCCTCGCCAACCTGAGCGCGAACTACCAGGCACCGACTGCCCGCCGACGGCTTCAGGCAAAGCTCTCACTCGACGACGCGACGGCGATCGTCCTAAACGCCAATGCAGCGGCAACGACTACGCTGTACGTCGTCGACGGGACCGACCGGTACACCGTCTTGGCAACGAGCAACGCCATCACGCGCATCTACACCAGCTCCATCGCTTCCCTCACGGCGCAAATCACGCTCGACAAAAACAGTCGCTTTCCCAATATCGAGTTCATCGAAACTCCGGAAGTTGCACCGTTCTACGGTCGCCAGATGATCGACGGGCTCTATAGAACGTCTCGATTGCAGAGCTATCTCGACTTGCAGAGCGGAGGGCCACGCGAGAGGCAAAGCGCTGAGGAGCTTCAGGCGATACTCATTGCGCCGAGCGTTGCGGAACTGTAACAGCCGATCACGTAACGCTCTTCATGTGACTCGACCTGATGGCCGCACCGATCGAGGGTGAACTGGCGAAGCAGGTCAAGATCAGCAACCCGAGATTTGCGCCAAGGCGTACGACGGCCGCCACGGACGGCTCACTCCAGTGGCGGCGGACATCGTCAGCCTGCTCGGCGATCGGTCGCCTGCACTGAGCTGAAACCATCACACGCTTCCAGGAAAATTCGGCACCGGATTCTGCTTCCCAGCGCGACGGCGCGTGACCGACGCGCTGCGTGGTGCCGCCACGTCGTCACTCGATGCGCCGTGCTGCGCGAACCACGCCGCCACTGCCACGACCACGGGATGATCCGACGCCAGCCGCAGGTGGCGGTCGCAGAGCGTGACGCGGCACGACTCGGCGTCAGGGGCCGAGGCACCGGCCTCGGTGGCACGGCGCGTGGCGGCGCCGATCAGGAACTCCGCCGTCGAGGCGGCGACGGTCGGATCATCGACCAGCGGATGCCGCAGGATCGACGACATCCAGCCTGAATAGCGGGCCACGGACGGCAGCAGGCGCAGGTACTCCGCCGCAGTCACGGGCGCGTACGCCAGGCCGCCGGAGAGCAGCAGCATCGCAACGTCGCGACAGCCGACCTGCCCGTTGACGTCGCACTCGGCAAGGAGCCGCTCACGCCACACGGGCCAGCGATGCGTGGCAGTGCCGGACGCGGTGAGCTGCACGAGAATCGCCGCGGCGCCATCGCGGTCCGCGCGCGCGCCGGGTGAGTTGGCATCGGGATCGTCGCACAAACGGTTGATCGCCGCCGCACCGAGCGCCTCCCAGGCATCGGGTGTCAGGCCGGAGTCGGCCGCGTCCACCTCGAGCACGGTGTGCAGCCACGGCGTGAGGCTGTCGGCAGTCCGGATGACGGCATCGACCAGCGCCGGCGTGAGGTACGTGGCCGAGTTGGCGCAGACCGTGGCGAGTCCGACGATCGCGTCGTGCGGTCGCGCCCCGATGCTCGTGTAAAGCTTCGTGATGCAGGCGACACCATCGCGCAGCAGTCGCTGCGTCTGACGTGCGCCCGGTGCATCATCGGGCAGCATGCGGAAGCGATCGTCGAACCCGCCGAGCAGCGCGGGCCCCACGCAGCGGGTGCATTCATCCTTGCTCGCGGCTGCATCGCGCAGGATCGAGGCGATGGTGCGCTCGCAGAACTCGTCGATGGAGTAGAGCTGCCGGTGCATGTGCGATTCCCTGTGGATGCACCTGCCGTTCCCGCGCGAACGTGGCGGGGCCGGACTCAGTGCAGGACGGTGCGCGGCTCGAGGGCGCACCGCGAAGGTCGCGGATGCAGGACAGTCGAGTAGACGCACTGATGGGCGCGATCGGCTTGCCCCTCACAGTGTCGGCCGGTTGCCGCGTACTCCGTAGCGCCGTGGCGGCGTGATCATCGGAGGGAAGGCGCGGATCACAATACCCGCATGTTGACGAACCTCGCTGCGACACGCAACGCTGCCGCCAGCTGGCCGAAAACGGTGGAGCCGGTGGCCACACCGGAATCTTCGATTCCACGGAGTGACAGCAAACGCCCCACCGGATTCGGACGGGGCGTTTCTGTTGAGGGGCACGCGGCACTCGCCCCGATAACCCATCGTCTCGACCCGCAAGCGAGTTGCACCAGCGCAGTTGGAAGCCGCCTGAAGAGCGGTACGCCACCGGTCAGGTGACGCACCACTCTTCACCCCCCGTCAGCAGCACCGCCGTAGAGCACTACCAGCACGTTACGGCGTAAAGGTCGCCCGCATGAACACGAACCGACCATTCGCCCCGAAGGGAATGAACGGACCGAACAACCGCGTCCCACCGAAATTCTCGGGGTTGTTCACGCTCAACCGATCGGGATACACATCGAACAGGTTATCCGCGCCGAGCGTGAAGCCGAGCTTCTTGTCGAGCTGGTAGGTGGCGCTGACATCGGTCACCCAGCGCCCGCTGAACGTCTGATCCTGCACGTCGCGAACGGACAGGGGATCGCGGCCGACCGGGATGACGGTCGAGAGATTCGGCCGGCTCGTGACGCTGCCGAAATACGCCTGCTGCAACTGCGCCGTCACCTTTCCTTCAGTGTACGTCATCGATCCACGGAAGGAGTTGCGCGGCTGTGATTCGACGAGGCGCGAGCGTTCCACGCGGCCGAAGAGCTGCGTCTGACCAACGGCGGTGAGCTCCGGAGGCGTCGCCGACACGCGCAGCAGACGGACGAAGTTGTTGTTGTAGCCCAACGTCATGTTCAGCGTCCGCTTCTCGTCCAGCGGAACGAGGTAGCGGACGACGGCGTCGATGCCGGTCGTGCGCGTATCGACGGCGTTGGTGAAGAAGCGTGGGCGGATGTCGAGTCCTGTCACGCCATTGGCGGCGAGCAGTGCGCGCACGCCGGCGCCGGTGAAGTTCTCCGACAGCACGATGCGATCATCCACCTGAATGCGGAACCAGTCGACGGTCGCGCTGAACGTGGTGCCGCGCGCATACGTCATGCCAAGGCTGGCGTTCGTGGACAGCTCGGGCTTGAGCGGCTTTGCACCGAGGGCACGCGCTGCCGCTTCATCCACGGAGAGCGTGAGCGCTTCGTTGGGCGTGGGCACACCACCGATGATCAGCACATTGCTGGCGGTGGCGCGGTAATAGGCCTGGCCGAGCGTGGGCGCGCGGAATCCGGTGTTGTACGCGCCTCGGACGGCGAATCCACCGCCCAGATCCACACGAGAGGTGATCTTGCCGATCGTGGCATCACCGAAGTCACTGAACTTTTCGTAGCGACCGGCGAGGCCGATGGTCCATCGCTGGAGCGGCGTCGCTTCGAGATCGAGATACAGCGCACCGCTGCGCCGGCGTGCATTGTCGGTTGCGCGTGCATCGATGGGGCGGAATCCGTAGAACAGCTGTGAGCCCGCGACGGTGACCTGCCCAATATCCGTTCCGTCCAACACGCGCACGCCGCCGTCGGTGTACGACGAGGAGTCCCCTTCGAAGATGCGATACCGCTCGCGACGCGCTTCGACACCAAACGCCACGTTCAACGGCTGCGCAAAGCCGACGTCGATCCCCTTGGAAACATCCAGGTTCATCGTCCCCTGAGTGGCTTCGAGCTGGCCGGCGTAGAACTGCGTTGGGCTTGCCAGACCGAGGGTCGGGTTGTTGGTGTTCTTGGTGTCGAAGCGGAAGCGGTTGCCGCCATAGACTCCGCTCAGATCCCAGTTCCAACCAGCGGCGATTCCCTTCACGCCAACCGCACCGCTGCCATCGGTGCTCATTCCCCAGAGCTGCGGCAGGAATCCGTTGGGATACAGCGCGCGAACGACGGTCCGTTCAAGCGGACGACGCGGAAATCCGAACGCCTGGCTCTGCCGACGCGACATGCCGCCAAACGAGTAGAACTGTACGCCATTGCCGAGCGTGTAAGCGGCGTTGAACAGCGCACCACCCTCCTTCAGCGCAGCATCGCCGTACCAGGCATTGTTTCGCGCCAGGGACAGACGCTCCGGCGCGACTCGGCCGATCGAGTCGTCGTTGAAGAACTGTTGCCGCAGGTCGGGCGCGTTGCGGTTGGTCTGGCCGCGATCGCGGTATTCGCCGCTCACGTTCACGTAGCCGTTATCTCCAATCGCCCAGCTGCGCGAGCCGTCCACCTGCACCACGCCACCATCGTTGTAGCGAGTCTGCCCGACATTGGCATTGATCTGGCTGACCGTCGAGCTTACACGGCCGGCTGTGGTGGAGAACGTCATCGGCGCGTTACGCTTCAGAATGATGTTCACCACGCCGGCGATCGCATCCGATCCATACTGCGCCGCCGCACCGTCGCGCAGCACTTCGATCCGTTCGATCGCCGATGCGGGGATGGCGTTCAGATCGGTACCGCTGCTGCCGCGTCCGACCGAGTTGTTCACCGCCACCACCGAACCGATGTGGCGCCGCTTGCCGTTCACCAGCACGAGCACCTGATCGGGGTTCATGCCGCGCAGGGTGAACGGGCGCTGACCGTCGACTCCGCCGGCGATGCTCGATCGCGGAAAGTTCAGCGAAGGCACCAGCATCTGCAGAATCTGCGCAATCTCGGTGCGCCCCGTCTGCTTGATCTGATCAGCGGTGATGACGTCCACCGGCACCGACGACTTTGTCACGCTGCGTTCCTGCTGCCGCGAACCGGTGACGACCACCCCTTCCAGCGACGGGGCAGCCTTCTTCAGACTGATGTTCACGGTCAGCGTCTGTCCGGCAACGATGGTGATCTGGCGCACATCGTTCGCGTACCCGATCAGTCGGACGACGAGTTGGTACGAGCCGGCAGGTGCGGTGAAACGGAAGCCGCCGTCGGCTCTCGACAGCGCACCGATCGGACGACCGGCGAGTCCGACGCTGACCCCCTGAACGGGCGTGTCTTCCCCCGCCACGACGATGCGCCCCGTGACCGTACCCCGCGTCGCCTGCGCAGCCAGCTGCGTCGGGGTGAGAAATGCGAAGAACAGCGTGGCTGCGAGTGCAGCCCCAGACCAATGCCGCGTGAATGTCATGCGTTCCACTTACACCTCCAGACCGACGTGCGGAGAACAGAGACGAGCCTCGTCCGAAAGGCGCTGTCTCCGCCATACAGGCGGCAGCGATCGGCGGGGCATCAGAACCAACGAGAGAGTAGCAGAGAAAAACATTTCGCCGATTCGATGCGGGCGCCAGACCCAACAACCAAATCGAATCAGGGGAGGCTGCTCAAACGGCCTCGCTGGTTCGCGAGAGTAACCGTTCAAAGCCATGTTCGCGAAAGGACTCAATGCCACACAGCCGGATACCACGACCTTTCCGAATCGTCACGCCGTCCAGTGCGCGAGGTGACGCGGCTGCACGCGCACCACGCCTACCGCCAGATCGACCGAAGCCCCGACACGGTCCCGGATCGCAGCTCTACCATCGCCCCGGTTGCGACCAGCCTGAGCGTCGCGAAATCCTGCCGCGGAAAGACGATATCCGTCAACACCGTCGCCCCGCCATCGGCGAACAGCTCCACCGACGCGCGATCGAGATACAGGTTCATCCGCACGATCGAATCGGTCGAGAGGCGCGGCGCACGATGGACGGCCGTCGCAAACTTTGGCGAGAATTCGTGCGGCGTCGCCAGCCGGTCGCTGTAGAACTGGTTCGCGCGCGCATCAAAGCCGACGCGGTACACATCGCCGGCGTCGTTACTCAGCTCGAACGACACATCGCTCGCGCTTCCCGGACGCACGACAAACTCCACATCCAACTCGGCGGCGCTCACGGTGGTGCCTGCTGGCATACGAATCGGCAGCGCTCCGCTCAATCGCTGTGAGCCGAGTGCGCGCGTCGCCGTGCGTAACGCCCGCAATTCCCTGACCGGCGTGGAGTACAGGCGCAGTCCCGCGTTGGTGCGATGTAATGTCAATGTACGCGGCACGGTCATCGCGCTCCGCCACGCGACGGTCGGTACGACGGTCGCGTAATCCCAGTTGCTCATCCAGCCGATGAAGAGGCGACGGCCATCCGCTGCCGGTACATCGGACCAGGTCACGCCGGCGTAGTTGTCGCGCCCGTAGTCGAGCCACACGCCATCGCCGCCCCCGGCACTCGCGATGGAGCGCGAGGGAGCGGCGGTGGAATCGAGCGCGAATCGCGTGCCATCAAAGCTGCCGACGAAGTATTGCGTCGCCGACCCACCGTTGGGGCCACCGGGATTGATGCTCACCAGCAGCACCCAGCGCATATCGCTGCTTCCTGCCACACGGAGCGGGAACAGATCGGGGCACTCCCACACGCCGCCGTGTGCGCCGATACCCTGACCAAACTCGCTGATCGGTTGCCACGCGCGCAGATCATACGACGCGAACAAGCGGACACGATCGCCCGCTGCCAGCACCATGATCCACCGCCTCGACGGTGCATGCCAGATCACCTTCGGATCGCGCATATCACGGAAGCCTGGATTCGGCACGACCGGATTCCCGGCGTACTTGGTCCACGTCCGACCACGATCGTTGCTGTAGGCGATGCCCTGCGTTTGAAAGGTAGTGCTGCCGGCCTTCTCCCTCGCCATGTCGTGATAGGTGAAGATCGCAACCAGCGGAGGTCGGCCATCGACCCCGAACCCGCTGGTGTTGTTGCTGTCGACCACCGCGCTGCCGGAGAAAATCAGGCCGAGCGAGTCGGGGCGGAGTGCAATCGGCAGCTGTGTCCAGTGTACGAGATCTGCGCTGACTGCGTGCCCCCAGTGCATCGGTCCCCACACGGTGCTGTCGGGGTAGTGCTGATAGAACAGGTGATACTCGCCGTCGTAGTAGACCATGCCATTCGGATCATTCATCCACTTCGTTGGCGGCGTGAAGTGGTACGTCGGGCGATGCGGTTCGGTGTAGGCCACCACTGGCGTGCTTGCAGTGCCTGGCACACCTGGCGCGGCATGGCAGCTCGTGAGCAAGGCAGCGGCGATCAGGTACATCGCGGCGGCGAACAATCCTGGGCCTGCGTGGTGGGAGGGAGGCATGTGACAAAGGTGCCACGATGACCGGCGCCTGTCGCGACACGTGGTGCACGAGCTCGCCAGAACGCTCCGCGCCACATAGCTTCGGCCAATGCGGCTCCAGTGGCTGGACACCTGCTCCTCACACTCCCTCCCCTGTACGATGGATATCAAGACGTTCGGCGTCGAGCAGTGGATGGACAGGTACGAAGATCACTGCGAATTCAACCTCGCTGAAAGCTGCGTGGATTCCCTCCACATGCACGAGCTGCTGACGATGGCAGGAAGGAGCGACAGCATTCTCGACGAACTGAAGTCGCTCAAGTTGACGTACGGCGCGATCGAAGGATCGGTGCGGCTCCGGGACCAGATCGCGTCACTCTATGCGTCGCAGGGGCGGGAGAACGTGACCGTCACGCACGGTGCGGCCGGTGCGAACGCGCTTGTGTACGAGACGCTCGTACGTCCGGGGGACCACGTGATCTCACTCGTGCCTGCGTACCAGCAGCACTATTCGATTCCGGAGAGCTACGGCGCTCGCGTCGAGCTGTTGCAGCTGCGCGCGGAGAATCAGTTCCTGCCGGATCTCGACCGACTGCGTGGCATGGTGACGCCGGACACGCGACTGATTGCGTTCAGCAACCCGAACAATCCAACCGGGTCGCTGATGCGTGAAGCGATGCTGACGGAGATCGCAACGATTGCGCGCAGTGTGGGAGCGCATGTGTTGAGCGACGAGGTGTATCGGGGTATCGATCAGGAAGGCGACGGCTTCACCGCATCCATGGCCGATCTGTACGAACGTGGCATCAGCACCGGGAGCATGTCGAAGTCGTACTCGCTGGCCGGGCTGCGGTTGGGGTGGATTGTCGGACCGGCAGAGTTCCTCCGTCAGGTGACCGTGCATCGCCACTACAACACGATCAGCGTCGGCATGCTCGACGATCTGTTCTCCGTGATGGCGCTCGAACACCGGGACGCGATCCTCACGCGCAATCGCGCGATCCTGCGCACGAATCTCGGCATCCTCGACGCCTGGGTGCACGCGGAGCCAGCGCTGTCATATGTCAGGCCGAAGTCAGGCACGACGGCGCTGGTG
>Ga0105049_10002249_pt1 | contig 22796 bp, 20 predicted proteins | sample MAT06_FD_78087 | JGI IMG/M metagenome (GOLD analysis project Ga0105049, IMG submission 78087) | Freshwater microbial communities from Lake Fryxell liftoff mats and glacier meltwater in Antarctica - MAT-06 | ecosystem: Environmental > Aquatic > Freshwater > Ice > Liftoff microbial mat | place...
CCAAGCTGATTAGCTTGGCCTACCTGTATCACTCCGCTTTGGGCGCCTTCGAGAATCATTTGATCATTGAATAAGAGGTACACAATATAAGCCTGTGGCTTCGTAAGATCAATGCCGGTGAAAATTTCGTTGAATTATTTTAACACAGAGAAGCAGAGATATCGGAGGTAATCTGAGAAAAACTCTTCATGGTCCTTTTTGGTTGAAGTTCTTTTTCAGGCACGGTACTCTCCCGCCATGTGCCCTCCATTTCCTCTGTGTCCGATTTCTTCCTTCACCATAGAAACATGGAGGAACATCGCATTTTATAGAAGATTTATAAGCCTCTCTCTGCGGACTTTGCGATTCTCTGCGTCCTCTGCATCAGTTGTATTTTCCTTCCCCCTCCGTGTAACCTCCCTTACCTCCGTGTCCGTTCCTATTTAACCCTAGCGACATGGTCAGCTCGTTTACGCATACTCTCATACGCAAAACAAATGCGTAAACGAAAATGCGTAAGCACGGCGATGAGTTTAGCCTTGCTATTCAGACTTGAGAAAAAAAAGGATCACTTAAACCTTTTGGTCGTGCGCTTCTTGTTGAACTTCTTGTTCGACGCCGAATTAAACCAATAATCCATCTTCAACAGGGCGTATAAATAGCCATCATCATCCCGTGGATCACCGCGCTGCTGGCCCACTGAAGTGGAATAATTGCCGACACCTCCGCTCTGTGCACCAAGAGCCGGATTGGACAGATAGGCTGCAAGATCGCCTAGCCCATCTTCATTGTACAAAGCGATATCATCAGGACTGTAGTAGTTGGTGCTTACATCATCAATGTAATCGGTGAAGGTGTACCGGTATTGCAGTTCCAGACCCATACTCCAATGCTTATGCATGTTGAACATGAGCGATACACCCACTGGAATGTTCAACTGCCAGAGACGGTACTCAGCAGGTCCATTGGGCAGTCCCTGTCCTTCCGTACGGAGAGGTCTCAGCTCTACCCATTGCTCCTGAACATACGCTTTCGGGTTGAAATGAAACAACCCCAATCCAGCGAAGGCAGTGAAATAAGCTCCTCTTACACGCCACGGACCTTCTTCTTTTCCCACTCGCTTCAGTTTGTACTGGTGACCTTTTTTTCCACCTAACTGAACCCAGAATTCCGCCATAAAATCAAACTCAAAAATATCCGAGCGAAAACTCAGATTGCGGTTGTTGCGAAAGACTTCTTTGGTGAGTTTGTCATTGCCCGTAACTCTGCCGTAGGCAAAATTGGCGCGACCGTACAGATGTTTGAAGAAGGCATGGCGGTATCCGATAAAGCCTGCCATATTAAATTCAGTAAATTCCAGATCGCGAAAGTCATTGGTGCCAATGCCGTCCTTTCCGCCTAAATCACCAAGGAAATTCGAGGCTCCGAAACCAAACTCCAGATGGCTTCTGTATTTCTCAAAACCGTCTTTTGTAAAAAAGTCAAACTCCTGCGCACGCAGTCCTGGCAAAAGCAGAATGCTCAGACTAAGAATAATGAATCCGCGTAGCATATTCCAAAGATACACGGCTGGAATCAATTCCTGCTTTCTTGGGCAGACAAAACCTTCTAGGAATTGCCGATATCCCGAAGTGAATACCCGCAGAACTAGCCCACATAAGCCCTTAAGGATCATTTCTCGGCGGCAAGCACGCCCTGTTTGAGTGCAAGCTGGTGCAATACAATACCCGCGGAAACCGCCACATTTAGCGAATGTTTCGTGCCCAATTGTACAATCTCGAGGGCGCCTTTACACTGAGCAAGAACTTCCTCACTGACGCCCGACACCTCGTTGCCGAGTACCAGCGCAATTGGCCGCGATGGATCTGGAGAGAATTCATGAAGCGCCACACTTTCATGGGTTTGTTCCACTGCCCAGACAGCTACGCCTGCATCTTTCAGAGACTGAATACACTGTTTGGGTTCCGGAGCATGCTCCCACGACACGCTCTCTGTGGCTCCAAGTGCGGTCTTGAGCACTTCACGGTGCGGCGGACAAGGAGTATATCCCGCACAAATGATACGTTCGATACGAAAGGCATCCGCACTCCGGAAAATGCTGCCCACATTGAGGCCGCTGCGAATATTCTCGAGCACCAGAATAACCGGCAATTTCGACTTTGCCCGAAACTCCTGTACAGAGAGTCGGTTGAGATCATCCATGGAACGCTTGATTGACACGGCTCAAAGATACGGGGCCGAATGTGAGCTATTTAGTGGGTGCTCCAGTGCGGCGGCATTTTTCGCTACAAAAGCGAACTTGATCCCAATCGCGCTCCCATTTTTTTCTCCATGAAAATGGCAGTTGGCAGCACGCACATAATTTGTTTGGTAAATGTTGCTTTTTCACGCCTCGCATAATCCGTCAACACGAACAGAATGCGGGGAGTTCACTCCTCCAGAAAATCTTCTGGCTTTTCTGATTCAATTTCAAGCGCGGGCCACTCTTCCTTATTCCACAATTCTTGCATGGCGCCTTCTTTCAAGGCATAGGCGCTGTGCATGAGTTTGTCGAATGAATGGAGTTCAAGAACGTACTTCACCAAATAACTCGACAGCGGCATTAGCTCTGCGCGAATCGCAGGAATGGCGGCATGACTCATTCGCTGCTGATAAGTGGAGCCCATGAGCCACGCATGAATAGCGGGAAAAGCAGTCAGTGGAATTTCATTGCTCAAATCCGGTTTTCGGGAAATGTCCACTTCGCGGGCTGCATGACGGAATAAATCCAAAAGTGTATCAAAGGATCCACTCGAACCAATCAGTCGCTTGCAGGGATATTGTGCCAAAGCTTCTTTCAATTCACCGAGGGAATCCACCAAGATTTTACGCAAGTGTGAAGTGCTGTCGTGGTTCATCCGATCGCCCGGCTGTATCTGATCATGCAATCGGCTCACGCCAAGCTGGTAGCTTTTTTTCCATACAATTCCATCCTTGTTGCCAATAATGAATTCGGTGCTGCCACCGCCGATATCCATGATCAGAGAATTGTGGCTGTCCAGCGCAACAGCCTGCTGAACGCCCCCGAAGATGAGCTCGGCCTCGCGGTTACCGTCAATAAGATGAATTGGAATAGCAAAGAGTTGGTCAGCCTTTTGAATAAAATCTGTCCCATTCGTTGCGTCGCGGAGAGCTGAGGTAGCAAAGGCATACACCTTTTGTACGCCATAATTATCCATTGTATGACGATACGACAAAAGAGCGTCTAATCCTCTGATGAAGCGCGACTCAAGAATCTGATGGGAATCATATCCTCCCGCTCCGAGTTTCACGGGCAGTTTGTTTTTAAAAACGGTCGTCCAGCCAGCCGCATTCGCATCAGCCACAAGCAGATTGAACGTATTCGATCCGCAATCCACTACCGCTATTCTCATGATACCTTATTCATAGTTGCAATGATAATTAACCTTTGTACCATATCCATTTCCACAATTCACGATAGGATGCCTTTTTACCATACATGAGAATACCCACGCGGTATATGCGTCCAGCAATCCACACAAACAAAATGAACGTGGCCACGAGGATCACCATCGACAACACAATCATCCACGGATTAATTCCCACAATAGCCTTCACCATCATGGTGATGGGCGATGTCAGCGGAAAGACTGCAAAGAAGGTTCCGACCGAACTTTCCGGATTACTCATCATCGTAGCCGACACGATGTAGGCAAATATGAGGGGCAGCGTCACCGGAAGCATAAACTGCTGTGTATCTGTTTCCGCATCCACAGCCGCACCTATGGCGGCAAACAGCGAACCGTAAATCATGTAGCCCCCGATGAAATAGAAAATAAACAAGCCAATCATCAGTGGCCAGTTGATCCGGAATATCCAGTTGATGGCTTCATTGTTCATCAACTCCTGCATCATAGCAGCCTGATCTGTTCCTCCGGTCATCTGAATCACTTGGGCATTTTCTACAACGGCTGCGCCGCTAGTCATTTCAGATGCAAAAAAGGACAACCCGATGGTCATTACTATTCCTGATAGAACTACCCAGATCAGAAACTGCGTAAGTCCTACCATTCCGATGCCAATCACCTTGCCCATCATCAACTGAAAAGGCTTCACCGAAGAAACGATTACCTCCACAATTCTGTTGGTCTTCTCTTCAATCACTCCGCGCATCACTTGCACCCCATACAAGAAAATGAACAGGTAAATCATCAGTGCGAACGCAAATCCAATAATGGCCTTTTCACGCGTTTTATCTGATTCGTTCAGACGATCAATGTTGATTTCTTTGAAACTCACTTTTACCCGGGCGCGCTTGTATACTTCATAATCCAGCTTCAAACTATCCGTTACGCGAAAGCGCTCCAATGACTCCTGCAAGCTCGACCTGATCTTCGACTGAATCATCTCGGCCGGATACTTTTTGAAATACATATTGCACTTGCCGTCGTCGATGGATATTTCATCCACCTCCACCATCACATTATAAAATCCTTCTTTAAACGCCTCAGGCGTCATCGGATCTTTGGTGAACGCATAACGAAGATTACCTTCTTCGATAAACTGATCAGGAAACCTTGGAACAATCGTGCTTTTGTCGGAATTGTACTCGGTAATTACGCCATACTGATCGACGATCAGCACATCGTACTCGGTTGTATCGCTCATCGTCACCGCAATCGCGCTGAACATGAGCACAGCAAACAGCAGCGGACCAAGAATGGTCATGATGATAAACGACTTCTTCTTGACGCGGCTGAGGTACTCCCGCTTAATGATCAGAATTATCTTTTTCATTTAAATTGGGCGTTATAGGTGCGAACGGCTTCGATAAATATTTCTTCCATACCTGGAATCATTTCGCGTACAGAGACAATCTGAACTGTGGGAAGAAGCACACTGAGTAATTCATTGAGAGTATGATCGCGAAGCAGGCGGATATGAGCCACCATATTTTCTCCGCGCTGAAAACTCTTCACCAGTTCAAAATTGGTCCAAAGACTTACAGTGAGATCAAGCGCAAGACCTGCATACTCGAGTTCAAACAGATGTGTGCGGAATTGTTTGCGCACCTCACGCACGGGGCCGCCCAGGATAACTTCTGCGCGGTTGATCAGTACAATTTCATCACAGAGTTCTTCCACACTTCCCATATCGTGTGTGGATAGAATAATCGTAGTGCCCTCGCTCTTCATGCGAAGCATTTCGTTGCGAATGAGTTCCGCATTAATGGGGTCAAATCCACTGAATGGCTCGTCCAGAATAAGCAATTTCGGCTCGTGCAACACAGTGGTTACAAACTGGATTTTCTGGGCCATCCCCTTGGAAAGATCCTCCACTTTTTTATCCCACCACGCCATGATATCGAAGCGCGTGAACCAATCGTTTAATCTGCGCTTCGCCTCTTGATGAGATAATCCCTTCAGTTGTGCGAGGTACATACACTGCTCGCCCACCTTCATTTTTTTATACAGACCGCGCTCTTCCGGAAGGTATCCGATCTGTTCCGTATGATGCGGAGCTAAGGGCTTACCTTCAAAAAAAACTTCGCCACTGTCCGGGCCAGTGATCTGATTGATAATTCGGATGAGTGTAGTCTTTCCGGCGCCATTCGGACCGAGTAGCCCGAACACTGTTCCTTGTTTGACCGAAATACTGACGTCCTTCAGGGCTTGGTGACCGCTGAAGGACTTGTGAATGTGCTTCGCTTCTAGCGTAATCATAGGATAAAATTACGAGCCAAAGCTAAGTCATGACACCCGCACACACCGCCATAATCCGCTGGAGTGCATTACCGCGTTATCAGCGGCAGGCATTCGGGACAAAAGGCAATCCTCAGAATTCCACTTTATAATTCAAAATCGGAATCAATGGAACTTGATAATTCCATTTCACTGTTCCTGTAACGGGATCGAAGTTCGAACCATAGACATTTTTTCGGTTGGTCGCATTTTGAATATCCAGTGACAACGTGGAAGTCCAGGTATCATGGTTGCGTCGAAGACTTATGCGAATATCAGCACGCAGATAATCCGGGTTCTTTTCCTCATACAACCTGCTCAAATCACGCACGGTTTCACCCGCAGCCATAGAAGCAGGAACGTCGATAGGCGTCTCCCGAAATCCGCCGGCGTAGATCACCCGGAGGTTCGCGCCGAGAGTTTTGTTCTTCTCCGGATCGCCCACGTTCCATTCCTTTCCGCCCGTAAAACTGGACGCATAATTTCCGTTGAAACGTGTATTTCGCCAAACTCGATCGGGTGCCTGAAACTCGCTCTGATAAAGCGATGCGGAGAGGAGAAAATAGAAATCCTTCCATGTAAATTGCTCCAGGGTAACTTCCATCCCGTAGTTCCTTCCGCGCCCATTGTTTGCCAAAGGCTCCTTGATGTAATTCTCGACATTATTTAATGTCGACAGAGTGCTTCCGGGCTGCGCACTTCCCGCGATTTGGAAAAGGTGCTGGTAATACATCTCCGTTTTGATATACATGTATTTTGAAATCGCTCGCTCGTATCCAGCCACAAAATGATGTGATTTATTCAGCCCCAAATTTTCATTCGGATAGCGTAGATTTCCTTGCTCATCCTGCACCTGAGCACGATATATACCAATAGGCTGCATCTGACTGTGCAAACCATAGCCGGCGGTAAAACTTTGTCGAGCATTCTGCTGATAGCGAAGAGCCGCGCGCGGTTCAGCCGATACTGTTTGGTTCAATGGAAGATAGAAGAAATGCAATCCTGAATTCATCGTCAGCTTCTCATTCAATTTAAATTTCCATTGCGAAAATGCTTGTCCGGTAACGGCCTGACCACTCGCTTCTATCCCTTTCACCAGCGGCTGTGAATCGTCGGCGCGCGATTGCTCTGTCAGTACAAATCCATGGCGATTCACATAAACACCCGAGCGCAGTGTGCTTCGTGAATTCAACTTGACCTGGTACACGCTGGTAAGCGTCAGTTTAGACGTTACGAATGAGGCTTCCTGATTGAGATCCCGACGAAATCCTTCTATCTCACGGTATTCTTGGTAGCCATAATTATTTCCGGAAGCCATCGCAGTAGTTTGCAAAAAGGAATGTTCCGACAAGCGATATACGTGCTTCAATCCTGTAGCTCCCGTGTTGGAATAAAAGCGTGAATCATAGCGCTGCCACTCCCATTCCCACCGAGTCGAATCGGGTTCGGCGACGGAGGTCTGACTACTCAATCCACCGAATCCAAATACCTGAAAAGTACCCGCCCTTTCAGTGGGCATCACGACATTGAATGAAAGGTCCTGAAAATTGGTAATTGCATCGCCCATCGGCACACCCAATTTGGCGATGAGAGAGAGCGTTGAATAGCGGTAATTGACCAAATAAGATCCTCTGCGTCCGCCTCCTAGAGGCCCTTCCGCAGCGGCATCCAGTCCGAGGAATCCGGCCTGGAGCGTGTACTCGCGCTTCTCATTGTTTCCCTTGCGCAAGCGTAAATCGAACACTCCACCCAATGCGTTGCCATATTCTGCGGCAAAGGCACCCGTCATAAAATCAGAATTAGCGAGCGTTTGAGCGCTGAGAATCGAAATCCCACCGCCCGCAGCCGCACTGCTCGCGAAGTGATTCGGATTGGGAATATCTACTCCTTCCATGCGCCAGAGCAAACCGTAAGGACTATTTCCTCGAATCGAAATCTGATTTCCACCATCATCGGCGGAGATCACACCTGCATAAGAAGCAGCCATTCGACCGGGATCGTTGACTGCGGCGGCGAACTTTTGCGTCTCTTCCACACTGAAGGTTCTCGAACTCACCGTAGCCATGCTATTCAGTGATTCGCGCTTATCCTTTTCCTCCATCACTTCCACTATGTTCATGGTATTAATATCCTCTTCCATAAGGATCTCCAGCACGAGTTCCTTTCCTGAATTAACAAGTAATTGAGAAAGAACGACATCCTTGTAGCCTGTGTACTTTGCCACAAGCGTGTGACGGCCGATACTCACCTCTGAAAGTCGAAAATGACCATCCAAGTCAGTGGATCCACCGAGCACTGGTTCAGTGGTAGAAAGAAATACAATTACACCCGTGAGGGGCTGTCCGGATGCTTTGTCTGTAACTACACCGCGTACAGTCTGAGTGAGCGATTGAGTGAGACCTGTGAGCGATAATCCGAAGAAGAAAAGAGCGAAGAAGAAAAGGAATTTCATACAAGTTGAATTTCCTTACTGACACCTTACCCGCAGACGACCCCTATTCGAAATTAAATTAAAAGAGAAATCGGACTAGCGGTATAGGCCGCAACAAATTATCCAATCCGAATTCCCGCCCTCCAACCAAGCCATGTGCTCATGCGCAAGGTTTGGTTGGTGTCTTCCGAGAGCAATCGCGACGGAATACCCAACTCTTCGCGTAAGTCCGGACGATTGGTATGGTCAAGAAAACCGTGCAGACAAGGACCCCCGAAAAATGAAACCTTCTTGGGCAATTGAATCTCAAATAATGCGCTAAGTCGGTTGTCCAAACTGCGCGATTCGGAAAAGTCCCCCAAACTTAAATGATGCGAACTCAAATCGACATTGAGAAACAACATGCCGCCAAGCCTCGGGGAAGTACCAATACCATATCCAAACTGCCACGGAAGGGGTTGGTTCTTTGATGCTGGATTCAACCCAGCGCTGAGGAAGGTATGGAACGATCGAACACCTGTTCGCCACGCGATATCTATCATTCCCAAATCATTCGTGCTCAACTCAAAGGGGTGATAGCCCTTTCTCACGAAACTGAGAAAACCAACCGGCACTCCTGAAATGGTGTCACAATAATTAAACACTCCTACCTGAGTGCCCTCCACTTCTTTGGCCACATTCAAAAATCCAGAAACTTGTGCGCCGCTCATGCGCTGACCAACCACATTGATAAATCCTGCCGCCTGTACCCCATTCATATCCCTGCTCACTACATTGCCGAAACCCGCCATCTGGAGGCCTCCTGAAGAGCCGTAAACCACATTTGAGAATCCTGAGATAAGGACTCCATTTGCTTCACGTAGGAGCACGTTGCTGAACCCTGACACACTCACTCCTTCAAAATAGCCACGGGAAACAGTCGCAAATCCCGACACACTCACCCCATTTCCACCCGAACCGAAATAATTTGAAAACCCTCCAATTCCCACTCCATCGAAATATCCCAGACTAAGGTTCGAAAATCCCGCTACCTGAACGCCCTTCACTCTTCCGCCTACAAGATTTAAAGCTCCTGCGATCTGAACGCCTCTTACATCTTCCCGCACTAGATTGGCCGCACCACCCAATTCGAATCCATCCACGCCACGCGAGTAGCCCGCAATCGCGTTAAAGGAAGTGCGGTTGATGACCTGTCCGCTCAATTTGCGATTCGTACCCACATACGGTACAAATGACACTTGTACATTCCGATAAATCGTGTCTTCCACATTGCTCAATTCAATGCGATCGGGAAACATCCGGTCTGTCCATCGTGAAAATTTTACCCGTGCGGAATCCCTTGCCATGAGCCACTTTCGGTGAAAGGTGGTATCCGACGAAATGAACATCGAATGAAGCATTACGGAAGAAGTTTCCAAAGGAATAATGGTATCCCGAAAGCTGGATTTTCTCACCTCGAGATAAGTGGCACTCTCTGTGGAATCCAATCGAAGTGAATAGTATCCGTAGTCGTTTGTGTTCGACGAGATCAAGGTGATCGGATCGAAGATAGTGGCATTTGGAACCCCATTTCCTTGCCCATCGAGCAGGTAGCCATCTACTTTTTTCTTCGGGCCTTCGTCTGGCCTATTGGCAGAGAGAATTAAGAAATTCCCACGTTCTTTATAATTCAATTTTCTTCCGAATAATGCCGCAAGAATTTCCCGCACGGGCTGATTGCGAAAGCGGGCATTGACAAGCCGCTGTCCATCGACTAGCTCAGATCGGTACGAAAAAGTAAATCCCGCCTTCGCCTCCATTTCCTTCATCACCTGTGAGAGAATACGCTCATTTGCTTCAAGGGAAATTTTACGTTCTAGAATGGGGGATGATTGTGCCAGTGATTCTCCCGTGACAAAGCTTGTCAGGAGAATAAAAAGAAGAGAAATAGTCGAGGAGAAATGGGGCATTGTGGAGTCCAAAATTATTGATTTCTCGATCAGGACAACTCAGTAGGCATCTACCCTCACTGCACGTTGCGTTTTTAATTGCATGTTTCTCCTGAAAGGATAAATCGACCGTCTTCTTCTCGCAGGGTCAGCCCCAATGTTTCCGCGATCACTCCCACAATAGTTGGTAATTCTTCATTGTAAAATGAAACCGTGATTTTGCACTCTGCAATTAGCTCCGACTGGAGTTCCACGGGCATATCGTACACCTCATTCAGTCGCTTGACAACACGGCGCAAGGGAGTTTGACGAAAATCAAATTCACGTCCTGACCAGCGCGCTTTATCAGAAGTCTCCTCATCAAGTCGGCTCACTTTTCCGGAAGCGGTGAGGTAAACCACGCTTTCTCCAGCTAAGACCCTGTTGTCTTTTGTCAACGGTGAATTCAACGACACAATTCCGCTTTGAACACTCACAAGGATAGAATCAGGACGAGTGGCATCCACCATGAACTCAGTGCCGATATCCATTATCTCCAATTCGCCCACCATCACCACAAGCGTTTCATCTGGGCGCTTTTGAACATCAAAATAACCGCGTCCTTCAAGCGTCAGTTCATGGCGATTGTCGCTGTGCGAATACCGAATCGTTCCACCCTTGTCGAGTTTGGTCACCACACCCGCTGAAAGAGTGTCCAATCTTATTTCATTCACCGCTGCATACACGGCCGGAATGGTATCCGGAGTGCGGCTCCACCACCACCAGGTGGCGGCCAGAATACCCACCATCACCGCCGCCCGAAGCCACATTCGGCGCGCAAAACGATCCCCACCAATGATTCTACCTGCTTTCACCTCAGAAGGTTCTTTTACATTGAACTCGATTTTTTTCCACGCACTTTCCACATCGGGCGAAAACGACTCATCCTTCTGAAAGGTGCGGAGATAGGCCATTTCGCTCTGACGAAACGCTTCCTTATTGGCAGTATCTTCAGCCATCCATTCGCGCAACTCACGCAATTCTTCCTTTCCGGCATTACCCGAAAGTGCCTTTGCAATTAGTTCGTCGGTATGTGTGTGCTCTCCGCTCATTGAATGCCTTTAATAAGCAACAGAAGTAGGGGTAGAAAGTCAGCGAGTTTTTCCCGTAAAATGCGCAAGGCCTTTCCCATGTGATTCTCTACTGTTTTCACCGAAATGCCTAGTTCTGTGGCGATTTCCTGATATTTTTTTCCTCCAAAGCGACTCATCTCAAACACCTTGCGGCACTGTTCGGGCAATGCATTCATCGCATTCGCCAGCGCACGCTCCAGCTCACCGCCGGGCTGCGATTCGAACACAGGATGAACACTCATCATTCCTCCTGCCACCGCATATCGCTCATGATGACGCACCACCTTTCGGTGCTTGAGTACATTCAGACAGGTATTGCGCACGGCGCGGTAGACGTATGCCTTGACCGAAATTTCAACCGCGATTTCCTGTCGCTTCTCCCACATGGTCACAAATACCTGCTGCACCGCCTCTTCCGACTCATCTGAATCCTGAAGAAGGGTTCGGGCGAACCTGCACAATGGAGTATACCAATCACGGAACATCATTTCGAACGCTTCTTTGCGCCCATCGCGGAGCGCGTCAAGTATGAGCCGATCGGATATCTCGTTCAATTCCATAATGAATCTGCGAAATTAAGCGGTCGAGTCCGGCATCAAGACAACACTGCGCCCATCTACCCCTATTCGGTGCCTGCACATCCCCATTCCCCGGCCCTCAATGCCTATCTTCGCGCGCTTAAAGGAATAGTTGCTATGCTGAACATTGCAGTAGTCGGAACGGGGTATGTAGGTCTGGTGACCGGCACCTGTTTTGCTGAAACCGGAAACCATGTGATCTGCGTGGATATCAACGCCGAAAAAGTGGAGCGGTTGAAGCAGGGAGAAATCCCAATTTACGAGCCTCATCTGGACGTGCTCTTCGAACGGAATATTCGCGAAGGGCGTCTTCATTTTACTACAGACCTTAAGGCTGCAGTAGATCGGGCGCAGATCATCTTCCTCGCATTGCCTACACCTCCGGGTGAAGATGGCAGCGCCGACCTGAGCTATGTGCTCGGCGTAGCAGGACAACTGGGCAAAATAATTCGCGATTACAAAGTAATCGTCGACAAAAGCACCGTGCCCGTGGGCACTTCGGAATTGGTAAAACACGAAATAGCGAAAGACGCACAGGTTCCCTTCGATGTAGTGAGCAATCCTGAATTTCTTCGGGAAGGATTTGCTGTGGATGATTTCCTCAAACCTGACCGCGTGGTAATCGGCACCTCCAGCGAAAAAGCGCGCAAGGTGATGGAAGAACTCTACAAGCCATTTACCCGTCAAGGCAATCCAATCATTTTCATGGATGAGCGAAGCGCCGAACTCACGAAGTATGCCGCCAACGCATTTCTCGCCACCAAGATTTCATTTATGAATGAGATCGCGAACTTCTGCGAGAAAGTAGGTGCAGATGTAGATATGGTGCGCCTGGGTATCGGCTCTGATTCGCGCATTGGAAAACGTTTTCTTTTCCCGGGCATTGGCTACGGCGGAAGTTGCTTTCCAAAAGACGTTCAGGCTTTGGCCAAATCCGGACTCGATGCAGGGTATGAATTCCGCATTCTGAAAAGTGTGATGAAGGTCAATGAGCGTCAGAAAACTATTCTGCTCGGCCCTATTCTCGAACACTTCGATCAAAGTCTAACCACAATTAAAATCGCCGTGTGGGGTCTTGCGTTTAAGCCCGACACCGATGATATCCGCGAAGCTCCAGCTCTTTATATGATCGAACATCTGCTGGAAGCAGGTGCAAAAATCAGCGCCTACGATCCAGAAGCATCGGATAATGTGCAAACTCAAATGGGCTTCCCCATTGAATATGCCACCGACCAATATGCGGCCCTCGAACAGGCCGACGCACTCCTCATTTGCACCGAATGGAGCGCATTCCGCAATCCGGATTTTGAGCGTATGTCCGGACTGATGAAAGGAAAAGTAATCTTCGACGGTCGCAACCTCTACGAACTACCCCGCATGAAAGAACTCGGTTGGACCTACACCAGCATTGGCCGTGAGGTCATCCATTCTGAACAAAGCGTGTCTTCCAAATAATGAAAAGAGTACTCATCACCGGCGCTGCAGGTTTTCTTGGATCGCATCTGTGCGACCGGTTTATCAAAGAGGGTTACCATGTGATCGGCATGGACAACCTTATTACAGGTGATCTGCGCAACATCGGACACTTGTTTCCCAACGAACATTTCGAGTTCTATCACCATGATGTAACCCGCTTTATTCACGTGCCCGGCAAGTTGGATTATATCCTTCATTTCGCTTCGCCCGCATCGCCGATCGACTACCTCAAAATTCCGATTCAGACATTAAAAGTGGGGTCGCTGGGTACGCACAATTGCCTCGGACTCGCGAAAGAAAAGAACGCGCGCATTCTCGTGGCGAGCACCAGCGAAGTGTATGGTGATCCTACTGTGCATCCTCAAACGGAAAGCTATTGGGGCAATGTGAATCCTGTAGGTCCACGCGGAGTGTATGATGAGGCCAAGCGCTTTCAGGAAGCCATCACCATGGCCTATCACACTTTTCATGGATTGGAAACGCGCATCGTGCGCATATTCAATACCTATGGTCCGCGCATGCGACTCAACGACGGAAGAGTACTTCCTGCGTTCATCGGTCAGGCCCTTCGCGGTGAAGACCTCACTGTGTTTGGTGATGGCTCCCAAACTCGCAGTTTCTGCTATGTCGATGATCTCGTGGAAGGCATTTATCGCTTGCTACTCAGCGATGAGTCGAACCCTGTGAACGTGGGCAATCCGGATGAAATCACGATCCTTGATTTCGCGCAGGAAATCATCAAACTCACCGGCACCGATCAGAAGATTGTGTTCCGTGAACTCCCCACCGACGATCCCAAACAGCGACAGCCAGATATCACCCGTGCAAAAGAATTGCTGGGCTGGTTACCCAAGGTGCATCGTGCGGATGGACTGCGCATTACCTACGACTACTTCCGCTCGCTGTCGACGGATGAACTAAACAAAGTAGACCACAAGAATTTTGACAAATTCAATCGATAATATTTCACCAGTGACTGCCTTTCAATCTCATCCGTCGGCCGTAATCGATGAGGACTGCACAGTGGGTGCCGGAACGAATATCTGGCATTTCTCTCACCTTATGAAAGGCAGTTCGGTGGGTGAAAATTGTAACATCGGACAGAATGTTGTGATCAGTCCGGGCGTCATACTCGGAAACAACGTGAAGGTGCAGAACAACGTAAGTATTTACACCGGCGTGACCTGCGAAGACGATGTGTTTCTCGGTCCGTCGTGCGTATTTACCAATGTGATCAATCCGCGAAGTGCGATACCACGGAAAAATGAATACGCCCGAACGACCATTCGCCGAGGGGCCACAGTAGGTGCAAATGCCACCATTGTATGCGGGCATGAAATCGGCGAGTATGCCTTTATTGGCGCAGGCGCCGTAGTAACCCGCGAAGTGCTGGCATACTCCTTAGTAATCGGCAATCCAGCGCGCCACACTGGCTGGATGAGCAAATACGGTCATAAGCTTCAGTTTGATCAGCACGGACTAGCGAGTTGTCCGGAAAGCGGCGAACGTTATGAGCTATCCAACGGCCGCGTCAAACCAATCGAACAAACACTCTGAACCAGATAACGACAATTCCATGAATATTTACGAAAGCCTCATTAAGAAAGAAGCTTCCCTTTGTGTAGTAGGCCTCGGTTATGTCGGCCTCCCCATTGCTCTTGAGTTTGCACGAAAAGTGCGCGTAGTCGGATTCGACATCAATAAAGAACGAGTTGAAATGATGCGCAAGCGCGAAGATCCTTCCCAGGAACTGGCTTCGTCGGCGTTTGATAATTGTGACATCTCCTTCACTGCAAATGCGGATGAATTGAGTGAGTGCAAATTCTTCGTCATCTCCGTTCCTACTCCGATCAACAATATGAACTTGCCAGATCTCGGACCGGTACTCGCTGCCTCCCGAACAGTAGGCAACGTGCTGAAGAAAGGAGATTACGTGGTTTATGAGTCCACTGTGTATCCTGGCTGTACGGAAGATGACTGCGTTCCTATTCTGGAAGAGCTTTCAGGTTTGAGAATGGGCGTGGATTTCAAGGTCGGCTATTCTCCGGAGCGAATTAATCCCGGCGACAAAGCGCATAACATCCGCACCATCGTAAAGGTGATCAGTGGCTGCGATGACTTCGCCCGCGATCAAATCGGTGAAGTGTACAAATTGGTAGTAGACGCAGGAGTTCATCCTGCTGCCAGCATCAAAGTTGCAGAGGCATCCAAAGTGATTGAAAACACTCAGCGCGATGTCAACATTGCCCTCATTAACGAGCTCTCACTCATTCTCAATAAGCTTGGCATCAATACGTATGACGTGCTCGATTGTGCTAAATCAAAATGGAACTTCCTGCCGTTCACTCCAGGTCTGGTAGGCGGACATTGCATAGGTGTAGATCCATATTACCTCGTGTACAAGGCAAAAAAAGTAGGCTATTACTCTAAAGTAATCAGCTCTGCCCGATACGTCAACGACTCCATGGGCTTTTACGTGGGCAAGCAAACGGTGAAGAAAATTCTTGAATCCGGTAAGAATGCCTTGGAGAGCAGAGTGCTCGTGCTCGGCGCTACTTTTAAGGAAAACGTGAGCGACATCCGCAACTCGAAAGTGGTCGATGTGATCCGTGAATTGGAATCATTCAGTGTGCATGTAGATGTAATCGACCCGCACGCGGATTCCGATGAACTTATGCACGAATACGGCTTCGGACTCACCGCCGATCCGAAAGAAGGAAACTACGACGCAGTGATCATTGCCGTTTCACACAAAGAGTTTCTGGACTATTCAGAAAACGATTTTGCAAAATACCTTAAGGATGGCAAAGGTGTGATTGTAGATATTAAAGGTCTGTTCAAAGGAAAGATCAAGAACCATACTTACTGGAGTCTGTAAGCCGTGAATACACCTATGAAAAAGAATATTTTGGTGACAGGTGGAGCAGGATTTATCGGCTCTCATCTCGTGCGATTGCTCGTTGAAAAATACCCCAGCTCCCAAATAATCAATTTCGATAAACTCACTTATGCGGGCAATTTGGCCAACTTGACCGACATGGATCAGAAGCCGAATTATGTGTTTGTGAAAGGAGATATTTGCGATGGCGGCGACGTGGCGCAGGCACTTTCTGCGCACCGCATTACACACATCATTCACCTCGCAGCAGAAAGCCATGTGGATAGGAGCATCCTCAATCCACTTGAGTTTATACAGACCAATGTGATGGGCACCGCAACCTTGCTTCATGCGGCCGCTCAGGCTTGGAAGGGAGATATGGACGGGAAATTGTTCTACCACATCTCTACTGACGAGGTTTTTGGAAGCCTCGGTGCGGAAGGACTTTTCTCCGAAAAAACACCTTACGATCCGCACAGTCCTTATTCTGCGAGCAAAGCATCAAGCGACCATCTCGTGCGCGCATACCACGACACTTATGGAATGCCGGTGGTGATTTCAAATTGCAGCAACAACTTCGGAAGTCATCAATTTCCCGAAAAACTGCTTCCGTTGATGATCCGGAACATTCGCGAAAACAAATCGCTTCCTGTTTATGGAAAAGGCGAAAACATCCGCGACTGGCTTTGGGTAGTTGACCACGTGCGCGCAATGGATCTCATTTTTCATCAAGGAAAATTGGGGGATACATATTGCATTGGCGGCAACAACGAATGGCGCAACATCGATCTCGTGCATCTCCTCTGTGAAATCATGGATGAGCAATTGCGGCGCACTCCCGGTACTTCAGCAACACTCATCACGTTTGTAACAGACCGTCCTGGTCACGACCAGCGCTATGCCATCGACGCCACTAAATTGATGAACGAGCTGGGCTGGAAACCCACCTCCGACTTTCGCAACGCACTCACTGAAACGGTGCAATGGTATTTGAAAAACGATGTATGGATAAACGCAGTGACCTCCGGCGAGTACCTACATTATTATGAAAAACAATACGCCGGACGATAACGAACCGACGCAAGCGCTTTTACAATCCACACAACTGATCACTTAATACAATGTCCTTTTTCAGCAGAATGTTAGGTAACACAAAGGAGGCGCCACTGCCTCCCGCGGACCTTTCTCTGGTCGGAATCGACATGCACAGTCATTTTATTCCGGGCATCGACGATGGCGCGCAAAACATGGAAGAGACCATGTTTCTCCTGCGCTCCATGAAAGACCTTGGATATAAAAAAGTGATCACCACTCCGCACGTATTCACCGATCTGTATCGCAACACCCCAGAGATCATTCTCAGCGGACTGGATCGCGTGCGCGAGGAAGTCAAAAAGGAAGGACTCGAACTTGAGATCGACGCAGCAGCAGAATATTACTTGGATGAAAATTTCGAAGATCTCATTGAGCAAAAAAAGCTACTGACTTTCGGTAAAAACTACGTCCTGTTTGAGTTGGGTTTTGTGCAAGAACCGCCCACGTTATCTCGTGCTATTTTTCACATGCACCTGCAGGGCTACAAGCCTGTACTCGCTCACCCTGAGCGCTATGAATACTGGGACGGACGAATGTCGAAATACGAAGAACTCATCGATCGCGATGTGTTGATTCAACTCAATATGAATTGCCTCACCGGACATTACGGACAAAAAGTAAAAGAGACCTCAGAGAAAATGGTGGACGCCGGTTTGGTGCATTTTATCGGATCAGATTGTCACCATCCGGGACACCTTGGTATGATGCATGAGGTGCGCACTAACCCCAAGTTGCACAAGCTGATCAACTCAGGGAAATTGCTGAATATGTCGTTGTAATCCCGTGAGACGTTCAGTCCACACTTAGGCACCCACTATTGCCAACTGTACTTTCAATCCATCGAGCGAATCAGCCAATTTGATTTGACATCCGAGTCTGCTGTTGTTGCGCACAAAGAATGCCTGATCCAACATCGCTTCTTCGTCCTCTGAGCGCTCCGGCAAGTGATGATCGGAGAGAATATACATGTGACAGGTGGCGCACATCGCCATGCCTCCGCAAATGCCTTCCACGGGCAATTCATAGCTCTTGCAGAGCTCCATCATATTCATGTTCATGTCAGTAGGTGCTTCGAGATTGTGCTCCACTCCCTCTCGATCAACTACCGTAATCTGAACTGTATTTTCCATTGCCTTTTTTACGTGTTAATGCGTTCTCGTTCTCTCGCTCTTAAAAACCCTGAACTCCATTCACAGTGGTGTATTTCAGCACATAATTTTTATCTGGATAAATCCTCTTAAACGCGCTCTGCACCATAAGCGTTGCCTCATGAAATCCGCACAGGATCAATTTGAGTTTCCCGGGATACGTATTGATATCACCTATGGCATAAATGCCTGGAATATTTGTACTGTAATCGAATGTATTTACTTCGATGCTATTCTTGTCGATGCTCAGACCCCAATCCGCTAATGGACCGAGTTTGGGTGACAATCCAAACAGTGGAAGCCAGTGGTCGGTTTGGATCTCCGACTCACCTTCCGGAAGGTGCAGCACCTTCACGGAATTCAACACACCATTTCCACTTACGCCTATTACTTCCGACTCGGTGAGCAATTTAATTTTACCGGAAGCCGACATATCGATCACTTTCTGAACGCTGTCTGGATGTCCGCGGAAACTCTTGCTTCGGTGCACGAGCGTCACTTCTTCCGCAATTCCATTAGCGAGGAAAATGGACCAGTCGAGGGCGGAGTCGCCACCACCACTGATGATGACACGTTTACCTTTATAAAAATTAGGATCGCGCACGATGTATTCAATGCCTTTGTCCTCGAACTCATCGAGGTTAGCGATAGGAGGTTTACGGGGTTCAAAACAACCCAATCCTCCTGCAATGGCCACTACAGGAGCCTTGTGAACAGTGCCCTTTGTAGTGGTCACAAGCCACATTCCGTCGTCTGATTTCTCTACCTTCTCTGCCCGTTCACCCAGCGTGAAGCCCGGTTTAAACGGCTCTGCCTGCTTCATCAATTGCTCGATCAAATCGCCTGCAAGCACTTCGGGATAGCCCGGAATGTCATAGATCGGTTTCTTCGGGTAAATCTCTGTGAGCTGCCCACCCGGTTGCGGCAGCGCGTCGATCAGGTGACAGTGAAGCTTGAGTAGCCCGGCCTCAAACACGGTGAAGAGCCCGCATGGACCTGCGCCGATGAGGAGGATATCTGTTTCTATCATTGAGGTAGTATGAGAATTGCGCGCAAAAATAAGGGTTTCCTTGTGGTTCAGGGCGTAACCTGAACCACTCGAAAAACCGCGGTTTCCGGGATTTGTTCGGAGTAAAGTCATGCGTGGCTTCCCTACCAATGTGCTATTCCCGATCGTTCACCGAAGCATTTCCTTTCTATATTGCCGCAAAACAACAGCTTGTGAAAACATCCATACTATTCCTCTTTCTTGCCCCTATGGCGCTATTCGGACAGTGCGATGGCGATCGCTTCCGCGAATTCACATTCACTGATTTCACCGTCACCTCCAACCTAGAGTACGGTGAAAACGTGACCCATCAGGGCACAGCAGAAGTGCTTACGCTCGATGTGTACCAGCCCGCCAACGATGCCGAAACCTCCCGCCCGCTTGTGATTTTTGCACATGGTGGATTTTTCCTTTCTGGAAGTAAAAACGGTGGGGACATCGTGCCGCTTTGCCAGGATTTGGCGCAGATGGGATATGTGACTGCATCCATCAATTACCGCCTTGGATTTCCGTTTAGCAACCTCGAAGCATCCATGACAGAAGCTGCGATGCGCGGCGTGCAAGACATGAAAGCAGCCATCCGCTGGTTTCGAAAATCAGTAGCGGAAGACGGCAATCCATACGGCATCGATCCGGATCATATCTACATCGGTGGAGTGAGTGCCGGGGCCTATATTACACTCCACCTCGCCTACCTCGATCAGGAATCAGAACTTCCCACCTACGTGAACCTAGCAAATCCCGGACTAGCCGGTGGTATCGAAGGTGAATCAGGCAATCCCGGCTATTCTTCTGAGGTGAATGCCATCATCGGCATTGCGGGTGCACTCGGAGAAGTTGACTGGGTCCAGGAAGGCGATGAGCCCGCCATGCTCTTTCATGGTGACGAAGACAGCACTGTACCGTATGGCACCGCAATTCAATTGATTTTGGGTGTAGTGGCCGTGACCGAAGTAGACGGCAGTTCAATTATTGCTCAGCGCATGGATGAGCTCGGTATCGAGCATTGCTTCGAAACACACGAAGGCTTCGACCACGTGCCGCATGCAAACAATGCCATGGTGTATGACACAACCCTTTCAATGATCTCCAATTTTCTGTCGCATTACATTTGCGACGTTGAATTGGATTGCGAGTATCGGGAATTGGCGGCTAGTCTCGACGAAGTAACTCATGGAGAATCATTTCTCCTTTACCCCAACCCTGCATCTGACGCGGTGAGTGTGAGTTATGATCAGCCAGGTATGGCGTTGATTTCTGTGTTCGACATGACAGGAAAAAAGATCCTTGCTCGTTCGATTCGCTCAGCGGAACGCGTAGCCTTGGATGAATTGGCTAACGGATGCTATATCGTTGAATTGGTAGCGGGTGAGCGCCGAGAAAGCAAACGATTAGTGCTGAATCGCTAACCGATATTTTCACTATTGAAATGAAGACTAAGGCAAAGAGCCACCAAGAACTTCAGAGAAAATTGTCGAATACAATTGACAATTCTATTCCAGATTGTTCTTTGTGGCTCTATGTCTGTGTTCAACCCCCGCCTACTTCTCCTTCAACGGTGCTGTCTTCCCTTCATCCGTCATTTTAAAGCTTATCGGGAGCACCATCTCGGCAGCCACCGGCTTACCCGCTAATTTTGCAGGAGTCCATTTCGGCATACCACTTACCACGCGCATCGCTTCCTTGTCGAGTGCTGGAGCCGCAGACTTTTTAATTTTCACGTCGGCAATTTTGCCATCGCTCTGAACCACGAACGACACAAATACCTTTCCTTCTGCCGTCTCGCCTTTTGGATATGACAATTGTGAACCGAGGTATTTCATCAGCGCTTCTTGACCGCCCGGATACTCCGCGGGCTGATCGGCTTGCACGATTTCCTTCGCTTCATTCGGAGCCTTAGGCGGAGCTGGTGGCGCAGGTGGCGCGGGAGGTGGTAATACTTCCTTGGTAGGAGTGGCCTTGGTAGGTGAGCTCTGTGCGAGCACGTTTGTTTGAGCAGCTATAACCAGTGCAAATGCTGGAATTACTGCCAAATACTTCCACATCTTGCGTGGTGCTGAAGGTTGTGTGTAAATCATCGTTATTCTTGATTTTAAAAGAGATTGCGAAAAGAAAGAGTGCACGAGCAATGGCTCATTGGTGTGCAGTGTTTGACTCAGCAGAAGAAGCGCATACGACTCGGCATCCGTTGAATGCAGCGCCTGAGCATCGGCCAGAAATTCATGATTCAACCGCACACTGCGCTTCAAGACCCCCATCAATGGATTGAACCAAAACAGACAATGCACGATCTCGAAAAAAAGCACATCAATTGAATGGCCTTCGCGGCAATGTACTTCCTCGTGCTCAAGGATGGTATGCCGAGAAACGCCCTGTATGTAAGGCGCTACAAAGACTATTCCTAGAAATGTAAATGCCGCGTCTGAATCAGGCTGTCGACTCGCGCGCCAAGCAGTAAGGAGCAAATACACAAATCGGCTGGCCATACCACTTGCACAAACCACATAGAACCACACCCATGCCCTCACTGGTTCGGGCGCAGACGAAGTGGCTTGTCCTACCCACACTTCGGGCAATACAGTCATCCAATGCTCATAAGACTCGGAGGATATGGTCACGCTGTTCCAGCGCAAGAGTGGTGCCACGAGAGCAACAATTGTTGTGCTGAGCAAATAGATGCGATTGGTGCGAAAAAACGTCTCGCGCTCCAGCAATACTTTGTAGATCGCGAAGAACAGCAACAGCAGCACGTTCGCCTTGATGAGATACCCAAGTAACTCCATGTTATTTCTTTTTTGCGCGTTTGGATTCGATGAGTGCGAGAATAGCGTCGAGCTCGCGGGCCGATAGTTTTTTTTCGTTCACAAAAAACGACACCAGTTGTTGCGACGAACCGGCGAAGAAATTGTCGACCAACTCACCTAATGAAAAGCGGGTGAACTCCTGGCGACTCACGAGGGCCTTGTAGCGGTGACTTCTTCCAAACGCCTCATGATCCACAAATCCTTTTGCCTCAAGTATTCTCACAATGGTAGATACTGTGGTAGTAGCCGGCTTAGGTTCTGGGAAGTCTTCCATCATGTCTTTCACGAATGATGGTCCGCGATTCCACAACACGTGCATCAATTGCTCTTCTGCTCTTGTGAGGTCTTGCATGGGACAAACTTAAACTAAATTATTAGTTGATCAACTAAAAAGTTAGTTAATTATTTCACCTCTAGGCGGTTCTTTCTTGTTTCACTAAGATGATCGCCCATTTCCCGCCCCCGTTAGGGGGCCATCTTTGGTGGCAATCATTCGCAGTCCTCCAACATCTCCCGCCCCCGTTAGGGGGCCATCTTTGGTGGGAATCATTCGCAGTCCTCCAACATCTCCCGCCCCC
>Ga0105049_10002250_pt1 | contig 22788 bp, 26 predicted proteins | sample MAT06_FD_78087 | JGI IMG/M metagenome (GOLD analysis project Ga0105049, IMG submission 78087) | Freshwater microbial communities from Lake Fryxell liftoff mats and glacier meltwater in Antarctica - MAT-06 | ecosystem: Environmental > Aquatic > Freshwater > Ice > Liftoff microbial mat | place...
ACCTCAACCTACTGCTCGACTCTCCGGTTGGCTACACCCAACAATGGCAGCCCCTAATCAACACGACAGGGGATCAAGCGCGGTTTAAAGAGCGCTACGACGAGGCCACCGTGGAAAATGTGGTGCACTTTTTGATCTTTGACCCAGCCTATCCCAACTCCATCTTGTCTTGCCTGCAATCAGCGCGCGAAAATGCCCGCACCGTCCGTGAAATTATCTCTTCTGAGATGTGGGAGCAGGTCAATGATTTTTACTTTATGGTCAAAGATGCTGCCAAAACTAAAATGTCAGAATTCTCTGGCTTTTTATCAGAAGTGAAACTCGCCAGTCATTTGTTTGCAGGCATTATGGACGCTACCATGTCTCATAATGAGGGCTGGCATTTTGGGCAAATTGGTCGGATGTTAGAACGTGCCGACAAAACAGCTCGAATTTTGGATGTAAAGTACTTTATCCTATTACCTTCCGTCAAAGATGTAGGCAGTTCACTAGATGAATTGCAATGGATAGCCTTGCTCAAATCTGCTAGCGGCTATGAGATGTATCGTAAACGTCAGCAGCGCATTTCTCCAGAAGGCGTCATTCAGTTTTTGGTGTTAGATCGTGAATTTCCGCGCTCCGTGCAGTTTTGTTTATTGCAGGCAGAGCGATCGCTCTACACGATTACAGGCAATACCCCTGGCACCTGGAGTAACCCTTCTGAACGAGCGTTGGGCAAACTGCGCTCAGAATTAGACTTTGTCACCGTCGAAGAAGTGATTCAGATAGGGTTGCATGAGTTTTTAGATCAAACTGAAGTTTCTCTAAACGATGTAGGGGATAAAATTTTTCAGACCTTCTGCACGTTTCAAGTCCCTTAATGATCCGTCGCCTATCGTGCGCTATTCCATCGTTCACAGCACCACCTATCAATACGATCGCCCCATCACGCTTTCCCCTCACATCCTTCGATTACGCCCTCGGTGTGATGCCGCCCAAAGTGTCTATCACTTCTCCCTCGATGTTGATCCCAAACCCCTCCAGCAATCAGAAACGATCAATTTGGATGGCAATACCCTAACGACTCTCTATTTTCCAGAGGAACCGTTAACGGCATTGCATCTCACCACCTCTTTTGAGATAGAAACCTGGGTTACAAACCCCTTCGATTATTTATTGGAACCATGGGCGAGTACCTTGCCCATAGACTATCCTGCGACCCTATTAAATCGATTACAGCCTTATTTAGGGGGGTGGGGCAGCAATTTTCCTGGCCTTGACCCTGTTGCGGTCGAGCTATCCCGCGATATCTGGCAAGAAACCGAGGGTAACGTCAGTGCATTTTTATGGGCACTCAATCAGCGCATTTCTAGCACCTGTCAGCACATTGTGCGTGAAACCGGAGACCCTTACCCCCCTAGTCTCACCTGGAAAACCAAAACAGCATCCTGTCGCGATCTGACGGTGCTCTTTATGGAGGTGTGCCGAGCGATGGGGTTGGCGACGCGGTTTGTTAGTGGATATCACGAGGGCGACCCTGACTGGGAGCATCGCCACCTTCATGCGTGGGCAGAAGTCTATTTACCAGGGGGAGGCTGGCGAGGCTATGACCCAACCCAAGGGCTAGCTGTGGGCGATCGCCATATCACCCTAGTAGCGGCCCCCAACTCCCGCGACACCATCCCCATCAGCGGCTCGCTCAAAACCGGCATCGGAGCCACTTCCCAGATGGACTACACACTCACCATCGACCCAATCTCAGAGATCCATCCATAGCCATTCCGCAGCCATTCCGCCGGATGGTAGTGGGGGAAACGGCCTTGTCGGGTGACAGCTTTGTCGGGTTACAGCTTTATGGGATAGTAAATGGGTTGTTTTGCATCGCTCTACGGCCTCCTATGCAAGTCCAGTGGCACTCCGTCAAACCCTACGAAGACATCCAATATCACAAGGCAGACGGCATTGCCAAAATCACCATCAACCGTCCTCATAAACGCAATGCCTTTCGCCCCAAAACCATCACCGAACTCTACGACGCCTTTAGCAACGCCCGCGAAGATACCCGCATTGGGGTTGTGCTGCTGACCGGGGCAGGGCCCCATACGGATGGCAAATATGCTTTCTGTGCCGGGGGCGATCAAAGTGTGAGAGGCCAGGGCGGCTATATCGATGAAGAGGGCACCCCACGCCTCAATGTGCTAGATTTGCAGCGCTTGATCCGATCGATGCCTAAGGTGGTTATTGCGCTTGTTGCAGGCTATGCCATCGGCGGCGGCCATGTGCTGCATATTGTCTGCGACCTTAGCATTGCCGCTGACAATGCTATTTTTGGCCAAACAGGCCCCAAGGTTGGCAGCTTTGACGGCGGCTTTGGAGCCAGTTATCTAGCCCGCATTGTTGGGCAAAAAAAGGCACGAGAAATTTGGTACCTGTGTCGTCAATACAATGCCCAAGAGGCCTTAGACATGGGCTTAGTCAACTGCGTTGTCCCGGTGGCTGATCTAGAAACAGAAGGGATCACCTGGGCTGAAGAAATTTTGCAGAAAAGCCCGATCGCCATTCGCTGTCTCAAGGCAGCCTTTAATGCAGACTGCGACGGACAAGCAGGGCTGCAAGAACTGGCCGGCAACGCCACAATGCTCTATTACATGACCGAGGAAGGAGCCGAAGGCAAACAAGCCTTCCTCGAAAAACGCCCCCCTGATTTCCGCCAATATCCTTGGCTCCCCTAGCCCACGCGACTTGCTATTGCGACAGAATGCTGCCTCCTCCAAGCCCGTCCAAAATCGCGAAGTCTGCGATAATTCAGTGGTACATTAGGCTCCCATTCCAGAGTAGTGGCGCAGCCCCCGTCGCCACAGCCAGCGATTCACTAGCCAGAAAAGGAAAATCCAAACAAGGGTGATAGTAAATCCTTTGAGGGGTTCGGTTGGGGTCCCAATCAGTAAACTGGCAGGAAAATGGATCATGTAAGGAAACGGCGTCCATTGGACGATCGCTTGGAGAGGCGGCGGGAAAATTTCGATAGGGGCTACCAATCCAGATAAAAATAGGTAAAACAAAAACCAAAACTGCTCGATGGCGTTGGCACGCTCAATCCAAAAGGCAAACATGGCAAAGGTGTATTGCATTATAAAGCGCAAGACAAAGGCCAAGAAGGTCGCCAATAAGAAAAGTAAAACGGCGGGAAAGCTCGGCACCCAAAGGGCTTGGGGATAGAGGCCAAAAAATAGTGCTACCAAGACGAGCGCAAAGGGAATGCGGGCAAACCGTTCGGCAAAATGGGTGGCGAAGTGATGCCAGCCAGGGTCGAGGGGTTGAAGGAGACGAAACGAGAGCTTCCCTTCTACGATTTCGCGCTCAAAATCCCAAATGACCCAGACGACGGTGAATTGGCGCACTAGGAAAACAGCCAAAAAGTAGCGAATAAAGTCAAGGGGGGAAAGCCCAAACTGGCTATTTTGGGCGGCTTCTACCCATGCGCCCATCAAGATTAAGGGCAGGGTGCCCGACAACACCCACAGCAACAACTCTGCTCGATATTCCACCATATAGGCGTAGTAAACCGAGAGGAGCGTTGTTGCCTTTTTGAGAGTTTGAGTCAGAATCGCTAGGGGCATTCGAGGCGCTATCAAGCAATAGTGCAGTAGTGCGCAAAAAAGAGCGTAACTAAGCCGCTTCTTGAAGTAAGGTATCTAGGCGACCTTGGGCGTTGAGGGCATGGATGTCATCACAACCGCCAATATGCTGGTCGTTGATAAAGATTTGGGGAAGACTGCGGCGACCATTGGCGCGATCGGCCATTTTGGCTCGAGCCACTTCATCGCCATCAATACAATGTTCAGTGTAGTTTACGCCTTTCTTGGTGAGCAGTGCTTTAGCTCGAATGCAGAAGGGGCAACTACTCCAAGTATAAATTTCAACGTTAGCAGCCATGGTATTTTCCCTCAGACACGCAGTTAAACGTTATTTTTCTTAATCTTACCCTGAGCCTTTCCTGTGTTGCAGCGAATACAGGAAAGATCGATCGAGAATCCCTACTTCCTTGACGATCCAAGCTCCTAGCAGTCATCTGCTAGGAGATAATACTAAACCTGATGCAGCCTTTTATCTCGAACAATTCATCGAGTTTCTCGTCCGCAAATATCCGATCCATCGTGGCGCGTACCATTGCACTCACTGGACTGGCTTCTACAAATTGCTCAAAAATAGCGTTTATTACTGCTTGCTCCGCCTCCTAATGCCAAGCGCTCAGGCTCAGATCCTTGTCATCACTTGGCTGTATTCACCTTCATGTTATCGGCTAGCAGTACATCCGTTCACCTTGACAGGGGTATATCAAGAATCCCATGCCGCCCTCCATCGCAGCCTCAAAATCTGAGACTGCAGCCACAGATACCACAGCGATCGCCAATCCTGGTTAGATTTCGGTGAGATAAGATACATAGGTCTTCAAGTGATCCGGCCCTAGAGCTGCTCTAGAATGGAGATATCAGCACCAGACACCGGGATTCGCCACACCATCGGAGGTGATAGGATGCTTGTCGTCGTCATGGACAATCAATTACTGCAACCCCAGCAAATCTGTCAGGGCTGTCTGATGGCAGACCAAAGTGGCCAACCTCGCTGGAGACAGGGAGAACTCCGCTGTGGTCGTGCCCTCAGCCATGCCCCCCACGAAGCCCCGACTCAATATGAATGCCAAATGGGTTTCCGCATTGCCAATATCGACTGAGCTAAATCTTGATTGAGCTGAATGATTCAATCATTTACTGAATTGCTAACTGAGTCTCCCCAGTGGACGGCTTGCCAGTGGCCTAGGGTGTTTTTGGGCAGTCGTTGGTGAAGTGGGATCATTGCGTAGCACTCGGCTAGATCCTCTCCCAACGATCTGCGATATCCTAGAAGGATGCTAGACTCACGCGATCGCAAAGACGCAATCCAACTTTAAGCTTGAATTTAAGGCTAAATCTATAGCGTGGACAGGTTATGGACACTATGCATAAAATGCCTCGTTGAATCTAATAAAATCTAAAACAATGCCTAAGGCTCATTGGTTGAATGGAGCAAAGATGCTTTGATAATTGTTTTAGACATGGCGCTTTTCAGCAGATTGCATCATGATTTAACGTGATGGGGCGTGATCTCAAAACTTGCATCGCAAGATTCTTACCTTGATTTATTGACCCTGATTTAAACATCGCGTTAGCTAATATTGATCTGCCAGTGAATGAACCCTCTGTTGACCAAATCCAGGAGTTAACCTTATGAATTGGCGCGGTTCTACAAACCCCACCGATCGGATTTTTGCCTGCTTGCCCTATGTGCTGCCGTTGGTGTATAGCCTCAGTTTCTCAGGGCCACTGTTTGCCCAGTTGCCTGAGTTGCAGATTTTGTTTATCCCGTTGATGCCCATCTTGGCGCTGTATCAAACTATTCCCTTTGCCAGCCTCATTGTCTTTTTTGCCCTATTTATGCTGGTGGTGCGGAACGAAAATATTAACCACTTCATCCGCTTCAATACGATGCAAGCGATCATGATCGACATCGTGCTGATCTTGTGCAGCGTTGTAGTGGGCTTTATGCTAGAGCCGATTTTGGGCAGCGGTTTGCTCCTTCAAACCTTATTTAATGTGATTTTCTTGGGCACCATTGCCGCTGTCGCGTATGCCGTGGTGCAGTCGGTGTTAGGGCGGTATGCCGAAATCCCAACCCTGTCGGATGCCGTTTATATGCAGGTGCGCTAGGCCGAGTGCTAAGCGTTTACATTGCGGTGTTTAGCGGCGGGCGTCAAGCAACGCAAAGTTGAGAGTGCCGTGGAGGTTGGTAAGGGCGATCGCCCCTATCGACAGTCCACGGTATTTTCTAAGGAACCAATCCCCTCAATCTCAATGCGAATGCGATCGCCCACATTCATTGGGCCAATGCCCTCCGGGGTGCCTGTCAAAATAACATCCCCCGGAAACAGCGTCATCACCTGGCTAATGTAAGCCACGAGCGCGGCTGGGGATGTCATCATTTCACTAATCGGTGCTGATTGTACAGGTTTAGGTTGGTCATTGAGAAAGGTTTGGAGAATTGCGCAGGGGCTAATTTCACGCACAATCCAAGGGCCAAGCGGGCAGAAGGTATCAAACCCTTTAGCTCTCGTCCATTGACCATCTTTTTTTTGCAAATCGCGTGCGGTGACATCGTTTGCGATGGTGTAGCCCCAAATTTTACTCTGGGCTTCTTCAGCAGAACAATTAGAGCAGCGATCGCCAATCACCAGTGCCAACTCTCCTTCATAATCGACCCGGCAAGACTGGGTGGGATAGAGAATGGCTCCTCCCGGAATCAACACGGTTGTAGGGGGCTTGAGAAACAGCAGCGGCTCTGTCGGCACCTCTGTCCCCATCTCCGCCGCGTGCTTTTGATAATTCTTGCCGACCGCAATAATCTTAGATGGCGCACAAGGAGCCAAAATTTGGTAGGCTTCTGGCGCTAGCTCATCATCAGTGACCTGCCCCTTCAACCAAGGGGGAGCATCTAAAAGCTGCACCGTGCGATCTGAGGCTAGCAAACCATAGCGCAGTTGCCCCGATAGCGTTTGCACCCGGACGTAGCGTTGTGCCATAAACTTCCAATCCAAACATTTAAACCGAGCCAACTATCAAGGAAATGATAATATTAAAGATCCTTGCTTCTAACGAAAAGAAGCCATTTGTCCATAAGGAGACATCTGCATGAACTACGAAACAATGTACATCCTCCGCCCAGACATGGGAGAGGAACTAGTAGACCAAGCCATCACCAAATATCAAAATTTCCTCAAAGAGCAGGGCGCAACGGATATTGAAATCACCCATCGTGGGCGTCGGCGCTTGGCTTACGACATCCAGCGGCACCGTGAAGGCATCTACATCCAGATGAATTACGTCGCGGGCGGCAATGTGGTTGCAGCCATGGAGCGCTCGATGCGCCTCAGTGAAGAAGTGATTCGCTACCTCACCGTCAAACCAGAACCCATTGCCCCAGAGGAAGAAGAATTAGCCGTCGTGGCAGAATAAAAGGCTAAGCTTTTCAGATTGTTTAGGGCATCAGTCAGTTAGGGCATCAGACTGACAGATCGGAGCCTAGGTACGTCAGACTCTTTGAAAAAGATAGCCGCAATTTTCTTTAGGCCATAAAGATAGGCAGATTCTCCAAAAAGATGGATCGAATCCAACAAGTTGAATTAAGCTGTTAGCTTGCGGGCTAGCAGCTTTTTTGTGCCCTCTGTGGCTTATTTGGTTTTCACAATTCCCTGAGCCGTCTAGAAAGGTTCTTTGACCGAATCTTTCAAGGTCAGAACCGAGGAGAGGCAGGGCAGGCTGTCAGTTTTCGATGGGCTGGCGATCGCCCCCAAAAAACTGTATATCTGTGATTTTTTGTGCAAAACTCTCTAAAAAAGCACTAGATCAAGTGTCAATCTTGATTTCAGGTGGTACATTAACTGCAATAGTCAATAGGTGTCATGCCATTTAGGGCATTTCCCCATGAAGAAGAGACCCTTTGTCGAGCCGAATGGAGTGTTATCGTGACCGCTTCAACCTCTATGACCTTTGCTGAGCTTCAGGCAGAAGTTGCTCACCTCCGCGACGAATTACAAGTTCGCGATCAGTTAGTGCAGCAGCTCTCACAAGAACTTTTCCGCCTTGTTAAAGGCAATTCAACGGCCCCGAGCCAAACGCAACTCCCTGAAGAAACGATCAACGAGATGCGCGTGCTACGAGAGCAGTTGCAAGGTGTTGAGCAGCAGGTGCAGTTCTACCAAGGGCAAATTTCGTCGCGGGATACCGAAATTCATCAACTGCGGCATACGGTTAAAGAATTGACCAACCGCTCTCAAATGCTGGAGCAAGTGGTGCAGGAAATGCCCCAAGTTTATCGGCAAAAATTTGCCGAGCGGATTGCCCCCATCAAAGAAAAGGTGGCGTTGATTCAGCAAGAAAATCGTCGCCTACATGCGGAGCTACAGAGCGTTAGCTATCGCTTGGCTGTACGGAATCGCCGCGTGACCCACATTGACTTGCCTAGCTTTCCCCGTGGCATGGGTGCTGCTGCCCTGCCGTCTTTGGGTTAAGTAAGACGTTGGGTTAAGCCTTTGGGTTAAATCGGTCTACCTTCCCTGCCTAGAGCCTTAATCTTCTGCAAAGCCAGGTAAGATTTCGTCGGGTTCATCTTCTTCCATGTCCTCTAGCCCTAGGGTTGGAGGATTTTGCATAGCCATAGGAACACCCGCCGAAGACTGAGGGGAGGTGTCGAGAAAAGACATCAAAATCTCGTCGGGTTCACTTTCGATGGCTTCGTAGGTCAGACCCGCCGAAAGCGAGGGGCGGCTGGGATATTGTTGCAAAACATAGAGGGCGATCGCCTCATCTAGCACCCCAGCGAGGCTTTTGCCTTTGGCTAGGGCGATCGCCCCTAACACCGTTTGCCATTCTTCAGGGATAGGATACAGAATTGGGTCTTGCTGTGTCACAGAATGCGCTCCAAGGTTAGCCACCGCTGACCGGGGGAATCATCACCACTTCGTCTCCATTTTGTAGGGGAGTTGTGGCCTCTACAAAGGTCAGGTTGACCCCAAACCGGGTGAGATCGCGCCAAGGTTCAAGGGTCGGCTGTTCTTGGATCAGGCGATCGCGCACCGCTGCTACCGTGGTTCCGTTGGGAACCTGTAGCCGCAACTCTGGTAGCCCATAGGCCTCTTGGTAAGCGGCAAATAGCTTCACAGTGATTTGGATGGTATCAGCCATAGTCAACAGCCCAAGCGATGACGCCACTAGCGAATCACCTACCAGTGTGCCCTGAAAGTGGAACAACCGGCGCACCAGTTTGCAGCGGCTCCATCCTTATCTCATTTCAGCCAAAGTGATGGGGCGGCGTTAGGGAATGGGGCACTTCGAGACCACTCGCTTCCATCAAGGCGACATCTGCCATGAGCGTTTCTGGGCGACCGTCAGCAACAATCTGCCCATTATTGAGGATGATCACCCGGTTGCAGACCTCTAGGGCAAACTCTAGGTCATGGGAGGCCAGCAAGAAGGTTTGCTGAGACTCTTGCAGAAAATGAATAAGGCGGCGGCGGGCGCGCATGTCTAGGTTGGCGGAAGGTTCGTCATAGATGACGATTTGGGGATGCATTGCTAAGATTCCGGCGATCGCCACCATCCGTTTTTCACCCCCCGAAAGGTGGTGCGGTGCGCGGTGCTGTAGAGCTTCCGTCCCTGTGAGCTGTAGAGCCGCGCGCACCCGCAACTCTACTTCATTGGGAAACAGACCCATGTTCTCGGGGGCAAACGAGATATCTTCCCATACCGTGGCTGAGAACAGTTGGTCATCGGGGTTTTGAAACACTAATCCCACATCTGAGCAAAACTGATTGGGAATGACCGCTTTCCCTAACAAAGAAATCGACCCTTGGGAGGGTGTGAGAACGCCACAGATGAGTAAAAATAATGTGGTTTTTCCGCAGCCGTTGTAACCCAAGACCCCGAGGCGATCGCCCGGTTCAACACTGAGCTGAATGTCTCGCAAGACTTCTGGCTTGTCAGCGTAGGAAAAACTTAAGCCCTCGATGGCGATCGCTGGAGTGGACACCGTGATCTCAGTCAAATTCTGCAGCATTCATACGTACTCGGTAGCATGGACAACGATAATCCTCAAGCCCTAAGCCCAAAAACTCACACTGATATCAACATTTTAGAAAGATCCATATTTTCGAAAGCCCCATATTTTAGAAAGATCCACAGCTTAGAAAGATCGGCGATTGCTCTGATCTGGCAGGTGGAGATCCGGGAAGGGGTGAGCATCTAGAAGCAGATGGACTGGTCATGGGTATGGCTATTGGCAGTACAGATTGGCATGGGTCGCCGTGGGTCGCACCGTGATTAAAAACCTGCTCCTCAGCCAGTGAAGGGCTGAACCCAATGCTCCATCACCACAAAACTCACCGCTGTTAGCAAGGAAACAGATAGCCCTGCATGGCTCCAATGCAGCGGTAGTGTGGGCACCCTGCCGCTGGGGCTGAGGGGTTGGCGAGGGGCGCAGCCATATCCCCGCAACCGCATGGCCACGTAAATCTGCTCAGCCTGTTCATAACTGCGAATAAATAATGTTCCTAATAGCGAGGCGACCCGTTGCAAGCGCTGGCCAGACGCACGCCAGCCCTTCTGTTGGGGTTTGTGGTAGCGGAACCCCCGCAACCGCATCGATCGCTGCATCGTCGTGAGCATTTCGAGCAAGACAAAGAGGTAGCGATAGGTTAGCAGCAGCATATCTGCTAGCAGGGCTGGCAGGCCGAGCGATCGCATTGCTTTGACCACAGCCAAAAATGGGGTGGTGCCAAACAACACCAGCCCCAGGGTCACAATGGATAGAAACCGCCCGACCACCAATAGCAAAGCCATGATCCCTTCTTGCCGAATGCTTAGCCACCCCCATTGCCAAAGCACCGTAGGCCCAGAAAGAAAGGGTAAAAACGCCACAACTCCCAAAATAAATAGCCCTGGATAACACAGCCGTGCTGCCAAAAAGGAAAGTGGCAAGCGCGATAGCCCATAGACCAATAACGCCACCGCTAACATCGCCGGAACCAATCGGAGGTTTTGGACAAATGCAAACGCAAAAATCAGCGCTAACAGGCCAATTAGCTTGGCACGAGCTTCCCAGCGATGGATAGGAGAGTTTAGGTAGGCATATTCGTCTAGCTCAAATCCCATAATGCCTCCATTGTCCAAATGCCTCCATTGTCCAATCGTTCAAATCCGTCGTCTCCTCTGTCTTGAATACCGCGCTTCTTGAATACCGCGCTTCTTGAATACTGCGCTTCTTGAGTATCGTGCGTTTTGAGTATCGTGCGTTCGAAAGTTGTGAAGCTGAATTTCGCTGATTTTTGGAATTTTAGTCGAGGATAGAGCGTGGGTATAGATATTTAATTTCGCGGAAATTTAAGGGTATGACCATCAATATTGCTAATTTTAGATTGCTAATTTTAGATTGCTAATTTTAGATTGCTAATTCTATCAACATTGCCAATTTTAGATTGTCAATTTTAGAAGGGTTATATGGATCGGGGGTGGATCTGTGCCAGCTTCCCCTGCCCCATCTCAGATTCCATGACCAGGGCGGGCAAGGCTCCTAGCTTAGAATGCTGAACTAATCTTGGAGTAGCTGAGGTTTGACCCGCTGTAAAAATAACACCAGCATGGCCGTAAAAATTCCTTCGATGAACATCATCGGAACATGGGCGATCGCCAACCCATACACCGCCGCCTGCTCTGTGCCGGCATCAAATCCGGTGGGGATCGTTGTAATGACCAGCACAATGAAGATGGTGATAGCGATCCCCAAGCCTGATGCTCCAGCAAGGAAGGAAAATAAAAACAAAGAATTTTGTTCCCCCAGCCACCGTTTTGCAAGGGTATGAAAACTAAAGATAAAGGAAGCGCAGAGGGCAGAAATCCCCATCATCGCGGCGTTTACCCCTAGGGTCGTCAGCCCGCCATGCTGAAACATGATGGCCTGGAAGAAGAGGCCAATGAGAATTGCGGGCATTGCAAAGTAGCCCAATATCACCCCCAACAAGCCATTTAAAACAAAATGGACACTGGCGGGGGGGATCGGAACATGAATAGATGAGGCCAGGAAAAAAGCTGCCGTCAGCAGGGCAGCTTTGGGCACATTCTCAGAAGGATTGGGTTGGCGGTTAATTTGTTTGAGAGAAAACCAGGTGGCTAGACCTGTGACGACATATCCGCCTGCACACACTTGGGCTGGCAGAAGCCCATCGGGGATATGCATAGAAATAACCTCTAGGAATGCTTAGAAACGGAGGGCTGAGAAGACTGTTTTTGGGAGAAAAAGAGAGCCGTCCCAACACAGCCCCACAGCACCGAACCGGCCATCAGCCCTTTTTGCCAGTTATCAAAGGCTCCACTGCGGGAGCGATCGCCCTCTGCACCGCCCTCTGTGCTGCTTGTTGGGCGATCGCTGACAGGAATGACGACCACATCTCCATGGCCTGCTTGACGGACTTGCACCTCCCAATTTCCGGGGGTGGGTGGGGTGAATAGAAACTGCCCTTGATCATCGGTAGTGCCCATCATCCAAGGGGTGCTGGGGTTGTCGGGGGAAAAAATGGCGACTTGGGCGGCGGTCATAGGTTGCCCCGAGTCATAGGCTGCCGTGATCTCATAGGCTTGGGTGGTGCTGTATTGCAACACCGCCCCGTGGGCGATCGCCCGGCTGGGCAACCCCAGCCAAACGAAGGGGGCGATCGCCAGGGTCATGCGCAGGGAAGACAATAGAAAATTCATGGGTACCTTAACCTTCTTCGCAATGGCCTTCGCCGACATGGCCAAGGGAGGGCAAAATCCCCAATATCTGAGTGTATTCTGCCTCAGAGAGTTGGCTTTGGAGGGCGCTAGAGTCAGCGTTGAGGGTGCCATCTTGGGCGATCGCGGCTAGCGGATCAAATCCTAACGCTCCCAGGTTCAAATCGTCATCCATGGGGGCATCGGCATCCCCAAACAAATGGTCGAAGTGGAACGTCGCTTCTAGATCAGCAGTGCCGCCAGAGTCTAGGATGCCCTTGCGTTCGTCTCCGACAAAATCTCCGCAGGTAAATTTCAATTCCTCATCCAATTGGAGGTTAAAGTCCACGGATTGTCCATCTTTGGTTGCGGTTCCCTGCATCACAAGGGTATACCCGGCTGCTGGCCCTTCCGACGCCGGAACCATTTGCCAAGATAAGGCATTGTAGCGTCCGGCTGGGGCGTCTAACTCGGCAATCAAAATTGGCTCTGCCGACTCATCGCCTGCCGCTAGATCAATGGTGATCACATCAGCGGCTTTGACGGTTTTCACCGCGTCTAGGGTTGTGCCCGCCGTCGGATCAAACGGAGGATCGGTTTGATAGGCGGTCACGTCTGCCAGGTTGACATAAAGCGTATCAAAGCTGATTTCCCAGCCATCTTTGGAGACAAACCCTTCGCGCACAAAGTCTTCTCCATTGGCCCGAACCGCAAGGGTTCCGGCTTCGCTGCCTGTCGCTGGGGCAGAGGCGCTACTTTCTGTGTCTGGGGCAGAGGCGTTAGGAGCTTGTGGGGATGCACAAGCTTGGATCAGCGCCGCACCACTAAGGGCGATCGCCCCAAACCGCAACCAATTCATTGTCATTCTACTTACCTGCATTAATCTTTCAAGGAAACCCCTCCGGGTCTGCGACCTTCTCAATGGCTTGCTGAGACTTACTAACATCCTTCGAAAAGTCTAAAACCTTTCTAAAAAGATGCCAGCAAACCGTCCATGAGTGAAGCTGGAGATGTTGTAATCTCAGCAAAAGGTCACCCTTTAATTACGAGATCTCCCGTGAGTAGTAAATCTCTAATTCCAAAAAAAAGCAATGCGGCATGGGGGGATACTCCTGATCAGGATAGCAGTCTGATTGATCCTTCAATCCATAAGGATCGTGAGTTTTTTGCCTGCAACCCCACTAAATTCTTAAGATTTGCAGAACTGAAGATTACCTGCCCAGGAAAGCGCCAGACCGCTAGAAAAGCCGATGCAACAGGGATTAGACCTACCCCATTAAACTAAATTTAAGCCCACTCATTTCTGATTAAAACCCAGATCTTTCAAGTCGTAGACAAGGCTGAGATTGATCCAGATCAATGGCATCTATAGCAGAGAAGATTCTGATTTGGGTCTAAAAACTGATCGGCAGGGCACCTTAAAATTAAGCCCTCTTTATCTGCTTTAGCAGCATTTTATCCAGCTAAATTCATGGTCGTTATACCACTCCTTTTTCCAGATTGGAGCATTATCTTTAAGGCTGTCAATGGCATATTGGCACGCATCAAAGGCTTCTGCTCGGTGCGGACAACCCACTGCAATTAAGACACTAATTTCACCAATTTCAAGTCGCCCAAGACGATGATGAATGACAACATGGGTGGTGTCTGGCCAGCGGCTTCTAATTTGAGTGGCAATATCACCAAAGACCCGCAGCGCCATGGGTTCATAGGCTTGATACTCTAGGCAAACCACCGGACGTCCGGCTGTATTATTACGTACCATCCCGCTCATAACCACGATCGCCCCATTCCCTGGGTTGTCGGCTAAGGCATAGACCTGATCTAGGTTCAGGGGATCTGTCGTCATGCGGAAACAAGGATCCGTGGGGATCGCGACACTGGGAAGGTTGGAGGAAAGCATGATTACGGTTGAGAGAAAAGGGGTGAACTAGCACAGCAATAATTCCTAGTTGGGCGGAGGAATAGCTTGACGCAAGAAGCGATCGCCCTCAGAGAGCGATCGCCATCAGTCTTAGAAACCCACCCTGCCCTAAGGCCAGCGACTTACCACCAACGCAATTGGAGGTAGCTCCGATCAGGCTGGCTCAGTTCTTGCTCAGTCAGCCATTCTGTAGATTTGTAGGTGGAAAACACATGATCCCACCAGTCTAGCGCCATGCCAAAGTTATGGTGCCACTGTCCATATTTATGATGGACGTAGTGAACAGGCATGGCTTGCCAGAATAACCGTCGGGGGTTTTCGTGGCTGAGTTGATGAGCATAGGCCGAAAAAATAGCGAAGGTAATGGCACCTAAGGCCCAGCCGATCCCCACTTCCCAAGAGACAAAGAAGGCGGGGATCATCAGCACAACGGTCGCCTTGACATAATCTAAAAATTCCCATACCACCCCTTGGCCTTCGTTGCGGCGGTGGTGATCAAGATGGCGCTTGCCCAACCCTTGGGGATACCAGTGCATCGCTCGATGCACCCAATACTCAACCAAGCTGGCCAACAAAAATGCAGCGATAAAACACGCGATCGCAGTCCACATAAATGAGATCCTTACACTCCAATACACGCCGAGCGGCTACACCTTTACATTCTGATACATTCTAACCAATCCAGCCTGACAAATACTTGCCCCATCACAGGCTGACCAACTTCGGAAACCGTTGGGGAGATGGTGTTTCGCAAAAAAGTCATTGGATAGCTGACTCCCTTCGAAAGCAAACCCGCTAGGCATAACCCTTAAAGGTCATCTATCTGCCTAGTGCATCGGTCTGATCTAGGGGTAATCTGCTTGGTGAACTACAGAAGAAAGCCTAATTAAAAAGCGCCCAAGTCAACCATACGGCATAGAACAGGGTGGGCGATCGCCCTTCAGGACAGTTCTACACCGTCTTTGCAATTGTCCTGGCTCAGCACCTCAGCCTTCGTCAGCCTTCAACAGACGATTAAAAACCCGTCTGATCCAAAAAAAACCAAAAATAAAGAGCGAATCGCGCGTGCGAATCGCTCTAGGTTAGGTTGATGCGTATCTAGTCGAAACCAGTCAAGGGTGAGGATGTATCCCTAGGTAAGGGATTCGAGGTAATCTCTCACGAGGTTACGGCGCTTGGGCTGGCGCAGCTTTTGTAAGGCCTTAGCTTCAATTTGACGGACTCGTTCGCGGGAAAGATCCAACGCACGGCCAATTTCGGCGAGGGAGTAGGGCTGGCCATCACCCAAACCAAAGCGCATTTGAATGACATCACGCTCACGGCTGGTGAGGTCAGTGAGCAGTTGCTGGAGGTCTTGTTGCAACGATTCGCGCATGAGCAGATCTTCGGGGGAGTCTCCCTCTTCGGGCAGCAAATCACCTAGCTCGGTGTCACGCTCTTTGCCCACCTTTGTTTCGAGGGAAACCGAGCGGGGCACCCGTAGGAGCACTTCGCGCACTTGCACTGCAGTCATCTCTAGCTCGTTGGCAATATCTTCAACGGTGGCGGTGCGTCCCTTCTCTTGGGCAATTTTACGCTGCGCCTTCTTAATTTTGTTGAGCTTTTCGGTGATGTGAACGGGAAGGCGGATAGTGCGGCTTTGGGTGGCGATCGCCCGGGTAATCCCCTGCCGAATCCACCAGTAAGCGTAGGTGCTAAACCGATACCCTTTAGTCGGGTCAAACTTTTCAACCGCCCGTTCTAGACCCAGGGTTCCTTCCTGAATCAAGTCTAGTAACTCTAGGCCCCGGTTTTGATACTTCTTAGCAACCGATACCACCAGCCGCAGGTTTGCCCGGATCATATGATCCTTGGCAGCGGTTCCTTCTGATTGGATTTGTTCTAGCTCTGGCAAGGTTTTGCCCGCCAATTCTGCCCAGCGGTGCTTGCCTTCTGAGAGGGTGAGCTTGAGGGTGGCAACCTCGATGCCAGCTTCAGTCGCCCAACGTTCTAGGGAAGGCCGGTGCCCCAAGGTAGAGGCTAGCCGATCATTGGCTTCCACTAACCCAAGATAGTGCTGGAGAATGGCATCTCCGGCCTGGGCGGCTTCACGGCACAATTCCAGCATCGCCATATGGCGTTGTACACGCTGAGCCTCTGAGACTTCTTCATCGCGGCCAAGCAGACGAACGCGCCCAATTTCTTGTAGGTAGAGCCGGACAAGGTCAGTGGTACGGAGGCTGGCACTCTGACTCTTAGTTGTTTTGACATAGTCAACCTCTAGAGTCGCCAGATCATTGTCGATCTGGTTTTCGAGATCGCCTGTCATCAGGTCGCTGCCATTCACTTGAGGTTCGAAGGTATTCATAGCATCTTCAAACTCAGCGTTGGCAAAGGAAGGTCTTACTGGCATAGTGATCGTCTCAGTGGCTCCAGAGTAAACAAGGGGGCGTTTGAGGATTGCTGCTGTTAGTGTTCCCGCAAATCAGGATTAAGTAATCAAGACTCTAATAGATTCTTGAGGTTCCAAGGAGATTGGGGATAAATTTGAGCGGCGGAGGATGCAAAATTCCTGTGATGTAATCCTCTACAGTAGTCTCTGAAAGGATTCCAGAAATGTTCTGGGAACATTAAATTTTGAATATAAATTAGTGAGATATGGAGGAACCCTGACCTTTAGTGCCAGAGATCCCTAGGAGTGGAGAACGCTCATCTTGCAAATGGAACATCCCCTTCTTGTCATCTTCTTCTTGTCAGCCCTACTGTCGATCCGTTTGGTGCCCATCTTGGATAGGGCATTTGAAGCCTTTTTGGCCGAGGGGCGATCGCCCCCTCCTTTTCTAGGAAGACGGTGGCGATCGCCCGTCGGCCAAGGCTAATTGACAAGCTCAGTCGCGTCAACCTCAGTCGCGTCAACCTCAGTCGCGTCAACCTCAGTCGTATCAACCTCAGTCAAGCAGCCTTTATAAAACACGCTGATTCCCTGGGTTTTAGGCAAATTGGAGCCATAGACCATCCCAAGAAAACCCCAAGGATTTGCAATTACTCCGTGAAGCGGCGCATCAGGTAAGCCACTCCAAAATCGCCATTAGGATGCTGTTCTAGTCTTTCGGTTAGATCAAAGATCTGGTGGGCTAACTCTTCGCCAAGTTTATCGACGGTGGCGCGGCGTTCACGGTCTAAGTACTCCTGCTCACGGGTCTGGTTTTGCCAGTCATTAGTAAACAGGTAGTCAATGGCGGTATGTAACCCCAGATGGTTGAGCACATCCCATTCACCGCGATCGCACCAAACCCCACCACAGCGGCCACAGCGCTCAACATAAAACGGTGGCGTCAACCCCACGCGCGATCGCGCCAAAAAGCCATGACAATCTGGGCATAGCCCCCCTCGTGCATCCGCCGGAGCTGGGATATAGCCGAGGTCTAAATCGGTTGGGATCGGTTTAGCGGGGGGGGCTGACTGTTCTTGTTTCCAAGCTTCGTAAACTTCAGGCTCAATCCAGTTGCCTTCACAGGCAGGGCAATATTTGGCCGCTAACCCAGCGCTTAAGACGACATCCACCAATGTTTCGTTTCTATCTTTCGGGCAATGCACAAGTCGCTCCTTGGGCGCACATTCCTCCCATTAAACCAGTTCTCTCCAGCCAGTTTGCATAGAATCTAAGGATTTGTGATGCTTAGAATAGGCTAATTGCACCGTCACAGAACTCTAGAAGGCGGGTGATGCGATCGCCCAGTTGCCCCAATCGTTGCTGGGTTGTCTCCACTTGCCGTGCCGTTTGTACCCCCATCACATCTACCTTAAGTAACCGCATCAGGCGGTTCATTTCAGTGTGGATGGCCGTTAGCGGGGCTGGAAGTGCCTCTGTTTCAAGGGTTTCGGCTAGTTCTAATTCTTGCTGGAAAGAGTGCTGCACATTCCGCGACGCTTGTTGCAAGGCGGGCAAATCTAATGGGGCATTAAGGGCGATCGCCCTCAACTGGTGTAGCCCTTGCCGCAAAACCACCAATGACTGCTGTAGCGACGCGCGATCTATCTCCACCCTAGTTTCTCACTCACTAGTTTCTCACTCACTAGTTTCTCACTCACTAGTTTCTCACTCACTAGTTTCTCACTTACTGGAATAGTGTCCCGTAACTAGGTTGCTTCAACGTCGCCTCAGGCAATAGTCACGCCGACGGCTCCAGGCATTACCGAGCCAGACTCCCCTCTTGACAGGACTTTTTAGGGCAAGCAAGGGAGTGCCGTCTGAAAATTAGCGACTTACCAAACCTTCCGCAGCATTTCAGCCCTTGCCCACATAGCCTTCAAGGGATCGCAATCTGGGGATCAAACCAGCTTCTAACTGCAACGGGGATCACCCCAGGTGAAGCAGATTCTTGCCTTGGACTATATAACTTTCAACCTTGACGATTCACTAAAATCCTCACCAAACCTTAGATCCCGGCACTCACAGACACTCAATGGCCATTCAACTCTCCGTTGAGAGCCGCCGCAAGGCTACCCTGTGCCAAACTCCAGAATTGCCCCACCAACCCCCAGGCATGGAACCCCATCGCCCTTCTACCGTATAAACAAATTTCATGCAATAGATGAGCATATATTCACGCAAATGTAAAGAAGTGTGTCTATACTAATAAGACAACCTGATGAAATTGTTCGATTGTCCAAACAAGCTGCTAAATTAACCTAAATAACTTTTGCAATGGGTTTGAGTCTACACCGACATAACCCAGTTATTTTTTGCAATTAATTTAGGGATTGGAGCTTCCTGGGTTGGTAGAGTCTAAACACGTAAATTCACCCATTTCAACTCAACCACCGAACGCTTGGATGCTCAGCACTATTTGGGTCAATGGTGTTTTTAATCAATCCCAAATCTCAAAATCGGTGAAGAGCATCTGAGGCGTCTTGGTTATTGCCATCAACGGCAACCAAACCCAAGCCTGCCCAGCCTCCAACATCCTAAAAATAAAACCCAAAAGCTCGGTTGACAGGTATTTTACAAATCACCGAATTACAAAATATAATCCTATTTTTTAACCTTTCTCTTTCAAAAAATGCCCCAGTCAGTGGGATTATCGAAATCCGTTCATGGCGGATTTTTCAGTTAGCATTCCTTCTTAAAATCTGCCCTAGCGCTGAAACTCTACTAAACCCTATTGCCAATACTATTGTACTAAAAAATACATCAAATCGCACCCCGTTGAAGACTTTATATATCGCGCTAAGGCGCTCTTCTTATTTTTTGGTTTTCTTGTTTTTGACTTCAATTTATTGATCTCCTTAGCCTGCCCAGGAGTTGTCTTATGGTGATGGTCTCTGCCCTTCCTTACGATCTTGTTCTTCCAGATTGGTTGAATGCCTGTTTGCTGCCCAGTGAGTACCCATCGGCAGGAGCCGATTTGGAGGTATCTGATGTAGATCGCCGCTTGGTATGCGATGCCTTTCAATTTGCCTACCAGCTTCATGAAGGGCAACGGCGGGCGTCCGGAGAACCCTACATCGCTCATCCCTTGGCTGTTGCAGGTTTATTGAGAGATCTGGGTGGCAGTAGCGCAATGGTCGCCGCTGGCTTTCTACACGACGTTGTAGAAGATACGGAAATTGCCCAAGAGGAGATTGAGCAACGGTTTGGAGTTGATGTGAGTCATTTGGTTGAAGGCGTCACGAAGCTTTCTAAGTTCAACTTCTCTAGTAAAACAGAGCGCCAAGCCGAAAATTTCCGCCGGATGTTCTTAGCCATGGCGCAAGACATTCGGGTGATTGTGGTCAAGCTGGCAGATAGGCTGCACAACATGCGCACCCTAGAGCATCTGCCCGATGAAAAACGCCGCCGCATTGCCCAAGAAACCCTCGATATTTTTGCCCCCCTCGCCAATCGCTTGGGGATCGGGCGGTTCAAGTGGGAACTTGAAGATCTGGCTTTCAAGTATTTAGAACCTGATGCCTACCGCGTGATGCAAGGCCTCGTGATGGAGAAACGGGCTGATCGAGAAACCTATTTAGAGGAAGCGGTTGAGCAATTGCGCCCAGAATTGAAAAACATGGAGATCGCCATTGCTGAGCTGAATGGTCGCCCTAAGCACCTCTATGGCATCTATCAAAAGATGCAGCGGCAACAGAAGGAATTTCACGAAATTTTTGATATCACGGCCATTCGCATCATCGTTCACAGTAAGGAAGAGTGCTATCGCAGTTTGGCAATTGTCCATGATCAGTTTCGACCGATCCCCGGACGCTTTAAGGACTATATTGGGTTGCCTAAACCGAACCGCTATCAATCACTTCATACGGTGGTCATTGGGCCGAAGGGTCGCCCAATTGAGGTTCAGATCCGCACTGAAGAGATGCATCACATTGCGGAATATGGGATTGCGGCCCACTGGAAGTACAAAGAATCGGGGCATTCTAGCAGCAAGCTCTCGGCGGATGATGAAAAGTTTACGTGGATGCGGCAATTGCTAGATTGGCCGAGTGACCTCAAAGACGCCCAAGAATACCTCGACAGCATTCGCACCAATCTATTTGACGATGAGGTTTTTGTGTTTACGCCCCAAGGGGATGTGGTGCCCCTCGCGCAAAAATCTACGCCTGTGGACTTTGCCTATCGAATTCATACGGAGGTGGGTAATCACTGTGCTGGAGCCAAGATTAATGGCCGCATTGTGACGCTAGATACTCAACTTAAAAACGGCGATATTGTTGAGGTCATTACTCAGAAAAACTCTCACCCCAGTTTAGACTGGCTCAACTTTACGGTGACGGCGGGGGCACGCAACCGCATTCGGCAATGGTATAAGCGATCGCACCACGACGAGAATTTCCAGCGCGGACGAGACATGCTGGAAAAAGAGCTGGGCAAGCAAGGATTTGAATCACTCTTGAAGTCAGAACCGATGCAAGTGGCGACCGAACGCTGCAACTACCACACGGTGGAAGATCTACTTGCGGCCTTAGGCTATGGCGAAATTACCCTCAATCTGGTGGTCAATCGCCTCCGGGAGGAGATCAAAAACCGCCAGCCGATCGCCCCAGCTAGCCCCAGCCACCTGGATGACTTGATATTGCCGCCGCCGCCGCCCCCATCCCGCACAAGCCATCGAACGCATAATTCTCCCATCGCTGGGGTAGAAGGCTTGCTCTACAACCTGGCTGGCTGTTGTAACCCCATTCCGTGCGAACCCATCATTGGCGTGGTGACCTTAGGAAGCCGGGGTATCTCCATCCACCGCCAAGGTTGCAGCAATGTGGATCAAATTCCGGGCGATCGCCTCATCCCGGTGAGTTGGAACGATACGGCTACAGATATCCGCCCTCAAACCTATGCGGTGGAGATCCAAATCGAAGTCTTTGACCGTGTGGGCGTTCTCAAAGATATTTTGTCGCGCCTCAGCGATTACAACATCAACGTTCGCAGTGCCCAAGTTAAAACGTTTCCAGGCCAAACGGCCATGATTAATTTGGGGATCGATGTGGAAGACCATCGCCAACTAGACAACACCTTCACTCAGATCCGTAAGATGAGCGATGTGCTGCAACTGCGTCGGGTTTGCGAAGTGGATGTCTGATGAGGTGGATGTCTGATGAGGTGGATAGGTGTGCAGGTGGATGTCTAATGCAGTGAATACCTGATCAATCGGATTAAACCGGAAGGGAGCGATCTAACTTCCCGACAGAGAGCACCATTGGTTACACTGGATGACGGCAGCATCCCTACGGTGGGAGCAGCGTTGTTGGCACTTGGCTTGGCGATCGCACACTCTATGAAACTGACTCGACGAAACTTAGTGTTGGTGTTGGTCGCGCTAACCTTGGCGGTGGTAGTGATCTTGACCCAAAATCAGTCGCAGACTCCCTCTTTACCCGGAGCTACCTTACAAGAAACAACCCCTATTTTTGAGTTTACAGAGGCCGATATCCAACGCCTCGGCATCGAAACCCCCACCCGCTCATTTGCCTTTGAGCGTGATGCCGTCGGAATTTGGCAGATGACCGCACCCGAACAGACGATCGCCAATCAAGGAGCTGTGGCATTCCTGGCTAACTTGCTGGCGACTGGAACGCGCGATCGCCCCCTGAGCGTTCCGGCGAGTAGCGCGATCACCTATGGCCTTGACCAGCCCTTCGCCACGATCGATGTCGCCTTAAACACCGACGAAACCCACCAACTCGTCCTGGGCACGTTTAACTTCAATCGTAGTAGCCTCTATGCCCTCATCGACCCGACACCAGATCTGGGCGAAACCCTAGAAGTTTCTATCGTTCCGGCAGATTTTGAAACAGCTATTAACCGCCCCCTCGAAGACTGGAAAGAACCAGAAAACCCACCCGGCAGCCCCGATCCTGAGGCAGCGCCTGATGCGTCTGCCGAGCCACCAGCCGAATAGCGCTATGGGGCAGAGCTGAAGGATTTGCGGATTAATGGTGTACCCAGTGGTCAGGTTTCGACTTCGCTTAACCTTCAGTAGTCGAGGCTTCAGTGGTCGAGGTTTCAGTGGTCGAGGTTTCAGTGGTCGAGGGCTGAGCGAAGTCGTTCGCGCAGCGTCTTTCGCAGGGAGAAAGTCG
>Ga0105049_10002252_pt1 | contig 22782 bp, 24 predicted proteins | sample MAT06_FD_78087 | JGI IMG/M metagenome (GOLD analysis project Ga0105049, IMG submission 78087) | Freshwater microbial communities from Lake Fryxell liftoff mats and glacier meltwater in Antarctica - MAT-06 | ecosystem: Environmental > Aquatic > Freshwater > Ice > Liftoff microbial mat | place...
GATGGCATAAATCATACAATATGAACAAACAACAAAATAAAATTTCCAACCTCGATCTTCCCATCGCTGAGATAATCCGCGAAGCATTAAGTGACTTATCAAATCGCACGCGAAAAGACATACTCAGGTTGATGACTGAAGATGAGTTCATCAGTCAACGCGTTGACCTCTATCTAGCCGAATTCGAGACAGCAATGCACCATGGTGCCGATGAGTTGGGATGCAAAGAGATTGCTATGAAGGAGTGCCTCAGCGGAATAAGTGAAAACCATGGATAGGTTTTCAAAACGACAAGCATACAACAACAGTTTAACACTGTTCAAAGAATTGCTCAAGCAAAATCCATCCGGCGAAGCATTAGCGCAAATTCAATTCACCGGCTTTGGTGCGCTGAAGGAATTGCTGCTTCCCCTTGATAATCACTCGGCCTGGAATACAGAAGATCTGAGATATGAGAAAGAAGTAATTGAAATCCATCAACTTCTCAAAGATCACTTTGGCGATCATTATAAGTCGGCAGTCGCCAGCCTGAAAAACAGCCTCCTTTCGTCTTTCTACACACCACCCTTCATTATCGATCCCCTGGTAAAAGAAATCGCACAGAATGTAAATAGTATAAAAACAATTCTAGAACCTGCAGCCGGTACTGGCAATTTTATCAATGCATTGAACCAATCTTTTCCGCACAGTACCATTACAGGAATTGAAAAGGATGATTCAACATTCAAAATCCTGAAAGCCATTCATCCTAATATAGAGACCATTCACTCAGGCTACGAGGATTTCAAGAACCGGAATTTTGACCTGGTGATCAGCAACATTCCGTTTGGCAATGTCAGTGTGTTTGATGATAAGATATTTCGGGAGGCTGTACCTGCAAAGATCAAAGCCACCACACGAATCCATAATTACTATTTCGTAAAATCATTAGACAACCTAAAAGAAGGCGGAATTCTTGCCTTTGTTACTACCAGCGGAATGATGGACAGTCCGGGGAACAGAGAAATCAGAGAACACCTGATGAAAAATTCTGATCTAATCACAGCCATCCGACTTCCCAACAATGTATTCGAAGGTGCCGGAACATTTCCTGTCACGGACATCGTATTGCTTCGAAAACATTCCGGCAAACGGAATGTGTCATCACAAGAAAAAAAATTCATTGAATCAGAAAAGATAGATGTGCCTGACGAAAAAGGACTCTCGACCACAGTCGATATAAATGCCTTCTTTAAACAACATCTGGAAAATGCGTTGGGCACATTCATAGCAGGTGGCCAGTATGGAGGCAGTTCCCTGGACGTGCTTCCCACGCAAGGCGCAACCAAGGCACTTATTTCAGAATCTATACGCACCCTTGTCAACAACGGATACAACGATCTCAGCAACGTTGTTGAAGTCATACCAAATCATGAGTCATCCACCAAGTCCTCCAATAAACTTCCGATCGATCATCCTGATTACGAGGTTCTGAAAAGGGGCAACCTGATTGTGCACAAACAAAAGGTTGGAACAATTGACTACGAGGGAACAGAGAAAGTGGTTATACCACAGCCGGCAATCAAAGACATTGGCAAAGCCCTTCAAACTATCAGTCTGCGAAATACATTCAACAGACTAGTAAAAGCCGAACTAGACGGAAATGAAGCCAAAATGAAAGTATATCGGCAAGAACTAAATGACCAGTATGATCAATTCATTTTCCGACATGGAAACCTGAATCTCGCGTCGACAAAGAAATTATTGATGTTGGATGCGGAAGGTTTTAACGTGCTCTCCCTCGAACGATTACAGAACAGGCAGTATACCAAGGCAGACATTTTCTTCCGTCAAATAAACAACGTTGCAAAAATCTATGCTAAACCAGAATCCTTAAAAGATGGCGTCCTACTTTCATTAAATGCTCACAATGCAGTCAATATTGATTTCATTTCTTCTATCATGCAAAAACATCCCGATGAAATTGTCAGAACCGGATTAGATCAACAAATCTTTTTCCAGGACATAGAAATGAAATCCCCTGCTAAATACGTCACGAAAGACGAGTTCCTCAGTGGCAACGTCATTCGCAAGATCGAAGCCTGGGAAGACTTACAACGTTCTCGTAATTCCAGGACTGAATTTTCCGCGCTCACCGACACCGATGTTGAAAACCATTTAGAACGATTAAAAGAAGTAAGACCTGTTTTTCTCAAACGTGAACTCATAGACATTAATATCGGCGAGCGTTGGATACCCATTGACATCTATGAAAGTTTCGCCGAACATGTGTTCAAGGAAAAAACAGATATAAAATATTTGGAATCATCCGACTTATACCTAATCAACGTGCCAAGGTATAGCAACGAGGAAAGCATCACCTACGCAGCTTCCACCCACAGCGGGAAAATATCCGGCAGCAAGATTATGGAGTACGCAATGGCGGATACGCAACCATACTTACAAATACGAATTCCTGAGACTACCCCACCCAAATATGCGCCCGACCTTGATGGAATGAAGAATGTAGAAATGAAAATAAAGGAAGTGAAGGACGAATTTGAAAACTTTTTAAATAGCCGGGAAGATGTAACACAACGAATTGAAGAGTTGTATAACCGAAACATCAACAACTCAGTTAAACGACATTATGACGGCACCCACCTTCAGCTGACAGGACTGAATCATTTCTCTCCACGCGACCATCAAAAAGATGCAGTCTGGATGCTACTGCAACAGGATGGTGGCATTGCGGATCATAAAGTGGGCGCGGGCAAAACGCTGATCATGGTGGCCGCGGCAATGGAAATGCGAAGGCTAGGCATTGCAAATAAGCCCCTGATCATTTGCATGAAATCCAACGTGGCCGACATCGCAAAAGATTTTCTAAAATCATACCCAAGTGCAAAAGTACTTGCACCCGATCCCCAAAGAGATTTTACCAAACAAAAGCGACAACAGATTTTTGCCAGCATCGCTGCCAATGACTGGGACGCAGTCATCATTACCCATGACATGTTCATGGCCATTCCACAGTCGCCCAAAATCAAGAAGGAAATTCTGGAACAGGAGCTAAATAATCTGGAAGATGATTTAAAAGCCGTTTCTGAAAATCGCACCCTGTCCAAACGTGTGCTCAAAGGTCTGGAGGGTCGGAAACAAAATCTTAGCGTCAGGCTTAGGATGACAGACGCTGCCATCCAACGCGATGAGAATATTTTGGATTTCGCCAAAATGGGCTTTGATCATATCTTCATTGACGAGAGTCAGGAATTCAAGAACCTTCATTTCACCACGCGTCATCAGCAGGTAGCTGGTCTTGGTGATCCTTCAGGAAGCCAGCGAGCGCTCAACTTGGAGTTTGCTATCCGCACAATCCAAAAAAACAAAGGCGGTGACAAAGGAGCGACGTTGCTTTCAGGAACGACAATCAGCAACAGCCTCGTCGAACTTTACCTGTTGTTCAAATACCTGCGACCCGAAAAACTAAATGAGTTAAAGATTAACTCCTTCGACGCGTGGGCAAAGATGTATGCCCGCAAAAGCGCAACCTACGAATTCTCTGTTACCAATGAATTGAAGATGAAGGAACGTTACCGCGAATTCATCAAAGTGCCGGAACTGGCAAGATTTTATGCTGAGGTCACCCATGTTGTGAACGATCATAATTTGAAAATAGACAAGCCGCGCGTAGAAAATATTGTCGTCAACATCGACCCTACCGAAAGTCAACAGCAATACACGCAAAAGCTCATCAACTTTACCAAAACAAAAGATCCTTCCCATGTCGATCTTACCTTTGACAAGAATGAAATGAATGCCTTCATGCTCATCGCCACCAATCTGGCCAAGAAGATGAGCCTCGATATGCGACTAATCAATCCCACGCAATATGAATTTGAACCAGCAGGTAAAATCGGAAGGCTGTGTAAGAACGTAGCAGAGGAGTACAAAGACAGTCAGCACTACAAAGGCACACAGTTGATATTCAGTGACATCGGAACCCCCACAGGCAGCGGATTTAATTTGTATGCAGAGATCAAAAGAGTATTGGTGGCGCATCACGATCTTTCCCCAGATGAAATCCAATTCATTCACGATCATGAGTCAAAAACAAAAAAAGAAAAACTGTTCCAGGATGTCAACAATGGCGAGGTCCGTGTGTTAATAGGTAGTACAAAAAAATTGGGCACGGGAGTCAACGTCCAGCAGAGAACCATCGCCATGCACCACCTCGATATTCCATGGCGTCCTAGTGACCTTGAGCAACGTACCGGGCGTGGTGGACGACAAGGAAACCAAATGGCCAAACAATACCGTGAGAATACGGTGCGCAACTACGTATATGCTGTGAACAGAACCCTCGATGCTTATCAATTCAATATTCTTTCGAATAAACAAAAATTTATCAGTCAGATAAAAAATAGCTCCATCGATCAACGCAAAATTGATGAGGGCGCTTTCGATCAAGAGGGCGGTATGAACTTCGGTGAATACGTCGCCTTACTAAGTGGCAACACAGACCTGTTAGATAAGGTGCGTTTGGAGAAAAAGTTGTATGACCTCGAACGAAGTTATCAGGTATTTTTAAAACGTAAATCAGAAGCTGAATTTTATGTTAACCTCAATACACGAGATCAAAGAACAAAGGAAGTTACATTGACGAAACTGGAAGCAGATTGGAAACCCATTCAAGCTCTTGATCTGGAAAAGACACCTATTTTAATCGCCGGAAAATTTATGGAAGACAGGAAAATAATTGGTGAAATGCTGCACCAAAAAATAGATAACTTAAAAAAGAATGGTAACAGAGACGAAAGCACAATAGCAGAGTTGCTTGACTTTAGATTGAAATACAATCCCCTCCAATCGAAGGTATATGTAGTCAGTAAATCAGGGCTGAACTACAGCTATGCCGAAGGTAAACTACATGAAAGCCCTGCCTTGGCCGGGCGATATATTATTGACTCCGTTAAACGACTTCCAAAAGTGATTGACAGCACAAAAGACTCAATTCACACAATAGAAAAAAAAATTGTTACCTATCAGCACGAGCTAACGCTTGAGTTCAAAGATAAATCCACAATTAAAGAACTAAAGCAACAACTTGCAGACCTCACGGTCAGACTGGAAAAGGCACTAACGCCGCAAAAAGAACTACAACCGATCATTGCTGAAGAACCTAAGTCGAAATTCGAAACAAAGAAAAAGGGTTACAAAAAGAAGGCAAGGATGGTATAAAGTTAAAAATCAACACTACCTGACCCCTTAAAATTCTTTGGTTCCGAATACGCACTGCCGCAAAAGATCGCGCCAGCACTCATCCCGCAGGCTTATTTTCCAGATCCTAATTTTAAATCATCCGCAGCAAGTAAGAAATAAACCAGCGGGATTCGCCCTCGTACCCTCGGGTCTGCTGTCACGACTTTTGCTTTCGACAGCGGCATTCTTCACAGGGCAGCCTACTTTGTCCAGCAAGCACACCGCATTCAGTCGTCATGCATTCTACTTCACTCCGCTACATTTCGCCACAACCCGATGCGCGTTCAGTTTGGGTTACTTGCCATCACATAATCAACACACTTAACCACAATCCTGAACGTGCTCCCACCGCACACATTCCACTACGTTCCGTTTCATTTATTTCCTCCTTCACTTGGTAAGCTTGCAGTCCACCGGCTGCCCATTGTACCTTACTGTACTCGCATATAAAAACTTTCAAAAAAAATCTTTCCCAACTTCCCCCCAAGTTGTGAATATCATTTTTCCGTAACGCACACCTTCGCCTTTGTAATCAAACACAAAGGCTATGCTCGAATCAATTTCCTGGCAAGATTTTTTTACCACCCTCGCAATTCTGGTAGGCACCTATTACCTCGTTACGTCACTACTACTCTACAATAAGGAACTCGTCAGTCTGGTCCGAAAAAAATCGTTGCCAACAACTCAGCAAGAACTTCCAATAAAAAATCTGAGTGGAGCTAACCAGAACCTCATGGGCGAGATCAGGTACAACTCCCCAATGACCACGAAAGAAAATATAGTCGAATCGCAGGAACTCGCCTTTAAGTCCGACAACAGGGAAGAGGAAGAAGTAATCACAAAGACCAATTCAACCGAAGCCCTGCTTGTCGGCACCATCGCAGATCTCCTGCAAGAATTGAAAACCCTCATAAATATTGTGTCCCATAATACCAAGGAAGAAAGCAGTCCACTGTTTCAAGCCATACTCACCAACTATCCGCAATTGGTAGGATCCCATTATCAGGAAGCAATTAGTCTCTTCATCTATGCGACCACCAAAGAACAATGTGAATTCACACTCGAACTTGATCAAATAAAATCCTGGTGGCCGTCAACCAACACCTCCAACTAAAATTAAATTCCACCTAAAAAATAATACTGTATGAAAAAAACTAATCAACCCATCACTAAAAAAATCATCAGAGCTTCTTTAATGCTCTTCCTTTTTGCTTTCACCATCTTTCTCTCAGCCAATGCACAAGATGGTAACGCCGGAATCAATGAAGCCACACTTCGAATCCGAAGTTATTTCGCCACCGGCACCAACCTCATGTACGCCATTGGTGCAATCCTCGGTCTGGTCGGTGCCGTCAAGGTGTATCAAAAATGGAACAGCGGCGATCCCGACACCGGAAAAGTAGCAGCCGCATGGTTCGGCAGCTGCGTCTTCCTCGTAATCGTCGCCACCGTCCTCCGCTCATTCTTCGGAGTATGACTTTTTGATTTTGAACTTTAAACTTTCTGCTTTCAACCTTAAACTTTTCACTTTAAACTTTTTTAAATCATGTCAAGCGTTTATAAAATCAACAAAGGCATCAACAAACCCATTGAGTTCAAAGGACTCAAAGCCCAATACATCGCCTATCTAGCAATCGGACTCGTCACCCTGCTAATCCTATTCGCCATACTATACATCGCAGGAGTCAACATGTTCGTCTGCCTCGCACTCATCGTCATCCTCGGTACTTCTTTGTTCATGTCCGTCTATAGCCTCAGCGACAAGTACGGCCAACATGGACTCTTAAAAAAGATAGCACAACGAAGTCTTCCGCATTTCCTCAAAGTATCCACGCGAAAAGTATTTCTCAACCTAACCCATATGCCAAATAGTTATCTAAATGAATCGTAGCGCAGCATGGCAGAACAGCGAGACGGCGAGCTGGCAAGTGGGAGGAAGCATCGTTCTGCCTAGCCTTTTTTGCACACTTTTTTTGGCAATGCAAAAAACTGTGAGCCAGTCCGGCTTGAGAACACTCCCTAAAAAAAGGTATAGCTGACATTAAATCAAAAACGGAAAAAATGAATTTTGAAAAAGTCTTCCCCATCTATAAAATCGAACAAGATTGTATCCTGTCCAAACAAGGCGACGTTACCATCGCCTATAAAGTCACACTCCCTGAAATCTTCACGCTTTCCGATCAAGAATACGAAGCTTTTCATCACACGCTGATCAAAGCAATAAAGGTGCTCCCCGCCAATTCAATCTTTCACAAACAAGATTGGTTCATCGCGCAAAAACATACTGCCAATTTTGAAAACGATGACAACTCGTTTCTTTCCCGCGCCAGCGAACGGTTCTTTAATGAACGCCCTTACCTCGATCACACGTGTTACATCATGTTAACTCGCAAACCTGCCAACCGGCAACCATCAAGTTCGGTTTTCTCAAACCTCATCCGGAAAAATCTCATCCCCGAAGATACCCTCAGCCCACAACGGATGCAGGAATTCCTGGACAGCGCCGGACAATTTGAAAGAATCCTCCAAGACAGCGGATACATAAAAATAACCCGTATCCACAATCAGCAACTAGTCGGCACCAAGACCCAACCCGGACTTCTCGAGCGCTATTGCTTTCTGCTCACAACAACCGACAGACCCGTCATCAAAGACATGCACTTTAAAGACCATCTTCAAATCGGGGATCAGCATTGTCAACTATACTCCCTGGCAGACGTCGAAGATCTGCCAGCACTTTGCGGCTCACGAATAAACTTCGATAAGTACTCAACAGACAAAACAAAATTTAGTGTCGGATTTGCTTCGCCACTTGGTCAACTACTTTCCTGCAATCATATCTTCAATCAATACATTTTCATCGGAGATGTACACAAAACCATCAAGCAACTAGAAAGCAAACGCCTCAGACTTCAATCCCTGTCTGCGTACTCACGCGAAAATGCAATCAGCCGCGATGCTACCAACGATTTTCTCAACGAAGCACTCGCCACACAACGCACACCCGTAAAGGCACACTTCAATGTCTTGGTGTGGACCGATACGAAACACGAACTGAAGGAAATCAAAACACAAGTCTCTTCAGCACTCGCGCAAATGGACGCGACCGCCAAGCAAGAAACCGACGGCGCCCCACAAATTTATTGGGCCGGACTACCCGGAAACGAAGCAGATTTTCCTATGAACGATACCTTCGACACGTTCGCAGAACAAGCTACATGCTTCCTCAACCTCGAAACAAACTATCAGTCTTCAATCAGCCCGGTCGGCATTCGGCTCGGCGACCGCCTCACCGGGAAACCAATCCACGTAGACATCTCCGACGAACCCGTAAAAAAAGGAATCTGTACCAACCGCAATAAATTTATCCTCGGCCCCTCTGGCAGCGGCAAATCATTCTTTACCAACCACATGGTAAGGGCATATTACGAACAAGGGACGCATGTCGTCATCGTAGACGTCGGTCATTCCTATAAAGGTTTGTGTGATCTCGTCAACGGTTACTACTTCACATACGATGAAGCTAGCCCCATCAAGTTCAATCCCTTTCACATCAACAGCGGCGAGACACTCAACACCGAAAAAAAAGAAAGCATCAAAACATTATTACTCGCCCTCTGGAAGAAGGACGATGAAACCTTCAACCGCTCCGAATATGTAGCTCTCTCCATCGCCCTGAAAATGTATTACGAAACACCCCCTCCGCCTTCTGGAGAAGGGCCGGGGATGAGGTGCTTCAACACCTTCTACGAATTCTTGCGCGACACCTTTGTCGCTATACTCAAAGAAGATCGTGTTAAGGAAAAAGACTTCGATGTCGAAAACTTTCTTTATGTCCTACGCCCATATTATAAGGGTGGTGAATTTGACTACCTATTAAACGCTACCGAAAATCTCGATTTATTAAATGAACGCTTCATCGTTTTCGAACTCGACAACATCAAAGACCATCCAATCCTCTTTCCCGTAGTCACCATCATCATCATGGAAGTGTTCATTTCAAAAATGCGTAAACTAAAAGGCATCCGTAAAATGATCCTCATCGAAGAAGCCTGGAAAGCAATCGCCAAAGAAGGCATGGCCGAATACATCAAATACCTTTTCAAGACCGTTCGCAAATTCTATGGCGAAGCAATCGTAGTCACACAAGAAGTTGAAGACATCATCAGTTCACCCATCGTAAAGCAAGCCATCATCAACAACTCCGATTGTAAAATCCTGTTAGATCAAAGTAAATACCAAAATAAATTCGACCTCATCCAACAATTACTCGGACTCACAGAAAAAGAAAAAGCACTAGTCCTCTCCATCAACAAAGCCAACGACCCTGCACGCAAATACAAAGAAGTGTTCATCAGCCTCGGCGGGATACTCTCTAAGGTCTATGCCACCGAAGTATCACTGGAAGAATACCTCGCCTATACCACCGAAGAATCAGAAAAAATGAAAGTCCAGGCATACACAAAAAAATGGAACGGCGATATCCGTAAAGGAATTGCCGAACTCGCCCATGAAATACGAACCGGAATCGCGTAACCAAATTAAATCATGAAAGCCCTTATTCAAAAAATTATAAAACTCATTTCCCTCTCTCCCGATAGCTATCAGGATGGAAAGTGGCTAGGAGTAAGGTCAAGACAAACAATCTTTACTGCAATACTCATTGGGACACTCACACTAGCTGTTGCACCAACCAATCAGGCACATGCGGTAACCCCCATTCTTGAAATTATCAAAAAAGGGGTGATCAAAGTCATCAAAGCAATTGACCTGATGATCCAACGCATGCAAAACAAAACGATCTGGCTGCAAAATGCACAGAAAGTACTCGAGAATAAATTATCACAATTCAAACTCGCGGAAATAGCAGATTGGACAAATCGCCAACGTGAACTATACCGGAAATACTACGACGAACTGTGGCAGGTTCGCAACACACTCGCCACCTACCACCGCATCACGCTCATCATCCAAAGACAAAAACAAATCGTCCAACAATACAAGTTCACTTGGGAAACAGTTAACCAGGACAAACATTTTTCAAAAACCGAACTCGATTACATGTACCAAGTGTATACAGGCATCCTCAATGACAGCCTATATAACCTCGAAGACATACTCCGGGTCATCAACTCCTATAAAACGCAAATGACTGATGCCAAACGATTGGAGATAATCGACACCGCCGGTGACAACATGGACAAGAACTATCACGACTTGCAACAGTTCAACGACCAGAACATTCAACTAAGCCTCAACCGTTCAAAAGATCAGCACGAACTCAATGTAGTACGCAAACTTTACGGCCTACCCTTATGAAAAAATATTACCTAATACATAGTGAAATCGTAGCGATGGCCCGACAGAACGGCGAGGTGGAGCGATTACAAGTGCGCCGAAGCATCGTTCTGTCTAGCCTTTTTTCTACACTTTTTTTGACAATGAAAAAAAGCGTAAGCCCGCCCGGCTTGAGGGAAAAACATAAAAAAATATTCGCATTCAATCAAAGTTTAAATATGCTAAAAAAAACAATGTTCCTCTTCTTAATTCTTCTTTCAGGAATCACCGCCAATGCTCAGACCCGGAACGAATGGTTCAAACAAAAGAAAACTCAAAAAAAATACCTCATAGACCAGATCGCCGCACTCAGAGTCTATCTCGGCAACTTAAAGAAGGGCTATGACATTGCCAGCAAAGGACTCAACACAATTGAGAATATAAAAAATGGCACGGTATCTCTGCATCATGATTTCTTCAGCTCACTCAAATCAGTAAACCCAGCCATCAGCAACTCGGCAAAAGTTGCCGACATCATCGCGTTCCAATTCTATATCATCCGCGAAATGAAAAGTGTCTACACCTTTTGCAAGAACAACAAAAACTTTTCACCAGAAGAACTACGCTACATTGCCCAAGTACTCACCAATATGCTTTTGCTATGTGATGCTAACATCTCCGAACTGTTAGCGATCATTCGAGTCAACGACTTGGAAATGAAAGACGATGAACGAATTCAAAGGATTGACAAAATCTACGAAGACACACTAGACAAGCATGCATTCGTGCAAGCATTCGGCAACGACACCAAAGCACTTGCGCACGCCCGTGAGAAAGAACAAACTGAAATCACTCTACTCAAAACCAACCATGAAATTTAAATCATCATCAATCAATAAGATACTTGCATGCTTGCTGATAATAGCCGGTTGCCATGGAACCACAAAGACACATGCCCAATCAACCGAAGCGCAGCAGTTGTTGCTCAACTGGGAGAAACTTCAATCTCTTGAAGAAATCCTCGACAACATGTACACGGGCTATAAAATCCTTGACAAAGGGTACACAAAAATTAAAAATATCTCCGCTGGCAACTACAGCCTCCATCAATTATTTCTCGATGGACTGATGGCCGTAAATCCCACCGTTCGAAACTACAAACGCATTCCTTTTATAATCAGCTATCAAAAGCTGCTGTTGGAAGAATATAAACGTGCCTACAACCGATTTAAGAACGATCCGCATTTTACGCCAAAGGAAATTCAGTACCTGTTTAATGTCTACAGCTTTCTAATTCAGGCAAGTGCCCGAAACCTCGATGACCTTATCATGATCATCACGGCAACCAAACTGCGTATGACGGACGACGAACGCATGCGCGCCATCGACCGCATCTTTTATGATCTCGAAAGCAAACTCACATTCATCAGAAGCTTCAACAACAGCACCCAAATGCTCGCCATCCAACGCGCACGCTCAGCAAATGATGCACACACCATGCGACAACTATACGGAGTCAACTAAAGAAAATTGATATGAAAAATATTCCCCTTCACAATAAAAAAATCCTAAAGCCATTCCCCGCTTCCTTTGGAGCGGGGTTAATGGTGAGCTTGCCTGCTGCAGCGTCAGCAAAGGCAGGGTTATTTCTTCTTGTATTTTTTTTGCCGTGTGCCATGCACGCGCAATCATTTACAGGTGAGATCCACAGCCTGCAAAGTGTTTTAGACCAGCTGTATTATGAAATGCTGCCTCTGTGCAGTAAACTCATCGGGGTTGGCCGAGGGCTGGCTGCCTTTGCAGCGCTGTGGTATATCTCTTCGCGCGTATGGCGACATCTCGCCAATGCTGAACCCATCGACTTTTATCCATTGCTAAGACCGTTCGTACTCGGACTTTGTATCCTCATGTTTCCCTACGTGCTGGCAATCATGAACGGAATCTTACAGCCAACCGTAACAGGTACCTCCGCGATGGTCACTGGCTCCAACAACGCTATCACCTATTTACTTAAACTCAAAGAAGATGCAATTAAAAAAACTCCCGCATGGCAAATGTATATCGGAACAGAAGGAAGTGGCGACCGTGATAAATGGTATCGCTATACCCACCCCGATGGAACAAGTGAAGGAACACTAGACGGTATCGGAAACGATATCAAGTTTGCCATGGCGAAAGCCTCCTACAGTTTTCGTAACACCGTCAAGCAATGGCTCTCAGAAATCTTGCACATCCTCTATGAAGCGGCAGCCCTCTGCATAAATACGATCCGCACATTTTATCTGATCGTACTGGCAATTCTTGGTCCGATCATCTTTGGACTTTCTGTCTTCGATGGCCTCCAACATACACTCACCGTTTGGATTTCCCGATACATCAATGTCTTCCTCTGGCTACCCGTCGCAAATATCTTCGGCGCCATCATCGGGAAAGTTCAGGAGAACATGCTTCGCATAGACATCCAGCAAGTCATCAAGTACGGCGACACATTCTTTAGTTCCAACGACACCGCATACTTGATATTTCTGATCATGGGTATCATCGGATACTTCACCGTACCCAGCGTCGCCAACTACATCGTCCACGCGGGCGGCGGCAATACCCTATTATATAAGACTTCAAATGTATTTAGCGGTGGTTCGCGCGCGGTTGTCAGTACAACGATTGCAGCGGCAAGTGCCGCAGGCTCAAGTTTTAGTTCCTCCAGTCAATCTAATTCAACAGGAACTAACGCCAATACTTTCTCATCATCTCCAACTCCCGAAACGAACTCCAACTACAGGCACAACAAAATCTCCGGCAACTCATGACAACGATCGACTTTCACTTTTCTGCCTTTGACTTGCCACTTCTTCGCTTTCGTCCGTCTACTATGGACCATCGAATGTTGACTATGGACTATAGACTTTCCACTTTCCACTTTGGACTATGGTCTATCATCCGTATCCTTTCAAACTCTCTGAACAATGGACTGCGGACTGTCAACAGCATCCTTTCAAACTCTCTGAACTGTAGACTGTCGACTCTATACTATGGACTCACTACGCTAGACTTTCCACTTTCAACCTAACTACCCATGTTCCAGCAACTAAGAAATCTTGACTCCGCATTCAAACACGTCAGACTGTTTTCCCTCGCCTTACTCGTGGTCTGCATGATCACATCCTGCTATGCAATCTTTAAAAGCTATCAACTCATCAACGACGCACAGCAACATATTTATATCCTCGCCAACGGTAAAGCCCTCGAAGCCTGGTCCGCAGAAAGAAAAGATAATATCCCCGTCGAAGCGCGGGATCATATTAAAATGTTTCACCATTATTTCTTCACCCTCGATCCTGATGATCGAGTAATCGAAGCTAACACCATCAAAGCGTTGTACCTCGCCGATGCCTCTGCAAAAAGACAATACGACAATCTAAAAGAAAGTCGATACTACTCCAACATCATCTCCGGAAACATCAGTCAGGAATTTGTTGCCGACAGCATCCACATAGACACCAACCAATATCCATTTTACTTCCGATGCCACGCAAAACAACGACTCATTCGAACGACCTCGATCGTCACCCGCAGCCTGATCACCGAAGGCTATCTCAGAAATGTATCTCGCTCCGACAACAATCCCCATGGATTCCTGATTGAAAAATGGAATACGCTGGAAAATAAAGATCTCAAAACAGAAACGCGATAACGTAACATCAACCAAACAACACTAAAAGTATAAATATGAAAAATCTCGACACCAAATCAATTCAGGACACCGTCACCAAAAAATCTACCGCCTCGCTGCAATGGCTTAAGACACAAGTTGACCCGCTTAGTGATCGCATCAACAAATGCTCATCCGGGACAAAGAAGACCGGACTCATCCTCTTCGGAATCCTAACCGCATCGATCTCCTTACTCTTAATTATCCGGGCGATTTCCGGAACAACACTCACCTCAATTTCAATAGACTTCATCACCAATCCAATTGAAAAGTATATGACTCCAACCGACACAACCGAATTGATACCAATCGGAAAATTGAAAGGCGAACGCAACGGCGATTTTGAAGCCTTCTATGTAGCAAAGGATCAAGGTGGCAACCTCTACATCAACCACAACCCACCCTACACACAAGAGCGCAACACGAAATCCAAAGATTGGTCGCCAATAACTGCCGAACAATTCGAAATGCTAAAACAGGAATTACACTTTATCCCAACCAAAGCGAAAAGTCTCAGACCCTAAACTGAAAAAAATAGAACACTTAAAAAATATCTCTTCACAACTAACCATGCTAATTATGAAAACACATTCTCAGAAATTTCTTCAACAACGAAAATTTGCAATGGTCATGCCGACACTGGTGTTGCCATTCATCGTCATGATCTTCTGGTCGCTGGGAGGGGGATCAGGCTCGCCAATACAAACCACCGCGACTACGAACCCCGGCCTCAACCTCACACTCCCAGACGCTCAATTCGACAAAGATGAACAGTGGGATAAACTCAGACTCTATGAAAAAGCGGATCGTGAGGAACACCAGTTTCAGGAAGAAAAGGAAAACGATCCCTACTTCAACCTCGCTGACCTAAGCCTCGATCAAGTTCAAGACCCGGTTAAAGGCAAGGACAACAACATAGCAATCGGGAATCTTCAAAGTGCTTTTCCAAGCAAAACAACTAGTGTGATAGATCCCAACGAGGAGAAAGTCAATCAAAAACTCGAACAGCTCTACACCGCGTTGAACAAATCTCAGCACGTAGTCCCAGATAAGACAGCCAAGCCCGCACGCGCTGTCAACCCCGATCCAGAGTTTTCTTCTGATGTGCAAAAGCTCGAACAGATGATGGAACTAATGAGCAACACCAACCAATCCGATCCCGAAATGCAACAGCTCGAAAGCATGCTCGAAAAAATTCTAGACATCCAACATCCCGAACGCGTGCGTGATAAAATGAAACCCCAATCGGATCAAAAAAATCAACAGACATTCGCAGTCACGCTTTCCGATGCCAACAACACACCCTCAACAATCGACAGTAGGAGTGACGACATTCAATCTGGCAAGACTGACAGCACAGCATTCCTTAGTAAAATTTTCTCCGTCCAACCACAGCGCAATTCTTTTTATGGCTTGGATGACGAAACAAATCCCGAACAGCCTGCCAGCAACACCATCGAAGCCGTCATTCATGAGACTCAGGAACTAGTCGCTGGAGCCACCGTAAAAATGCGCCTGCTCAATGACATCTATATTAATGACAAACTGATTTCAAAAGATCAGTTCATCTATGGCACGTGTTCCATAGAAGCCGAACGACTCACCATTTCGATTAATTCAATTCAAAGTGACAACACCCTGTTTCCAGTTGCGATGTCAGCATATGACCTCGATGGTCTCGAAGGAATTTATGTTCCCGGTGCCATCACCCGCGATGCAGCAAAGCAATCCTCCGATCAGGCCATGCAAAGTATGCAGTTCATGACCATGGACCAATCCATCGGTGCTCAGGCCGCCAGTGCCGGACTCCAAGCTGCCAAAGGACTCTTCAGTAAAAAAGTAAAACTGATCCGCGTTACGGTTAAAGCCGGATATAAAATCCTCCTAGTGGACAAACACACCGACCACTAACCAACATTCGAAACAACTAAAAAATAGTGTAATGAAAATTGTCTTCAACATCATTCTTACAAGCGCGCTTTTGCTCATGCTTAAAACAGCTGATGCCCAGCCGCTGAAAACTAGTCATCACGATCTGTCAATCACCTACAACAAAACCTCTAGCCTCGTATTTGCAATGAACATCAAGTCTGTCGATCGTGGAAGTAGGGATATCCTCGCCCAAAAAGCACAAGGGGCCAGCAATGTATTGCACCTCAAAGCAGGAAAAAAAGATTTTCCCGAAACTAACCTAACCGTAATAACTTCAGATGGCAGCATCCATGAATTCACAATCAACTATGCCGAACATCCCAACCAACTTATTAATCAGGTTGAACCGAATTTCAATAAAGATAACCCGACCGTGATCTTCTTATCAGCAATGAACGACACTGATTTCGAAAGGTACGCCACGGAAATAATCAAACGCAAAAAGACCTTTCGCTTAATCAAACAACACAAACATAAAATCGATCTGGCCCTGCAAGGCATCTATATAAAAGAAGACATCATCTTCTATCACCTTCAGATAAAGAATCGATCTAACATTAACTATAACACAGACTTTATCCGGTTCTACATCGAAGACAAAATAAAAGCCAAACGCACCGCCTCTCAGGAGTTCACCCGCATACCACTTTACGTCTATGGAAATGATAAAAAATTAACCGCCCAATCGACCTCAGATATCGTCTACGCATTGGAAAAGTTTACCATCCCGGATTCAAAACTGCTGCATATAGAAATATTCGAACACAACGGTGGCCGAAACCTAACGCTTGCCATTAAGAACAAAGCCATCGTCAACGCAGCCAAACTTCAGTGAACAAGTTCAAAAAATAAATTTTTAACACTTAAGACAAATAAATTATGGAAACAAAAAATCTGGAATTTCTCAAAGACGGTCTCAAGTACCTCGGATTTGGCGACAAGCTGAATGCAACACTTGAAGACAAGATCAAAGCACTGCCTACCGAGTTTCAACTCAACACCGTGGGTGAATTCAAAAAAACAGATGGCATGGACAAGGTTGACTACAAACTTGAATTCCGAAAGTCCGATACGACCGACATGTATTTCTTCAATCGCTATGCCGCAACACTAAAACAGGATGATCCAGCAAATGAAAAGTCTCAGACATTCTACATCACAAAGAATGCCGGGATCACCGCCAAAGAAGCATACAACTTATTGAGTGGACGCAGCGTCAATAAAGATCTCACCAATAAAGAAGGTCAGCCTTTCAACGCATGGCTCCAACTCGACTTCATGGAAAAAGACAAAAACAACAACTTTAAAGTCAAACAATTTCATTCCGGGTATGGCTATGAGTTGGATAAGGTGCTTGAAAAATATCCTGTCAAAGAATTGTCCGATCCCGAGCTTAAAGAAAAAATAATGAAGTCTCTGGAAAAAGGAAACGTAACCGCTGTCACTTTCAACAAGGAAGGCAACAGTGAAAAAATGTTCATCGAAGCCAATCCTCAGTTCAAATCAGTTAACGTCTATGACAGCTCCATGAAAAAAGTCTTTCAGGAAAATGAAAAAAAAGAAATGCAACAAGAAGCCACTAAGGCACCTGAGAAAAAGGAAGCTCTGAAAAAGGGCAGCGATGACAATGATGAAACACCGAAAAAAAAAAGACCTAAAAGAAGGGGAGTAGGAGTTTGACGAGTATTTTACTCGAACCAATTAAAATCTAAGAACTGTATAAAAATGACCCTTTCTGAGGGTCATTTTTATATCCAATTGTTTCGCAATGGAGAATGGGTGAATCAAAAAAATGCAATCGAACTATGCTTTGATAAGCGGAGAATTTAAGCGCGAAAAAGAGATTAGTTTTTTCTCTCTAGCGCGTTCTAATATCTCGGAGCGCTTATTGGCACCAAGCTTTCTGTATAAGTTTTGAATGTGAACAGACAACGACCCCCTGCCAATATTTAGAGCTAAGCAAATTTCTAAATATGTCTTGCCGGTAGCAAGTTCTTCCAACAACTCGTATTCTTTACTAGTAAGCACCGAAGATTGTCTTAAGGGCATCTCTAAAAACTCCGCTTACCCTTCTCTTCTGGAGAAGGGGCAGGGGTTGAGGTAATGAAAGCAAGGGTTTTTAGAAATGCCCTTAATTGAATAACCAATATAACAAGAGATACAACCTTGCTATCAAAGAAGCAACGCCCGCTAAATATTTCTCGAATAGCACGTGTCAATTTCTTCGCGACGTCTACCCACTCTGTATAGCCTGAAACCCCGTATTGCATCATCGATAGAATTTCATCCTGATGGATTGTATTCCCAATAACCATCATCGGATTAGAGATTCTTCGCTTTGTCTTTAGAAATGTGCGCGACAACTCGGCGGTAGAATTACCGAAAATGATTAAGCTAGCGGGATACTTGTATAAATTAATCATCAATAAATCGAAGTCCTGAAACACGTGAAAAAGATAGAATTCATTCGTGGATTCAATGGCAACCCTCAAGTAATCTATGAGTATTGAATCATTGCACACTAATAACCCGTTTCTTACCCTGAGATTGAATCATAAATAGATTAAAATTTTTTTGTGACTGTAAAAAGCCAGTCACTCCTGGGGGGGCTGGCTAGTCGGTTGATAAATCAGACCTTTTCTTCATTATAAGAAGTTTTCACTATCAGTAAAATTACTAGCTGGTTACTACACACACAATCCTTCCCATAGCTGTATTTTTTTGTAGAAATGTAACGTAATATGTATTAGATATCATGTGAGTTTGTTTTACTGATAAACAAAAAAAGGAAGTTTGGATCAAAAGGATGACAACTTGAATTTCTTAAAGGAGCTCAGTCTAATTCATCGAGCTATTGAACCTTGATACAATCAATCTACTAGATAATATTACGCGATAGATCTTGTATAAAAAATTCACCCAAAAAGTGCTGTTGCCATACAACAATTAAACCTACAAACTAAACCGTTGTTCGCTTTGGTAAAGACTTTAAATAAATTTAGGTTAAAATTTATTTAAACAGACTTTTCAATAGTACAGGTTTTTGCGAGAACAAACTTAAAGACCCTCAAGCGGAGGGTCTTTCCGGTTTTATAACTTATCGCTTAAAATATTCCTTTTTCGAAATTGTCATTGTGTAAATAACAAGGCACTTCGGTCTTAATTCCTGAGTATCAATAAAAATGTTTGACTAAAAATTGACCTTTCTTAAAATAAAAAGCCAGTCCCTCCTTGTGAGACTTTCTAGTCGGTTGATTACTCATCAGACCCTTCTTCATCTGAAGAAAATTTTACAATTAAGTGATCAAAATTATTGATACGAATAAATCTTTTCAATCGAACAGGGTTAAGTAATTTATTGCAGAATACGTAATCCAATATGGGTTATAGAACGCTTTTAATTCGGTAATCAAATACTAATAGAAAATTGGATCAAAGTATAACATTAAAAAAATGTTAAATAATTTGAGGTTTGTGCCAGTTTATAACATAATGGTTTTGGATCCATTTTACCCACAAGCCAAAGGTATGCCTGTTGCTGGGCCCTCGTCAAGGGCAAGCCAAGTGTCGTTTTTAATTATTTTTGCAATGGAATCGACCCCCTTGACAAAGGCCAGCAACATGCTCGTGGGCGGCTTGCTTGAAAAAATGAACAGGCTTGTTTCTGTGCTTAGAAGGAATCAGTTATAAAACTTACAACCTGTTGATTACTCATTTTTTTGTCCGCGAAGTTCGGGCTTATTCACAGACTGTGCCAAGAGACTTCGGCATAAACCCGCGTTCCACATCGCTTCTATTTATTCCGATTCCTCTTGGCTGGTTCCTTCACTACTTTCCTGCCGTCTGTGAAAAGCCCGGTTCATGAGCATCAAAATAAATGATGTTCAACTAAACAAATTAGATCATGTTAGATTACATTGAATTATGCAGAACAGTGCCGTGTGATGAAAGGTGCTCGCAGGTAGGAAGTGAAAAGTACTTGAAGAATGCCAGGATAGAAGCTAAAGTCTATCTCAACCAACTAAGGAGAGTGTTAGGAGCAAATCCAATAGGTTCATTTTTTAGGAATGTCCTTTGCCCTCACGAGGTTGGAGCGTACCTTGATTTAAAATTCTATTTTGACATGGAAGACCAACGTCATGTTAACTATATGAATAAGGTTGAGGTAGGTTGTAAAAAGTGGGATAAGATTGCCAAAAAAGAATTGGATGAAAACGACTATGGACTTGAAATAAATTCAAAAACAATTAAACTTTAGATTATGGAAAACACAATGATAACCTCACAGCAAGCAAACGTTGAACTCAAGCACATACGATTCGAACTTGAACTCCAAATTTCAGCCTATCTCGACCAGTTTGATGGGTTGGAGTTCAATGAAAAACTCAACCTTCACACTGGCAGAGAAAAGGTAGATGCCGTTTTTAAAAAAGATAAAGCCTATCATGTTGTCACCACGGATAATCAGTCTGGAGAAGGACTCTACTATGACTTGGATGATACTGAAATCGCCATGGAGGATTTAATTAAGATTACCGAGCAGATAGAGAACAAAATAAAGAGGGGATAACTCCCTTTTTTTATTCGGAATTCTTAAAAGGAATCGCGGATAATTTTATCTTTTAAAATTGAAAGTTCAGTACCGTACTCTTCATTCTCTTCCATAACAACCCAACCTGATTCGTTTTTCCACTCATAGGTATATCCACTCAGGCGTACTGCCTGCAAATCAATGTTGTATTGGGTGGAGGCAAGTGTAAAAATATAGATACGCGCTTTTGCGAACACTTTTCGAATTGCTTTGATAACTGCTTTTACAGTAGTCCCAGTAGTAACAATATCATCCAAGATCAAAAAAGTTGGATCATTTGAGATTGGAAAATTCTTATCCATAAAATAAACGTTGGAATACTCTTGCTCTCGCTCATCGCGTTTGAGTTGTTTCGCTGCCTGCGTTGTCCGGTTTTTCTTTAGCAACATTGGCCGATAATCGCATGACAAGACCCTTGCAAGGATTCTACCCAAATAGTCTAGTGAAGTATTTCCAGGTGGACTGACACTCACCTCCCGACTATTTAACACGCGAACGATCAAACTATCTTTTGCAATTCCAACATGACCAAGTTCTGAAGCTGCACATTCAGTCCACGCCTGGAGATCTAAGGAATTGCCATTTTTAAATTGAATGATGCTCTTAGACAAATCATCTTTTCCAAATGAGAATGGCAAATAGCGACACAGATAATAATGTTTGAATACTTCGGACTCATAGGTGATCACACTTTTATGAAGACTCATGTTGTTTCATTTAAATACGCAAACGAACAAGTATACTCGATCGTTAATTGCTGATACTAAAATAGGCTTAAGATGGAATATGCTAGCAAGGAATTTCCGGCATAAACGGTTTCCCCCTTGCAGCATGCGCTTTCAGGCCTGCCTGCCGAAGTCCACTTTCAGTGGAGCAGGCAGAATCCCCCATTTATTCCGTTCCTCCTTGCGCAAACCTGCCCGCCTAGCTGGCGCGGTTCCATCCTTAGCCTGATTGTGCACCATAATTTAACTCTTATGATTATGGAAAACACAAAAGAATCTTCAAAGTATCAGGTCGCTGAAATCCAGCTGATCTACAAATCAACGGTGAAGGCATCATTGCGCCCAAAGATTACAACCTCGCATGATGCATATAATGTATTCCGTGAGAATTGGGATCAAAACAAAATTGATATGCTCGAGCAATTCAAAGTGATGTTAACCAATAGAGCGAACAAAGTACTTGGAATTTCCGAAGTGTCGTCTGGAGGTGTAAGCGGTACCGTAGCCGATCCAAAAATAATTTTTGCAGCCGCAATCAAAGGTGCCGCCTCTGGAATCATCATCGCACACAATCACCCGTCCGGAAATCTAAATCCAAGTCAGTCGGATATTGACCTCACGCGAAAAATAAAAGAAGGTGGAAGGCTATTGGAAATACAGTTGCTTGATCACATTATACTGACGAGCGAAGGATATTACTCGTTCGCGGACGAAGGGATCATGTAACCTTCAGCAATTTTTTTCTTTCCCAACTAGGTAACAAGTTGTGAAGAAATAAATCTCTAGTAATATACGTTGCATCCATGCGACGTGCATCAGTTGTTTCAGAACAAGGTTCTTCAATAAAATTAGGACCACTTACACCCGATAGATTGAAGGAGTATCCGGGTCTCGGGGATTTGTCAAATGAAGAAGCTAAACTTGCGGTTGACGCCATTCAAAAATTAACGATTTTACTTTTAGAAATGCTAAAAAATTCCGAAATTATAAGGCATGGAGAATCAAGAAATCTTTAAAGCCTTCGCACGCGGCACATCAAAAAAAGGTAATACACCCAGCAGCCGCAATGCAGTCATCTACACGCGCGTTTCGACAAAGGAACAAGCAGTAACCAATCAGAGTCTTCCGACACAGAAAAAATACTGTTTGGAATATGCACTTAAAAACAAACTTGACGTCATGGGATTTTTCGGTGGTAGCTATGAAAGTGCCAAAACCGATGAACGAAATGAATTCAACAGGATGATCAAGTTTGTGAAAAATCAAAACGAGAGGATTTCGTATATCATCGTCTATAGCCTGGA
>Ga0105049_10002254_pt1 | contig 22775 bp, 18 predicted proteins | sample MAT06_FD_78087 | JGI IMG/M metagenome (GOLD analysis project Ga0105049, IMG submission 78087) | Freshwater microbial communities from Lake Fryxell liftoff mats and glacier meltwater in Antarctica - MAT-06 | ecosystem: Environmental > Aquatic > Freshwater > Ice > Liftoff microbial mat | place...
CGATGCGCGACGGGAAGTTTGCCTTGATCAGGCCGGTGATGACATCGACCGACGGACGCTGCGTCGCGAGGATCAGGTGGATCCCGGAGGCGCGCGCCTTCTGCGCGATGCGTGCGACCGAGGTCTCGACGTCCTTCGGCGCCTGCATCATCAGGTCGGCGAACTCGTCGATCACGAAGACGCTGTACGGCAGGCGGTGCGGTGGCGCGGTCACGATCCTCTCGCGGGCATCGGCCTCCTCGGGAGAATTGGCGGCCATCGCCTTGCTGACGTCGTCCTCGAGCGCGGCGGCGGCAGCGGCAGCCGCAGCCTGCAGCTTGTCGACCTCGAACTTTGCGAGCTGCTTGCCGACCTTGTCGTTGTACGTCGAGATGTCGCGCACGCCGGCCTGCGCGAGCAGATCGTAGCGACGGTCCATCTCTTCGACGGCCCAGCGCAGCGCGAGGTTCGCCTTCTTCGGATCGGTGACGACCGGCAACAGCAAGTGCGGGATGCCCTCGTAGATCGAGAGCTCGAGCATCTTGGGGTCGACCATGATCATGCGAACGTCTTCGGGGCTGCAGTGATAGAGCAGGCTCGTGATGAACGCGTTGACGGCGACCGACTTGCCGGAGCCGGTGGTGCCGGCGACGAGCAAGTGCGGCATCTTCGCGAGATCGCAGACCGCGGGACCGCCCTCGATGTCCTTGCCGAGCGCGATCGGCAGCTTCGCGCGACCCTTCATGAAGGTGTCGTCGGCGAGGATCTCCTTGAGGAAGACCTTCTCGCGCGTGCGATTCGGGACCTCGATGCCGACCGCGGCCTTGCCCGGAATCGGCGCGACGATGCGCACGCGGAGTGCTTCGAGCGCGAGCGCGAGGTCGTCGCTGAGGTTGACGATCTTGCTGACGCGCACGCCGGGCGCCGGCGCGAACTCGTACATCGTGACGACGGGACCGGGACGGATCGCGACGACGTCGCCCTTCACCCCGTAGTTCTCGAGCGTCTGCGTCAGCTTCGCGGACAGCTCGAGCATCGCCGTGCGATCGATCTGGTTCTGCGTGCTGGCGTCGTAGTTGAGCAGCTGGATCGACGGCAGCTTGTAGTCGCCCTCGCCGAGCTTGATGAACGTCTGGCGCTCGGCCTCGACGGCCTTCTCCTTCGCCGCCATCGCCGCCTTGTCAACGCCCATGAACTTCGACTCGACGATCAGCGGGCCATCGCCCGGTGCGGCCGGAGCGACCAGCTTGGGCTCGAGCTTGATCGGCTCCTCCGCGTCGTCGGGATCGGGCGCCTGCGTACCAGCGGCCATCCGTGCGCGCCGCGGCTTCTCGGCCTTCTTCGGCTCCTCGAGCTCGTCCGCCTTGATCGCCGCCTTCGCCTTGACCTCGACCATCGGCGGTACGAGATCGATCTCGGTGCCCTGCGGCGTCTTCTTCTTCTTGATCGGCTTCTCGATGATGATCGGCGCGCTCGCCGCATCTTCCTCGGGGAGCATCTCGAGGACGTCGGCTTCCTCGACCTCCTCTTCCTCGTCGTCGAACTCGCCGCGCGCGGGCAGGATCGCGCGGAACACGTCACGCCAGAACCGTCCGAACGCGAACATGCCGGCCATCAACGTGCGGGCGACGATCATGCCGCCGCGACCGAGCGCACCGAGCACGTCGCGCATGCGCAGCGGCGTGGCGACCACGACGGCGACCACGAGCCCGACAAACGCGAGCATCGCGGTCCCGGCGGTGCTGATCACGGCGCGCAAGATCTCGGCGGTGTGCTCGCCGATTCTGCCGCCCGGCCCATACCCTGCCACGCGGTAGCTCCCCGCCGCGAGGTGCACGATCGTGGCGAGCGACAGCACGCCGATCAGCGTGCCCAGCGCGACCACGCCCGGCATCACCGGATCGCGTTCGAGCAGGGTGCGGATCGCAGCGACCAGCGCGAGCGCGATCAGGGCGTACCCGCAGACGCCGGCGAGGCCATAGAACAGCCCGGCAAACGACTTGCCAAACGGCCCCATGACCAGCTTTCCGGCCTGAAGCGAGATCATCGCGACCAGCAGGAACATCGCCGCGCCCAGCCCAACAATCCCGATGACTTCCCGGCGACGATCTGAGCTCGAACCAGATGTACTTTGAAACTTTCGGTTTTTGGACATAGGCGGTCCCTGGCTCCAGGAACACTTTATCCTACATGCACCGACCTGGCGGCCCAAGTTTTCACCTCCGCGCTCCTGCGGCCCGCGGCACCCTGGAACCATGGCCCGTCTCGTCTCGTTCGATCCAGTCGCTGACCTTCGGGTCCGGCTGGCGCGCGAGTCGACCGGGCAGGCACGTGGGTTCTGGACCCGCTACCTCGAGGGCGGCGGCAGCTTTCACGGCGTGCCGATGGCGCGGGTCAAGACGTGCGTATGCGCGTGGTGGATCGAGCATGGCCTCGACATCCATCCCGCGACCGTGGGCAAGCGCGTCGCGATCGCGCTGATCGAGCAGCCGATGGTGGAGGAGAAGCTCGCGGGGATCCTCGTGCTTCAGGAGCTGCTCGGCTCGCAGCTGCGCGCGACCGATCTGCCGGCGTTCGCGCGGCTGTTCGCGGCGGGCCACCTCGCGGAGTGGAACGTCGTCGACTGGTTCATCACGAAGGTGCTGGTCCCGTTGCTCGATCGTACCCAGGGCCGGCGCGACACCGTGCGTGCGATCGCGCAGTGGCGCACCGCCGAGACGATCTGGCAGCGCCGCGCGGCGTGCCTCGCGTTCGTCAAGCTCGCACCGCAAGGCGACGCGTCCGTGACCGAGGCGATGCTCTCGATCTGCGGCGATGTCGTGTGGTCGATCGAGCGTCACGATCAGACCGCGGTCGGCTGCGCCTTGCGCGAGCTGTCGCGAGCCGAGCCCGGGCGGGTCGAGGTGTTCGTGCGGCGTCACGCGCGGTTGATGTCGAAGGAAGGCGTGCGCCACGCGGTCGCGAAGTTGCCGTCGGCGAAGCGCACCGAGTTGCTCGCGCACCACAAGCGCGCGACGTCGCTACGGCACTAGAAACGTCGCCAGGTCGTAGAAGCCGCCGCACGACGTGCAGACCAGCTGCGGCGTCTCGATGTCATGGAGGCGCGGATCGAGATACTCGAGCGGTCGGGCGCACGCGGTACAGCGTGCCTTCGCGATCGCGAGGAACAACGCCTCGTCGGTGGGCTCGCACCAGCGCAGCGAAGCCTCCTTGACGCCGTGCTGTGCGAGCCAGTGCTGGAACGCTGGAAGATCCGCCGGCGAGAGCGAGAACCACAAGCCGATCGTTCCCGCATCGCGAAAGCCTGCGGCGACGTAGTGAGATCACGGGGTCTCCTCGGTGAACACCGCCAGCTCGTAGAGCCCGCCGCACGGGGTGCACACCAGCTGCGGCGATTCGATGTCGTGCAAGCGCGGATCGAGATACTCGAGCGTGGTGCCGCACGCGGTGCAGCGCGCCATCGCGAGGGCGGCGAACAAGCGGCGATCCTCGAAGCAGTCGAGCTGGACGATCGCGTCGTCGATGTCGTGGGAATGGAGCCACGCCCGCAGCTGCACGAGATCGCGCGCGTCGATCGGAGACCACAAGCCGACCATGCCCGCGTCGCGGTAGAACGCGAACGTGCCCCGTTCACGATGCTCCACCCACGGTGCCTTGAAGTCATCGACGAGGCCTCCGTCGCGCGTCGGCTGCGCGGCGATCGCAGCGAGCTCGTCGTCGAGGATAGGATCGGCGACCGCGCGAAACAGCACCGAGACGTGGATCTCGCTGGTGGTCTCGTGGCTGGGCTCGCCACCGCGGTCTGCGAGATGCGCCGGAATCCCGGGGCCGAGACCTAGACAGTACGTGTGCTGGACGATCACCAGCTGATCGTCGACGGTCACGCTCGGACCGGTGTCGCCGGCACCATGGTCGCTCCAGTCGAACCCGTTGGTGCGCGCCAGCGTCGCGAGCGCGCCATCCTCGTAGCGTGTTCCACCGATTCGCTCCTGGGCGTCGAAGAACTCGGCGAGCTCGGCGGCGGTCTCGCGTGCGACCTGCGCATCGGCGAACCGCGCGATCAACCGATAGCTCGCGCTGTTGTTGCACGCGTACGAGCTCCAGATCCTGATCATAGGAACGTCTCGACCTCGTAGAGCCCACCGCAGGGCCTGCACACCAGCTGCGGCGATTCGATGTCGTGCAAGCGCGGATCGAGATACTCGAGCGTGGTGCCGCACGCGGTGCAGCGCGCCGTGGCAAGGGCGGTGAACAACTGGCGATCCTCGAAACTGTCGAGCAGGATGACCGGGCGCTCGACGCTGTGCTCCTCGAGCCAGTCTCGCAGCCTCACGAGGTCCCGCGGGTCGGTCGGGAACCACAAGCCGACCATGCCCGCGTCGCGGTAGAACGTGAACGTGCCCCGTTCACGATGCTCCACCCACGGTGCTTCGAACGGATTGATCTCGCCGACCGGTTGCGCGGTGATCGTCGCGAGCGCCTCGTCGAGCCGCGGATCGGGTGAGCAGCGGAACAGCACGGAGACCTGGACGGACGCGGCCGTCGCATGACCGAGCGTTCCGCCGCGCTCCGTCAGGTATGCGGGCAGACCCGGACCCATCCCGAGGCACCACTCGTGATGGACGATCAACAGCTCGCCATCGACGGTCGCCGACAGCTCGTCCGCCGAACCGTAGCCGGACCAGTCGAAGCCGTAGACGCACGACAGGGCTTGCAGCCCGCTGTTGCGACGATCCTCGAGGCCGGTGACCAGCTCGATCAGCTCGGCGCCGACCGCGGTCGCGAGCTCGTGCGTCGCGAACCTCGCGATCAACCGATAGCTCGAGCTGTTGTTGCACGAGTACGAATGCCAGATCTTGATCATGTGAACGCCGCCAGCTCGTAGAGCCCACCGCAGGCGCGGCACACCAGCTGCGGTGATTCGATGTCGTGCAGTCGCGGATCGAGATACTCGAGCGCGCCGTCGCAGGCGGTGCAGCGTGCGAAGCCGAGCGCGGTGAACAGCGCGTGATCCTCGTGGCGATCGAGCTGGATCACCGGGTTCTCGATCCCGTGCCCGGAGAGCCAGCCGCGCAGGCGTGCAAGGTCACGTGCGTCGCTCGGAAACCACAGCCAGATCACGCCCGCATCGCGGTAGGAGGCGAACTCGCCGCGCGCGTGATGCTCGATCCACGGCGCGGTGAACTCCGTGAACTTGCCAGCTCCCGTCGCGGGGCGTGCAGCGACCGCCGTGAGCGCCTCGTCGAGCTGGGAATCGGCGCGAACCAGCACCGAGACGTGAACATCGAGTGATCGCTGACGCTCGACCTGGCCACCACGCTCGGCGAGGTAGGCGGGCACCCCGGGTCCGAGGCCGTCGCCGTACTCGAGATGGACGATCACCACCTCTTCGTCGACCGTCGCGAACGGCCCGTCCTGCTCGCCGCCGTACCCTTCGTCCTCCCAGTCGAAGCCGTAGACGCGCGACATCGCCTGGATGCCGGAGTCGCTCTCGGTCCGGAGCTCGGCCATCAACCCCAGCAACTCTGCCGCGATCGTGGTCGCGGTGGCGTGGTTCGCGAACCGCGCGATCAGCCGGTAGCTCGTGCTGTTGTTGCACGAGTACGAGCTCCAGATCTTGATCACAGGTACGCCTCGAGGTCATGGACCCCACCCCGCGGCTTGCTGACGAGCTGTTCGGTCCCGAGACCTCCGGCGCCCCACGCCATGAAGTTGTCCCACTCGAAGCCGTCCTTCTCGCCGAGCTCCAGCGTGGCTTGCGTCGGATCATCGCTGTACTCCACCCGCGTTTCGGCCGCCGCGGCGTGCACGGGAAAGCGCTCCGCGAGGTCACTTCTGGCCGACTCCGCCGTGGCGGCATCCGCGAACTTCGCGACGATGCGAAAACGGCTGCTGTTGTTGCAGCTGGACGACTGCCAGATCTCGATCATCGCACCGACCTCGCGAGCGGCAGCGACTTGCGCGTCAACCCGAACGCCGGCAAGCGCGCGCAGCCCGGCGACGGTGCCGCGAGCCGCTGGTTCTGCAGGCCGCGCCAGATCTCCGGCAGCTCCGAAGGTGAGTCGAACGCGATCCCTTGATTCGCGAACGAGCACGCGAGCACGCGCTTGTCGCTGGTCAGGCTGAGGAAGTCGATGTTGGCGCCGCAATCGGGCGTGTTGAGCAGCTGCGGCGCCTCGACCAGCCGGCCCGCCCAGCAGACATCGACCTTGAGCGCGATCCGCGGCAGGAGCTCGTGCAGCTTCGCGAGGCTGCGATCGAACATCCTGGTCTCGCGCTCGGACAGGTGCAGCGTCGGATCGGTGCCCTTGTACGAGAGGAACAGGATGTCGCGGACTCCACGCGCGACCCACGACATCACGTCGGCCTCGATCGAGCGCACGCGCGTCGGGGTGACGAGATAGTTGAGCCCGAATCGTGCGCGCTCGGCGACGAGGAGCTCGACGATCCCCGCGGTGTCGTCCTCGTCGTAGACCGAGACTTGAAGCTGTCCGTAGGCACCGCGCAGCGCGCCGAGTAGCTCGGGCGTGAGGCGCTTGCCGTGCGTGGTGAAGCTCGGGCACATCCCGGTCTCGTTCCAGATCGCGTGGAGCAGCTCGGGGAATCGCGGGAACAGCGTCGGCTCGCCACCGCCGAACGCGATCTCGAGCACGCCCCAGTGATCGCAGACGCGCGCGAGCTCGAGCAGATCATCGAACGACCATCGGTTCTTGGCTTCCATCGGCCGGTAGCAAAACGAGCAGCTCTTGTCGCACGCGTTGGTCAGCGCGACCTGCAGCATGCGCGGCGCGGCGCGAACGAGACCTCGCGTCCTGGCGTTGTCGATCAGCACGTTGGTGCCGGTATCGCGGTCGAACAGGAGCACTTCACCATCGAGGTCGAGGGCACGCCACATGAGCCGAAACGTATCGCGTACGGTCGCGCCGTGGATCCAGACGTCGCCAAGAACCGCGGGCTGTGGGAGTCGGCCGAGGTCAACGATCGGTCGGCGCTCGGCGTTCACGACGTCGACGGTTTCAAGACCACGCCAACCCCGAGGTGCTCCAGGGTTCATTACGTTGCTCGAGCAAGAGGTTGGCGGTTCGGCGTCGCTCGACGGAAGCGTCAGATCGATCGGTTGCCGCGCGCTGTCCCGACGCGCCCCCGGGTGGGAGCGCACAGCGAACAAGCCGGCGGCCAAGGCGAGCCGGATCCGGATCCGGATGAAGAGGACGAGGGTCGCCAGCGCACCGCGAGCGGGTGCGCGACGAGCGGCGGCACCGGCGGTGCTGCTCGTGCTCGTGCTCGGCCTCGCGCTGCTCGCGCTGCGTCGTCGTTAGAGACTGCGGCGCGGCGAGACCACCGCGTTCGCGACCAGCAGCCCGGCGACGATCGCGATCGCGACGACGAACATCTCGAACACGGTGCCGACACCGGTCAGCGTGTCGCGTGTGAGCAGCGCGGTCACGCCGCGAAAGCCCATGCTGCCGGGCACCAGGAGCAACACCGCGGGCACGTGGACGACCTGCGCCGGGCGCTCCATCACCCGCGCGAACACGTTTCCGAGCACGCCGACGCAGAACGCCCCGACCATCACGCCCATGCGGTCGTCGAGCCACTCGGTGCCGAGACCGGTGCCGAGATAGCCGACGAGACTCGCGGCGAGGATCCACGAGAACGCGCGCTTCTGCGCCTGGACGATGATCGCCATGCCGAGCGCCGACGCGATCAGCGCGACCCATTGCGACCATTGCGGTAGCTCCGCGGGTGGGGCGGTCTGCACGACGACCAGCGCATTCGCGACGCGATCGCCGAGCGCGACGCCGATCACGAGCTGGAGCAAGACGATCACCGCCGACATCAAGCGCGCGGTGCCCGCGATCAGGTTGCGCGTCGCGAGCTCGGTCATCGCGACCGTCAGCGACATGCCCGGCAGCAGCAGCACCAACGCGGCGAGCGTGACCAGGGTCGGTGAGATCGAGACGACCGACGACACGAGGTTTGCGGTGAGGGCACAGAACGCGGCGCCGATCAGCTCGAACACACGCGCCTGATCGGTCGAGCGCTGGGTGACGACCTCGAGCAAGCCGAGCACGACGCCGATCAGCGATGCGATCGTGACGTCCATCAGCGAGCCGCCGAAGAACACGGCGAGCGTGCCCGAGGTCAGGCCGTTGACGACCACGGTGACGGCGCGTCCATACTGCCGCGGCGTCGCGAGGATCTGCTCGAGCTGCACGACGCCTTCGGCGGCGGTCACGCGCTGCGCAGCGACTTCGTCGGCGAGGTCGTCGACGCGCTCGAGCTTGTCCATGTCGAGCTCGCCGCCCTCGACGCGCATCATTCGCGTGCGCAGCTCGGCGGGGTCGCCGAAGCTCATGATGATCGCGGTCGGCGTCGTGAAGATCTCGGCCTCGAGCCCGAGCCGCTGGCAGCACACGCGCAGCGCTTCCTCGAGCCGGTGCGCTGGGGTGCCGTACCTGTGGAGTGCGCGACCGAGCGCGAGCACGAACGCGATCGCATCGTCCGGTCGTTCGGAGCTCACGTGCCGAACCATATCGGCTTCGCGAGATTGGAGCCCGAAAACACCGAACGCCCGAGCGGCAACTCAGGCGTTCGATTCAATCAAGACAGACTAACTAAGTGCTCGATACTCGGGGATTAACTAGATATCCGGGCATCGGCCAGTGGTACAGCAATACCAGCGACGGTCGCCTTCAAAGCAAGCGCCAGGCCATGTAGGTTCGATGCCTCGCAATGTCTTGTATTGTATCCCTTTACATGTTACCGACGCAGCTCGACCCCCTCCTGCGCGCGGCCTGATCAGGACATTCCTGTCGCGACGCTCCGGAGCGGGCGCAACAGATTGCAGAGCTTTCATGAACAACATGCTCGTGGTCAATGCAGAGGGACCCGAGATCCGCGTGGCGGTCGTTGAAGAGGGTGCCCTCGCTGAGTTTTTTGTCGAACGCAAACGGGATCGCGGCTTAGTCGGAAACATCTATCGCGGCAAAGTGACCCGGGTCCTCCCGGGCATGCAGGCGGCGTTTGTCGATCTCGGCTCGAAGGTGGAGCGCGCTGCGTTCCTCTACGTCGCCGACGTGCTGGGAGCGGGCGACCAATCCAAGCTATTCGACGACGCACCGTCTGACACCGGCGACGATGGTGCAGACGAGTCTCCCGAAGGTGCGGCGTCCCGCATCGCGCGGTCGCGCAAACAGCTCGCGAACCGAAAGATCGAAGACCTCCTGAAGCCCGGCAATACCGTGCTGTGTCAGGTGGTGAAGGATCCGATCGGTCAGAAGGGCGCTCGCGTCACCGGCTACCTCTCGCTTCCCGGACGGTACTCGGTCTTCATGCCGCACGTCGCGCAGGTCGGCGTCTCGCGCCGGATCGGCTCCGATAAGGAGCGGCGACGCTTGCGCGATCTCGTCAACGAAGTGCGGCCAAAGGGCTCGGGCTTCATCATCCGCACCGCCGCAGAAGATGCCGGCGATCAGGAGCTGCGCGACGACGTCGATTTCCTCGCGCGCTTGTGGGGCGAGATCGACAAGCGCCAGGAGCTGATGTCGGGGGCCGGGCTGGTCTACGCGGATCTTGATCTGTCGTTGCGGGTCGTGCGCGATCTGATGCGCGAGGACACCTCGGAGGTCATGATCGACGACGAGGATCTGTACGAGCGCGTCCGCAAGTTCACCGAGGCGTTCCTGCCGCGGTTCACCGAACGGATCAAGAAGTACGACGGGCGTCGCCCGATCTTCGACCACTATCACATCGAGCCCGCGCTTCGCGCTGCGGTCGCTCGGCGCGTCCCGCTGCGTAGTGGTGGCTCGCTCGTGATCGATCAGGGCGAGGCGCTGACGGCGATCGACATCAACACCGGATCGTTCACCAACACCGGCTCGGGCAATCTCGAGGACACGGTCACGGCGAACAATCTCGAGGCCTGCGACGAGGTCGCGCGTCAGCTCCGGCTGCGCAACATCGGCGGCATCATCGTCGTCGACTTCGTCGACATGGACAAAGAGAATAACCGGCGCAAGGTCTGGGACGCGTTCCAGAAGGCGCTGTCTCGCGATCGCGCACGCACGAACGTGACGAAGATCAGCGAGCTCGGTCTCGTCGAGATGACCCGTAAGCGCACGCGCGAGTCGCTGGTGCAACTCCTCACCGAGCCGTGCCCGACCTGTGAAGGCTCGGGCGTGGTGAAGAGCGTGGTCACCGTCGCGTACGAGATCCTGCGTGAGGTTCGCCGCTCCGGCACGCTGGTCGATACCGAGAAGATCGAGATCGAGGCAGCGCCGCGCGTCGCCGAGCTGCTATCGCGCCAGGAGCGTGACTATCTCGATCACCTCGAGAAGCGGTTCCAGAAGCTGATCACCGTGATCGGCCAGAAGGGCTGGAAGCCCGATCAGTTCCGCGTCGCCGGCAAGATGTCGACGGACATCGCGGCGCAGGAAGCCGCCGAAGCGAGTGCGCGTCCGCCGGCGCCGGCAACGACGGACCCGCGTCCGCCGGGTGGAGATGGCGCCGCTCGCAGCGGGGGAGATCGCGGCAATCGCGGCGGTCGCCGTCGTCGTCGCGGCGGCCGTACCGGTCGCGCTGAAGCCTGATGCGCAGCTCGGTGCTGTCACTGCTCCTCGCGTGCAGTGCGAAGGCACCGCCGCCATCCTCGACACCGCCGAGTGGCTACGTCGAGCCGGCGTCTGCAGGAACTTCGGCGCGATCGCTGGAGCGTGGACCGTGCAACGACGCGCGAGTGCAAGCTCCGCGACCAGCACGGCGGTAGCTGCGAGGCGGTCGTGCTGTCGGCCTCCACTCGGGTCGCGTGCGACGAGTCGTGCCCCGATCAAGACCCGTGCAAGGGTCACTCGCTGATCTGCGATCTCGTGACCCACACGTGTGGCACGATTCCGCCGGCGCCGTGATCAGGCTATCGGCTGATCGATGCTCGTCGGCTGCGCTCCTGGGCGAGGCAGCAGGAGCTTGAAGGTCGTGCCTTCGCCGACACGCGAGTCGATCTCGACGGCACCGCCGTGTCTGCGAATCGCTGCGTGCACCATCGCGAGGCCGAGGCCGGTGCCTTCGCCGCGCGGCTTGGTGGTGAAGAACGGATCGAACACCCGCTCGATCGTCGCGCGATCCATGCCGTAGCCGGTATCGGTGACGCAGATCTGGATGTAGTCGCCGGGGAGCTCGAGATGGTAGCTGATCGCGGCCTCGAGATCGAGCCGCATCGGCCGGGCCTCGATCGACAGTCGACCGCCGTCGGGCATCGCGTCGCACGCGTTGTAACAGAGGTTGAGCAACACGTGGAGCAGGTCATCCGCGGAACCCAGGATGCGGAGGTCTTGCGGCACGTCGACCGAGACCACGACGCGTGCCTTCGCGCGACGCCGAGTCATCGCGGTGGTGCGCGTGACCAGCTCCGCGAGCGGCACCGAGGTGAACGGCTCGGTATCCGCGCAACCGAGCTGGAGAAGTTGTTTCGCGAGCGATACCGCCGAGCTGGTGGCCGTGTGCATCTCCTCGAGACACTGGCGCGCTTCGATCTCCGACGGCGGAATCGCTCCGGCGACGAGCTCGAAATTGCCGATCACCACGGCGAGCGCGTTGTTGAAGTCATGCGCGATGCCGCCGGCGAGCGTGGCCATCGCCTCGAGGCGCACGATCGACATCATTCGCTGCTCGAGCTCGTCCTGGACGGTGAACAGGAACACCGTGCGCCCGACCTGGATCCGGTCGCCGATCTTGACGGGCACCCGGCCCGAGATCCGCTGACCGTTGACGAGCGTGCCGTTCAGGCTCTCGAGATCCTCGATCTCGTAGCCAACACGTCCGCAATCGATGCGCGCGTGTCGACGCGAAACGTCACGGTCACCGAGCTCGATGTCGACGTGCGATCGCCCGAGCACTTGCGGCCCGCCGATCCGGAACGACTTGCCCATGTCCGCACCGCTGACGCACACGAGCGTAGGTTTGAGCACCGCCCCGCGCACTGTCGCACCATCGCCGATGATCGGCACGACGCCCGTGTGGTCGAATGGATCGAGGGTCACTCCCTCCGTATCGACCGGAATCCCTGCCCGCGTCGGGTCGATCAGGATCAGGGTTGGAGGATGATCAGCTCGACGCTGGTTCGCGAGTTCGCAAGACTTGGATCCTGCCGGGACAGCACGATCTAACTGATCGATTCGCCGCTCGTGGTCGCGACGAGCACGGCCAACCAGCCCAACTCACTCTCCCGTGAGCAACGTCGCCGTCGCCGTCAAGGTTTACGTCCACGCCGACATCACCATCGACGTCAACGCCGGACTAACTCCAGGCACAGGCACGAATCACCACTTCGGCCGATCACATTTAATCGCTGCGGCCCTTGCTCTTGGCAGGGTCTTGGAAGAGATCACCGCCTGTGAGCATCCCCGTGATGACTCGACCGCGCTGCGGGTTGGAAGGTTGAGTGGAGCGGGTGGAAGGTTGTTCGTGGGTGTTGGCCGAGCTTTGCCACTGCCACGGAAGCTTCGTGATCATCAGGAACTCCTACACGGACGGAACTGGGCTGTAGGTGACTGGGGACGCGGTTGCATCGCGCGTACCTGCGACCGGCGCTGCGAATCCGGCCGGTTGCTCGCCGGAGCTGTCACCCGGAGGCTACGCCTCGCCTTCGGTGAGGGCCGGCTCGACCTCGCCGACGCGCGGAGCGAGCTTGCGCGCAACGACGCCGCACACCAGGGCCCACGTCACGCCGATGGTCCAGCCCGCGAGCACGTCGGTCGGATAGTGCACGCCGAGATACAGGCGGCTGATGCCGATCATCCCGGCCAGGAACACGCCGACGACGACGGTGAAGATCCGCAGGCGGCGGGTCGGCAACGCACGTGCGACGAGCACGGCGAGCGTCGGGTAGAGCGCCGACGAGATCATCGAGTGACCGCTCGGGAACGATTCGTCGCCGGGCAGATCGATCGGGGTGACGATCGACGGGCGAGGTCGATCGTAGATGCCCTTCAGGATCATCATCGCGACCAGCGTGCCAGCGGCACACGCGACGACGAGGCCCGCGAACCGCCAGCGCCCGGCGAGACAGAGAAACAGGACGGCGATGATCGTGACCAGCGTGGTGACCGCGCCGGAGCCGAGCCCCGACAGGTGCATGATCGCCGCCTGGACGTCGGGGCCGCCGATCGGATCCTCGGGGCTATCGCGGAGGCCGAGCAGGATCGCGTGGTCGAAGCTCTCCGAGCCCGAGCCGACCGCATGCGCGATGCCGAGGAACGTGACGATCAACGCGCCGATGATCGCGAGCTCCATCAGGAGCCGCAGATCGGCGCTCTTCAGCCAGCCCTTCCACTTCATGTAGGTAGTCCCAGCGCGCACGACGCGCCCTGCCCCGGGTGCTCCGCGATGGTGACCTCGAGCGCTGTGACGTGCGGAGACAGCGCGGAGATCTTGGGACCGAGCAGCTCGGCGACATGCGCCGCGAGCCCCTCGACGGTGACGTTCTCGATCGGGAGCAGCAAGGCGTCACCGATCGGCATCACGTAGCGCTGGTTGCAGAGCATGAACTCGAGCTCGGTGTCCTGGCGAAGGATCACGAGGTGGGGATTGTGCTGCGCGACGAACACGCGCTCTTTCCAGTCCGCGCACAGCTCGCCGAGCACGTTCTTGATCGCCCGAAACGGCAGCATCGCCTCGAGATCGATGCGCTCGAGCTCAAGGGCGACGGCCACGGTGTAGTTGTGACCGTGGAGGCGCTCCTTGGTGCCATCCGGGAACACCGTCATGTGCGCGCACGAGAACTTGTACTGCTCGCGTGCGATCAGGATGCGGTGTTTCACGACCGCGGCAGCATACGCGAACTACTTCTTGAACGTGCGGTCGAAGCCCTTCGTGAAGCCGTCGATCTCGGCACCGATGACGTTACCGGCACCCCCCCGCGACGCAGCCGATCGCTTCGCCGCACGAGTCTGCGTCTGCCATGCAGCTCGTCATCTGGGCGTAGTGCTCGCCGAGCTCGTCCTTCGCGTCGGCGAGATCCTTGCTGCAATCGTCGATGTCATCGCGCGTCAGCTTCTCGCCGCCGAGCTTCGCGAGTGACTCGCACTGTGCGGCCAGGTTCTCGCACGCCTTGCGCGCGCGACCTTCGGTGGTCTTGCCGCTGACGACCTTGACCACACCAACAACCAGGAGAGCGACGACCGCGAACGCGACGAGTTTCTTCATCTGACCCCCAGAGCTGACCTAATAAGACCTCGGACCTGCGGTGCAAGCCCTGATTCAGGCGCGATCTGACCAATCAAGTCGCACACGATCTCGCAACTGGCTCACTTTGTTACGAACAGCGGATTGGTAAAGCTCGGCATCGAATCGCCCAGCACCGGCGCGCCTGCGCCGCCCATGTCGACGCGCACCACGTAGAACGTGCTCGTCGCCGGCGCCGGGAGCACGACGTTGCTGTCGAAGCGAACGTTGCCGGCGTCGTCGGGATCGATCGCGATCGTCTTCACTTCCTGACGGCCCTGATAGATCCGGATCGCTTGCACCGGCTGCCACGACGCGGCCTGCACGCGGACGTGGAGCGTGACCTCGGTGAGCCCGGTGATGTCGACGCTGTCGCCGGGCAGTGACTCGACCGCGTTCTTGACGACGCCCGCGGTGACGAAGGCCCCGGTGCCGACCACGACGTGCCGCGCCTTGATCGCGGCGACGATCGCGGCCTTGTCGACGACGACAGGATCGTCGCTGCCCGTCCCGACAAATACAAACGTTCGCGCCGCGCCGGCGAAGCGGGTCGCGCCATGCGAATCACTCGATCCGGTCGCGCAGGCGGGGTGGCCGGCGGCGACCATCGCGAGAAAATCGTCGAACACGCGTGGGAAGTCGCCGGCCGATGAGGAGTTCGCGACCTCGATCGCATCGAAGTCGAGATCGGAGAGGTCGGTGTCGGCGGGAAACCCGAGCGTCTCGGGATCGCGATTCGCGGTGAGCGTCACGGGATCGAGATCGATCGCATCGAACAGGCTCGTGCCGCCGTCGTACGGATGGTTCGCCTGGACGATGCGGCCCGGATCGTTGCCGCGGATCTCGTCGAACACGACGCCTGGCGGCTTGCCGCGCCAGCGCACGCCGCCACCACCGGTCTTCTCGGGATCGACGGTGAGGGGGAAGCCATTGAGGTGGCCAAACGCGAGCGACGATACCTCGCTGCCGACCAGCGAAGTCATCCAGCCCGACAGGCCGAGCTCGTTGATGATGCCGGAGTAGTCGACCACGATGTCGTGATCGGTCGACACCGCGATCTCGACGCCTTCCGCGGCGACGGCGCGCAAGCGGTCGTCGATCGGGAACGTCGAATCCGGGGACAGCTCGCTGTGGAGATGCGTGTCGAGCGAGATCCAGCCGGCGGTGTCGACGGAGTGCTCGAGCACGACCGCTTGCGTGACGGTGCCGCCATCGGTGATCGTCACGTTGCTCGCCTCGAACGCCTCGTACTCCATGCCGCGCGAGACGCTCACGCGGTAGCTGCCGACAGGGACGCGAAATGTCGCGGCGCCGGTGCTGTCGATCCACTCCATACGTTCGGTCTCTCCGGCGATCACGACGCGCGCAGGGATCTCGTGATCGTCGTCGTCGCGAACGGTGATCGCGAGCTGACCGAACGCGATCGCGGGCACCTCCGCGGTGGTGGCCGTGGTGACGGTCACCTCCTCGCCGCGCACGCCGAAGGCCGCAGCGTGGAGTTGATACACGCCGGGTGGAACCGCCGTGCGAAACGCGCCCTGGGCGTCGCTGCGCGCGATCGTGATCGCCGCGCCGGCCTGCTCGAGGACGACGTCGACGTTCGGGCTCGTCGTGCCGCTGACCTCCGCCAGCTCGGTGCCGCGGAGCTGCCAGCCACGCTCGGTCACGCTCGCGACGCTACCGTCGCCGATCACGAGGAATCGCTTCGTTCCCTGATCGTCGGTGTCGGGCCCGCCGACCAACCGGATGCCCGCGAGATCGATCAGCTGCGGCAGCTTGTCGGGATAGACCAGCGCGTACGAGCTCGTGGTGCCTGCGGTCGCGATGAGCTCACCGCCGCCGGCGCCGCTCTGGAAGCCCTTGCCCGGGACAAAGTTCGGCGCGCGACCGCCGAAGAACATCGCGTCGAACAGCTCGTACGCGCCGGGCTCGCCGGTCTCACCGGGAAACACCTTGGTCTCGAGCTCGAGCTCGTGGGCGCCGACCGCAAGTCGATAGTGATGCTCGACGATGATGTCGGCGATCTCGCGATCGACGGCGGCTTGCACGAGGTCGATGCCGGTCGCCTTGCCGCGCACGACGAGCTCGGCCGGGTTGTCATTGCCGGCCTCGACGATGACAAGCTCGTCGAACGCGCCCGCCGAGAGATCGACCGCGACAAAGATCTCCTTCACCAGATCCTCGCCGCCCGCGCTCGCTGCGTCGATGATGCCGCCGCCGCTGGTGCCGTGCATCAGGTAGCCCTCGCCGGGGCCGCGCACGATCACGCGCACGTGCTCGTTCTCGAGGACGAAATCGCCGAGTCGGCCCGAGGCGAGTCGGCCGCCGATCAGCTCTTCACCGCACTCGACGACCTTCGCGCGCGTGCCGGTCACCGGGCCGGGCTTGCAGCCGGTCTCGACGTCGGGGTCCGGTGTGAGTGGTCCGAGGCCGGGCTGCGTGTTGTCACCGCAGGCGGCGAGCGCGAAGGCGAACGGAATCCAGCGCCCGGAGTGCATGGCATGCATGTTACCGATCGCGGGGCTCGCCGACGAGGGTCACGTGCGATCGTGACCCGATACGCTTGGCCGATCAGGAGGCCGTCGCGTCTCGTGTTTCAGCGTCGCTGGTCGCCCACCGATCGCAGGTTACGTATGCTGGCACGCCCAGATCGAGCGCGAGGTCGCGCGCCGGGCGATCGTCCGGAGGATCCGAAGCAACAAGGTCTTCGCTGGCGAAAGCTCGCTCTCGAGCTTCCACCGGAGGTCTACGCTCTGGCACCAGCACCCAGATCGCCACCGCACGACGCGCCACGGCTCATCCAAGCTTGACGATGTCCATGCGATCCAGATGCGTGCAGCGGCTTGAACGCGTGGTTTCGCGACGGTTTGGGCTCGACGGCCGCGAAGCAAAAGCGCGAACCCGTGTCCTCGGCGCACGGGTTCGCGGTAGCGTGGGGCGTGCGCGCAGTCCTCGTACGCTGTCCCAACTGCAACGCGAACCTTCAGGTCGAAAGCACGGTGGTGTCGACGACTTGCCAGTATTGCGGAACGGTGTCGCGAATCCAGGCGCGGACCGCGATGTTCCAGATCCCGAAGGCACCGCAGATGCCAGTGCAAGCGGCGAGCATGACGAACGCGCAGCGCATGCAGCAGCTGCAGCAGCTCGCGAAGATGCCGGTGGCGGTCCAGCGGGTGTCGGTGTTTCTGGTGTTCCTGCCGTTCATCTTGATGGGGGTGATCGGCGCCGGCGTGTTCTTCGCGGTGAAGAAGGCGGGCGGCATCAGCGGCGTGTTCAGCGGCAGCAAGCTGTGGGCCGGGACTCCGCCGGCACTCACGGATCTCGACGGTGACGGCACGGTCGATGTCATCGGCGTGTCGCGCTACGTGCAGGACGGCGATCGCGCGCACTTCGCGGCGTACTCGGGCAAGACGGGCGAGCAGCTGTGGGAGAGCGACAAGGTTGGCAACTACAGCGACGTCTCCCAGAACCAGTTCGGCGCGATCGGCGACACGCTCTACGTGACGACGAAGGAAGGCAAGCTGGTCGCACGCAACGCCAAGAACAAGGCCGTGGTGAAGTGGGAGGTCTCGCTCGGCGAGAAGATCGATGCGATGTGCGCGGTGGGGAACCAGCTCTCTGTCGTGACGGCGGATCAGAAGTGGTGGCTGATCGACGGCAACGGCAAGAAGCGCGCGGGCAAGAAGCTGTACCGGCTCGATCGCGATTACACGAACAACGAGGCGAAGGCCAAGTTCGAGCAAGCGGGTGGCGAGGCCGGCGACGTGTGCATCCAGCTCGGCTGGAATCACCGCACGCCCGCAGGCGTGATCGCGCTGCAAGGCTGGGGCGACATCGCGAACATCGAGGGCATGCGGATCAACCTGCTGATCAAGCGCCCGGGTGGTCCGTCGATCGCGCTCGGCTACAAGCAGCCCGGAACGAACGTGCCGATGCTCGCGCGAATCGGCGCACGTCCCGAGCCGACGCCGATGCCGAAGAAGGGCTACCGCACGTCCGACGAGCAGAAGGCGCTGCTGCCGAGCTCGACGTGGAAGGCGGAGATTCCGGCGGTCGATCCACTCAACAGCCGCGTCGACGAGGAACACGTGACGCTCAACGACAAGGCCGTGTTCGTGCTCTATCAGATCTCGAGCTCGAAGCATCACCTCGCCGCATTCGACATCGCGAGCGGCAAGCGGCTGTGGGATCGCGAGATCACGCACGGCAGTGGCTTCGTCGCGGTGTCGTTGTCGGTCATCGGTGATGCCGTCGCGCTGACCACGTGGCAGTCATTGACCGCGTACGCCACGAGCGACGGCAGCGATCGCTGGCGCGTCGGCAACGCGAACTAGCGTTGCTTCGCCGGCTGCGGCTTGGCTGGCTGCGGCTTGGCTGGCTGCGGCTTCGCTGGTTGCGGCTTCGCCGGCTGCTGCTTGGGCGGCAGCGTTCCTGCGACAATCTACGCGCGGTTGATGCACCACGCGTAGATCGCCGTCGGAAGGACCGTCGCGAGCTTGGCGTCGTCGGTGAGCTTGGGCCTGGCAGAGCCCGCAGCGTCGCGCCACGCGTCGAGGCTCCTTGCCTTTGCAGCCCAGCCCGTCGCGATCCCGATCAGCAAATCATCCAGAGGACCTTCATCGCCCCTCCTGCCACCAAAGCTGCCTCGCAGTCATGTCGCGGGGCGGTTCTCGATCAGCGACGCAGGGCGAGGCGCGCGAGACCGACGCAGGCGATCGCATTGAGGGCGAGCCAGACCGAAGCGCATCCGATCACCGGTGCCGAGACACTCGCGGCCGGTGCGATCGCCGCGAACACCAGGTGCGCCGCGACGCCGATCGCGAGACCCGCGAGCGGAGCGCGCAGCTTCGGCACGCCGTAGCCGACGGCGAGGAGGCCCATCGGGATCAGCGCGCTGAAGAACAGCGCCGAGCCGTTGCCACCGAGGATCGATTGATCCCACGCCGGCATGCCGTGCGAGAGCATGTTGATCACGGGCCAGGTCGAGATCTCCGGCGCGAGCTGCGGCAGGAAGAACAGCCCCGATGCGCCGACGACGACCCCGCCGAGGTACGAGATGCCGAGGCCGACGCCCTTCTTGCGTATTGATGCGGCGACCGCACCGGCGAGCAGCGCGCCGAGGACCAGCGTGCCCCCACCGCCACCGCTCGACGTGCGCGCGGCCTTGATGGCAGCGGGCGCGTCGGTGATGCCGGCACCGTAGTGATCGGTCGTGTACTTCTGGTTCTTCGGCTTGCGCGCGGTGTCCTTCAGGATCTTCTCGACGGCAGCGGGCTTGGTGACGCCTTCACCGACAACGAGCGCGGCAACGCCGGCGATATGCGGCGACGCCATCGACGTCCCCATGTACGCGAAGTAGCCGTCCTTGCCGCCGTCCTTGGGGTCGAGCGTGTTCTGGAGGATGCCACCGTCGGGGTTGTTGCGACCGCCACTCGAATCGCGCGTGTTGCCACCGGGCGCGGCGATGTCGATCTCCTTGCCCCAGTTCGAGTAGAACGTCGTCGCTTCGTCATCCTGCGTTGCCGCGACGGCGATCGCGCCCGGATACGCGGCCGGATACCCGACCTTGCCCTTGCCATCGTTGCCCGCGGCGCAGACCACGGTGACGCCCTTGTCGAACGCGTACTTGACGGCCTTCTCGAGCACCTTCGACGGGAACGCACCGCCGAGGGACATGTTGATCACCTTCGCGCCGTTGTCGGCCGCGTAACGGATCGCGTCGGCGATACCGGCGACCGAGCCCGAGCCACCGGCCGAGAGCACCTTGAGCGGCATGATCTTGGCGTTGCGCGCGATGCCAGCGACGCCGATGCCGTTGTTGGTCACCTGCGCGATCGTGCCGGTGACGTGCGAGCCGTGACCATGGTCGTCGGCCGCGTGCTTGTTGTTCGCGACGAAGTTGTACGGCTTGACCCACTCGATGCCCTTGAGGTCGGGCAACTCGTAGAACTTCTTGTAGGCCTCGAAGCCGACCCCGGTGTCGAGCACGGCGACGATCACGCCGTTACCGTCGGCGAGCTTCCACGCCTCCGGCATGCCGATCTGCCGCATGTGCCACTGCTTCGGGTACAGCGGGTCGTTCGGGAAGCCCGGCTCGGTCGGCTGCGGAACCTCGACGGCGATCGCTTCGCCGGCTGGAATCATCATCTCCGCATCGGGCTCGGCGATCTCGACGTCGCTACGCGCCGAGAGCTTCGCGATGATCGCGTCGCGCTCCGCCGGATCGACGTGCGCGCGATAGAGCTGCGTCTCCGCCGCGATTCCAGAATCATCGACCAGCACGAGGTCAATGCCGAGCGCTTTCTCGATCGCGTCGGGCGATGCGTCATCCTTCAGATCGACGAGAATGTCGTCGGGATCCGTGTCCGCGGCGGTGACGTAGTCCGCCTGGCGGATCTGCTGCCGGGTCTCGGTATCCTCCGACCGACCACGGAAGTACCACCACAATACGATGATCGCGGCGATCACCAGCAGCCACAGCAGCCTCCCGAAGCTGCCGCTACGCTTCGTCTGTTTCTCGTCCATGGCGACGAGTATAGGGCCTCAGATGAGGACACGCTCGTCGGACGGCGTGTCGTCCTCGCCCATGACGAGCTGGTTCTCGATCTCGCGATCTTCCGCCAACGCTTCGAGATAGCTCCTGATTTCAGGGACTGCCTGAACGATGCGTGCCACGGATTCACGCGCGAGGAACAACACCGTCGCCGGTCGCTGTGCGGTGACCGTGGCGGTGGTGCGGAGGTTTCGCAGCAGCGCCATCTCGCCGAACACCTCGCCGGTCTTGAGCTGACCGAGGGGAACGGTGGTTCCGTCTGCGGCGCGCCGCGAGACCTCGAGCTCGCCGGTGAGCACGACGAACAGGCCGCGGCCCTCTTCACTCTCGTGGATCACGACGGTGCCAGGCGAGACATCGTGGCTGGTGAATCGGCGCAACAGATCGCGCTGCTGCATCCGGTTGAACGGCTTGAACAGCGGCGTCGTCGCCATCAGGTTGCCGAGCAAGCGCTCGCGCGTGAACCCGTGCAGCGCCTCGGCGACGACGCCGAGCTCGTCGGCGAGCGACGTCAGCGATTGCCGGCCGACCTCGAACAGATCGACCTCCGTCGAGCACCCGACGCTCGCGGTGCGCGGCTGCGCCGAGAGCAGCGCCATCTCGCCGAACACGGCGTTCTCGCCCAGATCCGCGAGCGGCGTCTGGCGGCCGAGACCGTCAGTGGCGAACACGCGGAGGTGCCCGCCGGCGACGAAGAAGAACGAGTTGCCGGGCTCGCCCTCGCGGATCACGAGCGCACTCGCCGGCAAGCGGCGCAGCGTCAACGTGCCGAGCACCCGCTTGAACGCGGCCTCGCTCAGCGACGACAACAGCGGGATCGGATGCAGCACCTCGGGATACTCGGTGAAGCTGTCCGTCGCATGCTCGGCGCGTCCGATCGCAGTCTGCACCGCATCGGGTGGTGCGGACAGGCGGACGTCGGGGACGTTGATGTCGAGCGTCTCGACCGGCGAGGACACCCGGGTCGCGACCTTGCCGAGCAGCTCCGACTCCGATCCGTAATTGACGACCAGCGAGGCCAGCAGGTCGCTCGCATCGGCGCCGTGGGCCTCGAGCACCCGCGCACAGACCAGGGCCGGCAACGGATGCCCCGACTTCAGGCAGTACCAGCCGGCGGCCCGATAGACCCGCGCCACATTGACATCACCGAGAGCGAGCGCGCAATCGGCGACGCGGATTCGCGCGTCGAAGTCGAGTGGCGCCACGGCCACGATCGCGTCGTAGAGCCGTAGCGCGGCCAGATACTGCCCCTGACCGAACAGCGCCGCCGCGCTGCGCTTGACGTCGCCGAGCGCCACCATCCGTCTACCGTACATTGCCCCGCTGGCGTTTGCAGGGGACGCGTCGTGCCCTCTATAGTGACCGACACGCGGAGGGCTCTGTGAAGAAATGCGCTAGCTGCACCAAGGATCTGCCGGACGCCGCGCTGCACTGCGTGTTTTGCGGCGCGAAGCAGGCACCGGCTCCCGCGGTCGCGGGATCCGTCGCGAAGACCGTGATGGGTCATGCGAGCAACGAGATGATCGAGCAGCTCAAGGCCGCCGCCGCGGCTGCTGCGCGAAACCAGGCTGCTCCGGCTCCTGCGCCGTACACGCCACCACCCGCGCAGGCGCCGTACAGTCCACCTGCGCAGGCACCGATGGCACCCGCGCCTCGTCCCGCGCCGTTGCCGACCGCCGGCTCGGTCGCGCCGACGATGTTCGTCCCCGGTGGTGGTGGTCCGCCGCCTGCTGCGCATCCAGGCGTGGCCGCGACGATGATCGCGAGCAACATGCCGCCGATGGGCGGTCCGATGCAGCCGGCCCCGATGGGTGGTCCGATGCAACCGGCCCCGATGGGTGGTCCGATGCAACCGGCCCCGATGGGCATGGGGCCGGCGCCGATGGGGATGCCGCCAGGGCCCACGCCGATGGGTCCGGGCATGGGCAGGCCGCCGGGTCCCGCGCCGATGGCGCCGATGGGTCCCGCGCCGATTCCGTCGGCGGCAGCGCCGTATGTCGCGTCGCGGAATTCCGCGCGTGCG
>Ga0105049_10002255_pt1 | contig 22774 bp, 22 predicted proteins | sample MAT06_FD_78087 | JGI IMG/M metagenome (GOLD analysis project Ga0105049, IMG submission 78087) | Freshwater microbial communities from Lake Fryxell liftoff mats and glacier meltwater in Antarctica - MAT-06 | ecosystem: Environmental > Aquatic > Freshwater > Ice > Liftoff microbial mat | place...
ACATCAAGGCGATCTTTCAGGTGGGCGGAGAACGCTCGGACGCGTGGCGCTCGCCGCTTGGCTATCCCGCCGAACTCGTACCCATCGAGAACCCGTATGCACTCAAGCTGGGCGCAACGATGCGCTTTCGCTGCTTGGTGGACGGTAAACCGGTCGCGAATCAGCTGGTGATGATCGGAGGACGCGCGGGCGTGACGGGCGACGTTCGTTTTCCGGCGCAATCGATGCGCAGCAATGCCCTCGGTGAAGTGGCCATGACAGTCGGGCGACCAGGACGTTGGTACGTGAAATTCATTCACATGCAGCGCATTGATGATGGCCGCGTTGACTACGAGTCGAAGTGGGCCACCCTTACGTTCGAAATCCGCTGATTTAGAGGGTTGGCGCAACGCGCGCGACGGGCGCGTTGCGCCGCCCTACTTGCTACCTCTTTCCCGCTGGTTCAACCCACAGCGTCGGATATTGCTTCTTCAGCTCGTCGAGCTTCGGCAGATCGTTGTAGACGATGTACGGCTGCGTCAGGTGCCTCGGCAGGTAATCCTGATGATACGCTTCGGCGTGATAAAACGTTTTCAGTGGCGAAACCTGCGTGACAATCGGACGCGAGTACTTGCGCGCCTTGGTCAGCTCCGCAATGACCGTCGTCGCGGCTTTCTGCTGCTCGGCGGTGGCCGTGAAGATCGCCGAACGATACTGGGTGCCCACATCCGGCCCCTGCCGATTGAGCTCGGTCGGATTGTGCGCGACGGCAAAAAACACCTCGAGCAGCTTGGCGTACGATACCACGGCCGGGTCGTAGGTGACTTTCACCGCCTCCGCGTGCCCGGTCGAACCGCTGCTCACACCGTCGTAGTCGGGATTCACCGTTGTGCCGCCCGCGTATCCGGACACGACGTTGGTGACACCCTTCACATGTTCGAACACGGCTTCGACACCCCAGAAACAGCCACCGGCGAAAACGGCGGTTTCCGTGGCGCATACGCGATTGATGCTGGTCGCCGGCACGGACGCATCTGACAAACGGCTGGTAACGATCGGCGCCGAAAACAGCGCGGCAGACGTAACGACAAAGAGCGAGCGGAACATCAGAATCTCCTTCGATCAGGGACTGCAAACATCGGCGACATGGAGTGCTTCACACTGACACAGAACATATCCGCCGGTGAGTCAGAAGTTCCCGGCGCTCGGGGCGAGAGGCTGATGCTGGCCGTACGGTCAGCGGTTCGACACGCCATCAGCGTCGACTTCGCGCCCGCGTCCGTAACCGGTCACGACGGCGAATACCACGGCCACCGCCAACGCCCACGCATACGTGTTGTGCAAGCCAATTGAGGCGGCACTCACGGCCGGCATGCCGAAGGCGGCACCACTCTTACTCGCACTCGCCGCGAGAATCGTCGGTAGAAAATACGGCAACAGGAACGGCCACGTACACACCGTCATGTCGAGCAGATTCGCCCGGCGATAGCCGGAGACGCCGAACCGTTCACCCGTCTGGCGGGCAAACTCGCCCACCGCGAGAATCGCCACAACACTGTGCGTGGTGAGCAACACGGCGACCGACACCACACCAACGATCCAACTCTCGGCGCCACGTACCGACGATGCCTTTCCCTGAGCAGCGAGCACCAATCGATCAACGGCATCGGTCGCCTGCAGCGTTCCGACCAGTGCGACGAGCAGCAACGTGAAGACACTCACGCCCACGGCCCGTTGCATACCGTCAACGATGATTCCCGTTGCTCCAAACGCCGTGGCATCAATGTGCAGCAGATCGAACGGCGTGATCAATCCGAGCAGAAGCCCAAGCCCCACCGCACTGGCAATACCGAGTAGCAGCGCCTCGATCAGATGACGTTTGGCCAGCAACAGACCGATCACGAGCGCCGGCGACGCCAACAGCAGCAGCGGAGCGGCGTGCACCGCTCCGGGCGCGAACTGCTGGGAGTCCGTCGCGCGAGGACTTCCATTGCCTCCGAGCAGCGTCGATGCAACGAGTGCCGCAAGCCCGGCCGGGATGGCGTACGCGAGTCGACTGCGGACCGTCCCGCCAATATCGACGTGCTGCGTACCACTCGACGCGATCGTGGTGTCGGAGACCGGCGACATCGAATCGCCGAGCGTGGCACCGGCGAGAATTGCACCCATCAGTGCTGCGGGTGCGGCGTTCGCAGGCCCACCGGCCGGATACAGAAGCGGACCACAGATGAGAATCGTACCGAAGCTCGTCCCGGTCGCCGTGGAAACCACGACGCACACCAGAAACGCTGCGCCCACGTACGCGCCGCCCGTGAGATGCGCGGCATTCGCCAACGACGCTAACGCTCCGACGAATCCGCTCGCGCCAAGCACTGCACCGAGCACACCCGCAAACAGCCAGGCGCAGAGCATCACCATCACCACACGCTGGCTCATCCCGTCCAGCATCGCCTCGGCATATCGCGCACGATCCCTCGCCAAGAGCAGACCGAGGGTGAGCGCCGCGAGCAAAATGGGCCAGAATCCCTTCTCGTCTGGCGCGCCATTCAGTGCGAGCGCGGCAACCCCAGCAAAGAAGCACGCGAACGGTGCCAGCGCACCGGCAAGCCCACCGTAAAAAGTCAGCGGAACGTTGGCCGCGTACGTCGGCATCGCAGCTGACACCGCAGCGTGTGAGGGCGGATCGGGTGGCATAGGCATGTGGCCGGACAAGGTTGCGCCGCGCTATCGTTCGCGCCATGCCGACTCACGAACCCACGGGCGACGCGTTCACCCTGTTCGATCTGCGCGTCGAAGTCGTCGCGACCGATCGACCGATGGTGTGCAACCACAAGGCCGGCGACACCTTCACGTTGCGCGGCGAAAATCTCGAGTTCCCCGCAGGGCAAAGTTTTCCGCTCTATCCGTTGGCGGCACTGCTGCCGCTCCTGCCGGCGAAACAGCGTCCCACGCATCCCAATGACTGGATGACGACAGATGCGGAAGTTGCCTGCCCGGACCCGCACTGTGGCGCGCGCTTTCGCATCACGCGCACCGGCACGTCGACGTTTCGCCACGCCGATGTGACGGTCGTACCCCTCACCAGGAGCGCGGAATGAGCGTTCCCACGGTGACCCTCGCCCCTGGCTACACGATTCCGCGCATCATCAAAGGAGGGTGGCAACTCGCGGGCGGGCATGGATCGGTTGATTCCGCACGCGCGATTGCCGACATGGCCACATTCGCGGAAGCTGGGATCACCGCGTTCGACTGCGCCGACATCTACACTGGTGTTGAGGCATTGATCGGCGCGTTTCTGCGCGAGTGGCGTGCGATGCACGGGCCGTCGGGCCCAGCAATTCGCGTACACACCAAATGCGTCCCCGATCTGGATGCACTGGCGACGCTACGGCGTCCCGACATCGAACGAATCATCGATCGGTCACTCGCGCGACTTGGCGTCGAAACGCTCGATCTCGTGCAGCTGCACTGGTGGGACTTCGACGTCGCCGGGGTCGAAGCGGCCGCAGGCCATCTCGCGGCCATGCAGCAGGAGGGGAAGATCCAGCAGATCGGTGTCACCAATTTCGACGCGCCCCGTCTTCGCGCGCTCCTGGACGCCGGCGTGCCGGTCATCTCGAATCAAGTCCAACTCTCCCTGCTCGACCGACGCCCACTCGGCGACATGGCCACGCTCTGCGCTCAGCGTGGCGTTCATCTCTTGGCGTATGGCGCGCTTGCTGGCGGCTTCTTTGATGTTCATTGGCTCGGCGTGCCCGAGCCCGCGGAGCCGCTGGAGAATCGCTCGCTGGTTAAGTACAAGCTGATCATCGAGGAATTCGGCGGCTGGACCGCGTTTCAGCGAGTGCTCCAGCTGCTGCACGAGATCGCAGCGGCGCGCGGCACAACGATCGGCGCGATTGCGATTGGCAGTGTCCTCTGCGAGCCCGGCGTGTCAGCGGCAATCGTTGGCGCACGCCACACGGGGCATCTGCCGGCCACGCTTGCTGCCCTCCGTGTCACGCTCACGGACGATGAGCGCCGCGCCCTTCAATCGCTGATCGCCCACGCGAATGGTCCGCGCGGCGACGTGTATGCCATCGAGCGCGAGAAGGGGGGTCGCCACGCCTCGATCATGCGCTACAACCTGAACACGGAGTAGCGGACGCCCGGTTGTCGTCAGTCGCGAGGAGAGACTCTTTCGAGGCAAGACGCGCCCGGAAGCGGTTGCGAGGAGAACGCGACGTGTCCATACTCTGCAGATGCTCATTGACCCCTCCGCGACGAGCGACGCTGGCGCACCGCGGCTGTTGCGGATCGCTCGCCTCGCCTTCTACGCCCACTTTGCGCTCAGCGCCTTCTCCGGTATTGCGTTCGCGACGTTCCTCATCCCGCCGATTCCGGCATGGATGTCGACACCGACGAATATCAAAATCATGGCCTTCAGCTTCGTGTGGGGCGGGCAAACGACCGTTGTACTCGGGGCGATTGCCGGCCTCGCATTTCTGACGTGGGCCATCGGGCACCGCTTGGCGCTGGCCGCCTTCGCGGTGAGCTTCGTCGTCTCACTGGGCGCCGAACTCGCCGGCACTGCCTCGGGCTATCCGTTCGGTCCGTACTCGTACACCACGCAACTCGGCTACCTGATCGGGGGCCTCGTCCCCTTCAATATTCCGACGTCGTGGTTCTACATGCTTGTCGCGTGCCTCGGCCTGTGTGGACGAATCCTGCCCGCCACCGATGACTCGAAGAGTCGCTGGTGGTGGGCATTCGTCGGCGGCGCGGTGCTGACCGCGTGGGATGTGTCGATGGACCCGGCCATGGTCAAGACGACGCACTGGCTCTGGCACAATCCCGACCTGACCAACGCCCCGTGGCTGTGGCGCATACTGGGGACAGGATTCTACTTCGAGATGCCGCTCTCGAACCTGCTGGGCTGGCTACTCACCGGCATTATCGTAGCACGGCTGATGCTCGCTATCGTTCCGCCGAGCGTGTGGGTGGCCCGCGTGTCGCCGCATCGATTCCCGCTGGCTCTGTATGCAACAAACGGTATCCTGCCGATCTTGATCTGTTTCCGCTGGAACATGGTTCTGGCTGGTGTGCTGGGAACCATTGCAATGGGCATACCGCTTTATGCTGCATGGCGGTTTGATTCCGCGGCGGCGCGGCGTGCTTCACCTTCATCGCGCGCAACAGGAGTCAAGAGCATTGCCATCTCCGGGGACTGAGTCAGAGGGACGGTTCGGGCACAAGCGAATGTCCCGCCTCGGTGAGGCACTTGCATCGGATGGGATGATCTTTTTCATGCTCGCGGTGGTCGTGATTGAGGCCACCGCGCTCATACTCTGGCACCGGCAGACAGCGCAGGGTCCCGATCCCGTCGAGCTTGTCTCCTTCATGGGTGCCGGGGCGTCGCTGATGACCGCTATGTTTTTCGTTAAACGCATCAAGAAGTCCGCGCTTCCTTTCGCGTCGGCCCTGCTCTCGGCGTTGGTGTTCCACGTCTGGCACATGTCGCTGCTCTGGACTCGCTGACAAACCGGGGCGACTCATCGCCCGCTTTCTGATTTCAGGCTCCTTTTCATGCGTTGTGTTGTCATAGGTAGTGGATTCGGCGGTCTCGCTGCGGCGATTCGCCTACAGGCGAGCGGGCACCAAGTCACCATCGTCGAGAAGCTCGATAAGGCCGGCGGTCGCGCGTACGTGTTCCAGCAGGACGGGTTCACGTTCGATGCCGGTCCGACGATCATCACGGCCCCGTGGGTCTTCGATGAGCTCTTCACGGTCAGCGGCAAACGACGGGAGGACTACGTCCAGTTTGTGCCGCTCGATCCGTTCTACAACATCCGATTCGAAGACGGCACGGTCTTTCACTACAACGGCGACGACGAGAATCAAATCTCGCAGGTGCGTGCGTTCTCGAACGGACGCGACGTCGACGGTTACCGTCGACTTCTAAACAGCACCCGTCCGATCTACGACGTGGGCATGGCCCTGCTGGACAAGCCATTCCTGACGCTCTGGTCGTTCCTGAAAGTCATTCCGGATCTCGTGCGCCTCCGCGCCGATCGTTCGGTCGCAGCGCACGTCAACCGATTCCTCACCGACGATCGCCTGCGCCGCGCTTTTTCGTTTCATCCGCTGCTCGTCGGCGGCAACCCATTCAACACCTCGTCCGTCTACACGCTGATTCATCGGCTCGAGCGCGAGTGGGGGGTGCTGTTCTGCATGGGCGGGACGGGCGCGCTGGTACGGGGCCTGTTGCAGCTCTTCGAGGACATTGGCGGCAAGGTGCGGTTGAGCAGCGAGGTCGCCGAGATCGAAGTGGACCGCGCGACCAAGACAACCACGGGCGTTCGACTGGTGAGCGGCGAGCGCATTGCCGCCGACTTGGTGGTGTGCAACGGCGATGTCGCCGAGGCGTACCGACGGCTCGTGCCCGCGTGGGCACGCCCGAGCACGACCGACGCTCGCATCAAGCGCTACACCTACTCGATGTCGCTGTTCGTCATCTACTTCGGCACGGACAAGGTGTACCCCGACACCGCGCATCACGAGATCATCCTCGGGAAGGGCTACAAGGAGCTGCTCGAGGACGTCTTCGACAAGAAGATTCTCTCGGACGATTTCTCCCTGTACCTGCACCGCCCGACGGCAACTGACCCGTCGCTCGCGCCGCCGGGCCACGACTGCTGGTATGTGTTGTCGCCCGTACCGCACATGGGCAGCGGCATCGATTGGGAAGTCGTGGGGCAGCGCTACCGCGATCGGATCATGCAGTATCTCGAGGATCGCTACCTGCCGGGGCTGCAGTCGCACATCGTCACCGAGCGTCGCATCGATCCGCGCTACTTCGAGCAGACGCTCAACAGCTACAATGGCAGCGCGTTCGGCACGGAGCCGACGCTTATGCAGTCGGCGTACATGCGGCCGCACAATCGCAGCCCGGATATCTCCAACCTGTACTTCTGCGGTGCCGGCACGCACCCGGGGGCGGGGCTGCCTGGCGTGATCTCGTCGGGCAAGCTCGTGGCGGACCTGATCGGCCCGGCGAAGGCGAGTAAGCGAAGCGCGTGAGTGCGGTAGCGCGAGCGCGCTACCGCGCCCGCACCCGGAACATGATCTCATGCAACGGCCGCGTGGTGAGCCTCGCCACCGGCCGCACGTTCTCGGCGTCGATCGCCTCGAAGTCGTAACGGCGCGTAAGCCGCGCGATGATGAGCGCCGCTTCGAGCGTCGCGAATGCGGCACCCACACAGACGCGCGGGCCGACGCCGAACGGCAGATACGCGCCGGGCGTCATCTCGCCTTCGCGCTCGGGCGAGAACCGATCCGGGTCGAAGCGGTCGGGATTCTTCCAGAGCTTTTCGTGACGATGAATCATCCACGGCGCGATCATCAGCATCGTGCCGCGCTTGATGCGGTGCGTGCCGATCGTGGTGTCTTCCGTGGTGACCCGTGGCAGGAAGGTGATCGGCGGATAGAGCCGCATCGTCTCGCGGAACACGTTGCGCACGAACACGAAGCGCTTGGCGTGCTCGATTTCGATGGGGCCGTCGCCGCACATGGCGTCGACTTCCGCGCGAATGCGCGCGACCGTGTCCGGCTGCATCGCGAGGATGAAGAACACCCACGTGAGCACACTGGCGCTGGTTTCATGCCCCGCCAGAAAGAACACCCCGAGTTCGTCCACCAGCTCTTCCCGTGAAAACGCTTCGCCGGTGTCGGGATCGCGCGCCGCAAGCACGGCGCCCACGATGTCGTCGTGTACGGGTGCACCGGGCGCGAGCCGTGGATCGATCATATCACCGATGTGCTGGCGAATAAGGCGACAGGCTTCGAGCACGGCGGGCGGCTGCTTTGTGCGCGACCACGGCTTGTCGAGCAGCAGCGCCTTGATGTTGACGCTCGCCACCGTACGCTCGAACACCGTGAACGCGGCGAACACATCGCGCGCTGTGCCCGACGCCAGCGGCGTCGAAAAGATCGTGCGCGTGATGACGTCGGCGGTGAGATGTCCCATCGCCTGATCGAGCGAGTAGGTCTCGTTGCGCGCGATGCGATCGTCGAGCCATCGCTCATGCTCGTCCACCGCGGCCACCATCTGTCCGAAGGCGCGATTGATGCGCATGTGCGAGAACGCCGGCTCGATCATGCGACGCTGCTTGCGCCACAGCTCACCGCTGGAGACGAACATCGCGTCGCCGACCAGCGCCTCCAGCGCATCCACCATCAGATCGCTCTTCGGGAAGATTCCTTGCGGGTCGGCCAGAATGTGCGTCACCAGACTCGGCTCGTTCACGAGTAGGATGCCGCGACGCGTCTTGCCCACGATCATCGTCAATTCACGATACGCTTCGTCGGGCACGAGGCTCAGGAGGCTCCGCTCCCGCCGCCACATCATGCGCAGCAGGCTCCGCACCGGCGAAATTGGTGAGGGCGCGGGAGGGCGATACAGCTCAGCGACGGCGGTCATTCAAGACAGAGTGAGGGGCGGGAGAGCAGTGGTAGTTCGTACGGCACGCCAACGTGCTGACAACGCCGCACGCTAGCGCGGTGCGCGTGCATCCGCACGAAGCGCCCACCACGTCCACGCGAGCCCCACGGCTTCGTTCCCCGCGATGCCGAGCAGCAGCACGGGCGCGAGGCGCAGCGCTACGAACGTGCTGAGGGCGACGATCATGAACGAGTGCCCCCACAGACTCGCGCGCGCGATCGGCAGCAGCTCATGGCGTCCGGCCACGATGTAGAAGCTGCCCAGCACGACGGCCGAAACGCCAAGGATCCGGATCCAGTGCTCTTGCGTCGGCGCGGTGAGCAGCAGAAAGAGCAGCGTGTTGGGAACGGTCGACAGCCCGGCGCCCATGACGCACGCGTAACAACCAAAACCAACGAGGCTGCGTCCCGTGCGACTCATTGGCTTGTGCGGTCAGCGCTCAAGCGCCGCTGATCCGGCGGCGCGACCGACGTTCGCGGCGGCCTTCGGCGCGTATTGCTTCCGGATCTGCGCTTGGTGGTAGATGATGAGCGCGAGACCGACCGCCAGTGGAACTGCCCACGTCATCGGATTCAGCGCATGCTGTGGCATGAGTCGCACCAGACCGAAGGTCATGAAGGCCGTGTACACGGAAATACCCGTGCCTACGAGCGCCTTCACATGTTCGAGCAGGAACCCATGACGCGGCGGATTGTCGCTGAAGGAGAAGCGGAGATTCGTGATGCCGGAAGCGACGCCGACGATGGAGATGCCCATCATCAACGGCTGACTGTCGCGCCACCCCTGCACCGCGCAGTTGATCGCCGCGACGATGACGAGGATCTGCAGCGACACATCGAACCACGCGCGATTGCCCAGATGATTGTTCTTGTTCTTCACCGTCGCGAGTCCGTGCCACGCCAGACTCACGGTGAGCATGCCGAGATAGACCATCATCCAACCGAAGATGCCGGTGACCATCGCGGTGTCGGCTATCTTGGGATGGGTTCCGCGGGGATCGAGCGCAGACAGCGTGCCCATGCCCATCGCGAACGTCCCCGTGATGAGCATGCCGTACGCAAAGATCCGGCCATACCGCTTGTGGGTACGACCGCCTTTTCGCGAAAAAACGGCCACCCAGAAGAGCGGCAGCCCGACCGCGCCGACGATGAGGTGCGAATCCACGAGTATCCGGAACAACGACATGTAGCGAATCTCAGCGTGACGGTAACGCGAAACGACCGCAGGACTGTAGTTGCAATTTGCGATGCGCTCAGACGTTGAGCAATGCAGGGATGGAGGTGACTACGCGGCCGCGCGACGATCGGAACCATAGCGGGCCAGATAGAGCAGCAAGGGTGGACATCCGAAGAGCAGCGTCGCGGGCCACCACACGAACGATCGTCCGTGCGCGCGCAGGTCTCGCGCCAGCCAGACCAACACGACCGCGGTGAAGATGCCCATGTCGTTCCACGCCATGAACACCATGGGGTCCTGTCGCAACGTCATCCAGGCATGGGCAAGGCCGGCCTTCACGGTGCCGTGCGCCTGCATCCATTGGTAGAACGCGACTTGCTCGTAGACGAGGAAGCCAACAGCCGTGAGTACCAGCAGTATTCGTCGCATGTTGATTCGTGATGAGGATGGATGAGCTTGCCAGCCGAGCTCGCGCCGGCCTGACGACTAGCGCCCGTCCGAGGGCGGGCGTTTCCGTCGCGCCTTCTTTACCGCCTTGATCGACGCGATTCGCTCGGCCTCCGCGATGGCCGCTTCGCGTGCAGCGATCACCCGCTCCCGCTCTATCCATTCCGCCCGATCGCGCGCTTCAACCTCACGCGTGCGCCGGAGACTTTCCAACTCTTTCCACTGGGCTACCTTCGCGTGGTCGCCGCCTATCAGCACCTCAGGCACCCCGAAGCCACGATAGTCTGCGGGCCTCGAGTAACTGGGCGCGCTGATCCCGCGACCATAAAAGGAATCGGTGCGCGCACTGTCGATATCACTCATCGCGCCAGGCAGCAGTCGCACCGTCGCGTCGATGATGGCGAGTGCGGCGGGCTCACCACCGCTCAAGACGAAATCCCCGAGGGAAAGCTCTTCGGTGGCGAGATGCTGCGCGACCCGTTCGTCGACGTCCTTGTAGTGGCCGCACAGCAGAGTAAGCTCGGCGCCGTTGGAAAAACGCACAGCATCGGCATGCACGAATTTCCGGCCGCGCGGCGACAGCAAGACGATTGGCGACGACGCGCCAATCGATTCGACGGCCTCAAAGAAGGGCGCCGGTTTCATCACCATTCCGGGGCCGCCGCCAAACGGATAGTCATCGACGGTGCGATGACGATCGCGCGTGAAGGTGCGTAGATCGACCACGTTGTACGAAACACTGCCCACGCCCGCCGCGCGTGCCGGGATACTCAGGCCGAGCGGCCCTGCGAAGAAATCGGGGAAGATGGTGACGACGTTGATCCGGAGCATGTGTGTCCCGATCCCCTACTCGAGCAGCCCTTCGAGCGGCTTGAGCACGATGGTGCGCGTTGCTTCGTCCACCCGTGAGACGATTTCGGGACGCCACGGCACGAGTGGCTTGCCCGTTGCCGTCTCGACCTCGATGAGCAGCCCCTGCGGCGCGTCATACACATCGCGCACATGGCCGACGAGTCCCTGCCCTTCCACTTCGACGCGCATCCCCATCAGGGAGTAGATGTACACCTGATCTTCGTTGGGCTTTGGGAGCTGCGATTCATCGACCAGCAGGTAGCGACCACGCCACACGTCCGCGATATCGCGATCGGCAATCTCGCGAAATTTCACCAGCCATTCGCGATTCATCGGCCGCCCGTCTTCGATGTGCAACTCGCCTTCCGGAGCGGCCTTACCTTGGCGGTCTCCGGCAATAACGACTGCGCCGGACGCGAAGATCGCATCCGGCGCATCGACTAACGATTCGACGGCGAGGGCGCCGCGCACACCATGCGCGCGACGCACCAGTCCGACGACAACGAGTTCGCCCAGCTCAGGACTCCCCGCGATCGGCGTCGTCCGCGAGCATGACGACGGGACCCGGCGGTGGTGTGAGCTCGTCCGACTTGGGCGTCGCGGCAGCGGCCAGCGTGCCGGCGGCCGGCACCTTTTTGATGGTCACGCCCTTGGCTTCGAGGCGCGCCTCATGGCGCTCCTTGAGCACGCCAGCGCGGCGAAGCAGTGCGCGGACGGTGTCGGTCGGCTGCGCGCCGACGTTGAGCCAGTAGTTGACGCGATCGATCTGGAGGTTGATGGCGTTCTCGCCGCCAAATCGCGGCTGATACTGGCCAATGATCTCGATGAAACGCCCGTCACGGGGGCTCTGCGAGTCGGCAACAACGATACGGTACATCGGGGTCTTCTTCCGGCCTTCGCGGCGGAGACGGATCTTTACAGCCATCTGTGCATCCCATGACGGGGTCAGTCCTTCGGGTCCCGAGCTCCTCGCGGGGCCGGCGATTCCGGTCCGCACTCGGGGCGGCGGACACTGTGGCGTCCCGTGTGAATGAGTCGCCGCCGCGCCGCCGCAGTACAGCCTTGCAAAGTAGTCAGTGCCTAGGCACGGGCGCTACTGGACGGGTATTACTGTCGGACGTCTGAATGGGGTGCGGGGGTCGCTGGGTCGAATCCCGTCGTCCCGACGTGAGATAGGGCGACGACTGGCGAATCCCAGCATCACGAAAGTGGTGTCGGGGTTCACCGTCCCAGCTCCCCGATCAAGCGGATGAGATCGGGGAACATGAGCGAGACCGACGACAGTCCCGATTCGGCGCGTCGCTCCGCGATCGCTTGGCTCTGGCCTGCAGAATTTGTACTGCGATCCAGCTCACCCCGTCGCTAACAGTGTTCGTCACCGCATCCCACCAAACATCCCACCGCCGCCAAACGGCATCCGCGGCATGCCGCCACCGCCTTTGCCGCCAGCGCCACCGCTCATCTTTTTCATCATCTTCTGCATTTCGCGGAACTGCTCGAGCAGCTTGTTGATCTCGTTCACGGGGCGGCCGGAGCCCTTCGCAATGCGGGCACGACGTGACCCATTCAGCAGTTCAGGCTTCTTGCGTTCCTGCGGCGTCATGGACAGCACGATCGCCTCGATGTGCTTGAGACGCTTCGGGTCCATTTTTACGTCTTTGAGCATCTTGTTGTTCACGCCGGGCAGCAGCTTCAGCAGATTCTCGAACGGTCCGAGCTTCTGCATCTGACGCATCGCGGACAAGAAGTCTTCCAGGTCCATGCCTTCCTTGCGGACCTTCTTCTCGAGCTTCTTCGCTTCGACCGCGTCGAATGATTCCTGCGCCTTCTCCACGAGCGACACGATGTCGCCCATCTGCAGAATGCGACCAGCCATGCGTTCGGGGTGGAACTCTTCGAGCGCGTCGACCTTTTCGCCGACACCGATGTACTTAATCGGCTTCTTGAGCACGCCGTAGATCGACAGCGCCGCGCCACCGCGGGCATCGCCATCGAGCTTGGTGAGAATGACACCGGTGATGTTCAGCGCTTCGTCAAAACCCTGCGCGATTTTTACCGCTTCCTGACCGGTCATGCCGTCAGCCACGAACAGAATTTCGTCGGGTTTGATGGCTGCCTTGAGCCGCTTGAGCTCGTCCATCATGTCGGCGTCGATCTGCAACCGACCGGCGGTGTCGATAATGACCACGCGATCGCGTGCGCGCATACCTTGATCGATACCCGCTTTCGCGATCTTCACAACGTCCTGCGTTGTGCGATCGGCGTAGACGGGCACGTTCAGCTGCGCGCCCAATGTTTCAAGCTGGTCGATGGCGGCAGGTCGGTACACGTCGGCCGCCACAAGACGCGTAGTCTTGTTCTCGGCGACGAGCCGACGGGCGAGCTTTGCTGCCGTGGTCGTCTTACCCGAACCCTGCAAGCCAACCATCATCACGATCGTCGGCGGAACCGTGCTGATCTTCAGCCCTTCCCGACGTTCACCAAGCATCGCGGTGAGTTCGTCGTACACGATCTTCACCAGCTGCTGGGCCGGCTGGATCGTTTTGATCTGCAATACGCCAACAGCTTTTTTCTCGACGCGTTCGAGGAACTCACGCGTGAGTGCGAAGTTGACGTCGGCCTCAAGCAGGACCCGGCGCACTTCGCGCAGGCCGTCCTTGAGGTCGGCATCGGTGAGGACGCCACGTCCGCGAAGCTTCGCGAAGACGTTGCCCAGTTTGTCTGATAGCTCGTCGAACATAGACTGGAAACGCTAACGGGGCGTGACGACTGGTACAACCTCGGCTCCTTATCGGTTGCCGGGGGTCTGACTGTCACTACATTTGCCCACTCGGTGCGGTGGAGTGTTCATCGGCCGAGACTTTCAGGCCGGACGGCGCGCCACCTGATGCGCCGGCAGCTTTCGGTCCCAGTTCCTCTCGCCAGAATCCTGTGTCGCGATCGACTCCGCGTTTCCCGGCTATTTCGATGCCTCGCGGCCAGCGCAAGGAAGAAATCCTTCGCGCCGAGCTGCCGCCGACTCTGCCGTTGATGGCTCTCCGGTCGACCATCGTCTTCCCCCTCGGCACAATCGCCGTGCAGATGGGCGCGCCGGAGAATCTGGCGCTGCTGCGTGCACACGAAGAGTCGGGGTTGATTGTCGCGCTGGTGGTCGCGGCGGCGGATTCGGACGACGCCATCGATCCGCATAACTTTGTCGGACGCGTGGGTGTTGCCGCGCGCGTCCATGAGCGCATCAACCTGCCGGGCGAGACCGTGCAGATCACACTGCAGGGGCTGCGTCGCATCACCATCGACGCAATCGATCAGGTGAACCCGTTCGCCATTGCGCGGGTGCAAGGCGCCAAGGAGCTGCCCGCCGACCCGAACGAACTCGACGAACTCGTTGCACGGACAGTCGCGGCCGCAGAGACGCTTGCGGATCTCGTCGATCGGATTCCGAGTGAAGTGCCGCAGATCCTCAAGATGAATGTGTCGGACCCGGGGCGCTTTGCCGACCTCGCAGCGACGAACATGAATCTGCGAATCTCCGATAAAGAAGAAGTGCTGCAGCGCTTGGATATTGGTCAGCGCATCCGCTTCATCCTCTCACGTCTTGAGCGCGAGGTGGCACGGGCACGTGTCATGGACGACGTGAAGAAGCAGACCGAAATCAAGATTGAGCAGCACCAGCGCGAGTTCTATCTCCGCCAGCAGCTGCGCGCGATTCAGACCGAGCTCGGCGAAGCTGATCCGAACGAAAAGGAATCGGTCGAGCTGTTGCGCCGGATCGAAGAGGCGAAGCTGCCCGAAAAGGTCGCCGCCGAAGCACGTCGCGAAACGGAACGTCTGCGTATGCTGTCGCCAGCGTCGAGCGAGTATCAGGTTCTGCGCACTTATCTCGACTGGGTGCTGGCGCTGCCATGGAATGCACGAAGCGCCGACGATCAGAGTATCACGCTCTCCACTGTCGAAGCCGCGCTCGAAGATCGCCACTACGGTCTCGACGAAGCGAAGGAGCGCATTATCGAGTATCTCGCCGTACGGAAACTGCGCGGCGGCGATCCAACCGGACCAATTCTCTGCTTCGTCGGTCCTCCAGGCACCGGCAAAACGTCCCTCGGCGAGGCCATCGCAAAAGCAATCGGACGCGAGTTCTATCGCATCTCGGTAGGCGGTATACGCGATGAAGCAGAAATTCGCGGACACCGGCGCACGTACGTTGGCGCTATGCCCGGTCTGCTGATTCAGGCGCTGCGTCGCGTTGCCGTGCGCGATCCGGTCATCATGATCGACGAAATCGACAAGATGACGTCGAGCTCGAGCGGCGATCCTACTGCGGCGATGCTCGAAGTGCTCGACCCGTCGCAGAATTCAAGCTTCGTCGATCACTATCTGAATCTCCCGTTCGATCTATCGAGCGTGCTTTTCATTTGCACAGCCAACAATCTTTACGACATTCCGAACGCATTGCGCGATCGGCTCGAAGTCATTCGGATCGCCGGCTACACCATCGAGGAAAAGGTCGAGATTGCGCAGCGGTATCTGATGCCGCGACTGCTCGCCGAGCACGGCCTCGTTCCGGAAGACATTCACCTCCCGGAATCGGTGCTTGGCTTCATCACCAGCCGCTACTCGCGCGAAGCAGGGCTACGCACGTTTGAGCGCTCAGTTGCATCATTGTTGCGCAAACGGGCGCGCGCCAAGGCCGACGGTGATGAAAGCAGTTGGGAGATGACCGCCGAACGCGTCGAAGAGATCCTCGGCACGCCACGCTTCGCGATGGAAGACGCGGAGATGGAGCCCGAGATCGGTGCCGTCACCGGCCTCGCGTGGACATCGAACGGCGGCGACATCATGACGATCGAAGCGCTCCGGATGCCCGGCAGTGGCAAGCTCACCGTCACCGGCCAACTGGGTGATGTTATGCGCGAATCGGTGGATGCGGCGTACTCGTTTGTGCGCTCGCGTGCGAATCTGCTTGGGATCGCGGAACGTGAATTCATCGAAGCCGATTTGCATCTGCATTTCCCTGCCGGGTCGATTCCGAAAGACGGACCGTCGGCCGGCATTGCCGTTACGCTTGTACTCGCGAGCGCACTCTCGCGGAGACCCGTGCGCCGAGATGTTGCGCTCACCGGCGAAGTCACGCTGCGCGGACGCGTGCTCGAAATCGGCGGAGTAAAGGAGAAAGTGCTCGCCGCGTATCGTGCTGGCCTTCGCGAAGTGATCCTTCCCAAAGGCAACGAAAAGGACGTGCGGGATGTCCCCGCCGAAGTGCGTCAAAAGATGGCGTTCACGTTCGCCAGTTCGATGGACGAAGTGCTGCGACTCGCGCTGCTTCCGCTTCCCGACGCGCATCCCGCAGATGCACCACCGGAGATGAACATCCCCATCGCCGATTCCCATCCGGCCGATTCGCCGCCTGCGGACTCGGAACCCGCCGATCGTCCAGCACGTCCGCGCACCACTCGGACGCCGATTGTTGCCGAGGCGGCCGACGGCGAACGCTAGGAAAGCTCGCTGAATCAGAGTTGCTTGCTGACGACGTAGAGCAATACGCCCACTAGTCCACCCACGATCGTGCCGTTGATGCGAATGAACTGCAGGTCACGACCGATCTGCAGTTCGATTTTACGCGACGTCGCATTCGCATCCCACGCCGCAACCGTGCCGGCAATGAGCTTGGCCACCTCTTCACGCGCCTGTTCGACAGCGTAGGTGACGATCTCCACCACCCAGCCGTTCACTTTCGCGGCCAGTTCGGGATCTTCGAGCACTTTCTGGCCGAGCCCCGTCAACCAACGCTCGATCTGATCAGGCTCGCTTTCAGCATCCGTGGCCAATTTTTCGGCGTAGCCGGTGAGTCGCTCCTTCACATCCGTCCACACCGAGCTCGAGAACTCTCCGACCGACGGGTGGCTCAGCAGCTCGAGCTTCAGCTGTTCGGCTTTGGCAATCACTTCGGGATTGCTGCGCAGCGAAATGACGAAGCGATCGACGGCTTCGTCATAACGCACGCGTAATGGATGCTCGGGATCGGCCGCGACGGCAACGAGCGTCTTTTCCACACCGCCGACAATCTTGTCACCCAGCCTGTTTTCCACCGCACCGGGCACCCACCACGGGCTTTCGGCCTTCACGCGCGCACGGATCATCTCCTCGTTCTCTTCGAGGAAACGCGCGGCCAACCGCAGCGCATCGTCGAGCAACGTCTGGTGTCGACCGCCAGCAGTCATCAGTTCGAACACTCGCGCGATGAGCGGCGCGACCTGCATGGTACGCATGCGCGAGACGATGCTTCGGTCAACAACGGCTTGAACGTCTTCGTCCTTCAGAACCGCTGTCGCACCAACGAGCCCACGCGCAACCTGCTGCGCGAGCGTGCGACTGTGCTCAGGCTCGGCGAGCCAGGTTGCCGCGCGTTCGCCAAGCTTCATTACCTGCAGCTTGCTGACGACCACTTCGCGCGTGAGAAAATTGCGCTGCACGAAGTTGCCGAGTGCCGTACCGATCCGGTCTTTCCGCGCGGGCACGATCGCGGTGTGCGGAATGGGGATGCCGAGCGGGTGGCGGAAGAGCGCTGTGACCGCAAACCAGTCCGCGATCCCGCCAATCATCGCGGCTTCAGAGAAAGCGCGGATGTAGCCAAGCCATGGGAATCGCGCTTCGTAGAATTTCGTGACGACGAACAGTACCGCGACGCCCACCAGCATGAGCGATGCGACTCGCTTCATGCGCATCAGCCGAACGCGCTTGATCTCGTCGTCGGCGGTGGGCGCGAGCCCCGGCGGTAGTGGTGTAGACATGGCAGACCCTACGGAACCGGGGTCGCCAGAGTTTGGAGCAGCCATCGCGCTCAGTGGCCGAGCGTGACGCGCTTGAAATCGATCAGGCCTTCACCAACCGCGGCCGGTGCGTCGAGGAAGTACACCAGTGCCCGGCCATCGACCTTTGCCATTTGCATGGTGACAGTGCGCGCGCCGTGGGTCTTCGTGGCCTCGATGTCAAAACGGCGAGTGGTGGCGCCGGGTGCGATGGTCGGCTTTCCCATCTGGTAGCGGCGACGCGCGGCGTCGCCCATGAGATCGAGAAAGTCTGCCGCATCGACGGGTGAGTCCCACACCGTAGCCCACGCGACGGCATCGCCCTGGGGGGTGTTGATGAGTGCGTAACGATCGCCATCGAGTCCGCCCGCGGCACGACGAACCGTCGCTTCGTCTTTCAGATGCTGCACGAGCACGAGGCGCGTTTCGAACTCGCCGAAGGTGTTGGTGAACGCAACCTTGCCCGTAGTCGGAGCCGGGAGCGTTACCTCGACCGGGACATCACGCTTTGACTTGTCGTCGGTGAAATACGCGGCATCGTTCAGGATCTGCTTGGTGGAGGCTGGCAGGTCGGTGAGCAGCTCGCTCTGCGGGCGCTTCTCGATGAACCGGCGCACGAAGTCTGCGCCTCCGAGGTACGGGAAGAGCATCCCTTCGCGAATCGCGCGCGGTGCGGAGGCAAACACCGGCATGCCGCCCTGCCCGTCACGAATGACATCGCGGATGCGATCCCACCCTCCGGGCATGCTGAGCATCGGGCCGATGTTCGGATCGAGGCGAAACTGATTCAATACCGCCTGCCCTTCGAGAATCGCCTGCGCGGCGGCTTGGCGATCGGCATTCTCGACCGCACCCTGAATGCTGTCGACTTTCACGTACTGATCTTGCAGCGCATGCACGAGTTCATGCGCGATGGTCTGATCAATCAGCGCCTTCGGTGCGCCGTCGACGACGTACAAAACCTTGGTGGCAGGATCGTAGTAGCCGATCACCTGTTCTTCGAGCAATCGCTGCAGCAACGCACCGAGATCGAGCGTGTCCGGCACGAGACCGAGCACGCGATAGACACCCTGCTGCCCGGCAAGCTGCGTTTTCGCGCGTTCACTCGAGAGCTGCGTCATCAAAAACGCCGCCACCTCGGCGCGCGATTTGGTCTCGAGCTTGGGCGGCGTCTTGAACTTCATCCCGAGCTGCTTTTCAAGCTTGGGGACGACCGCGTTCACCACGTCGCTGTATGGACTGTCGCTGCTGGTGGCAGCGTTGCGATCACACGCTGCGCTCGCGGCGAGAGCCAAGGTAAGCGCGACAGAGGCGGCGCGGGAGGCGCGAACGGTATGCACCGGCGGTGTGGAGCGAAGCGGAGAGATGTTGGTCACGTCGGGAAGGCGCGCTGCATGTACCATGCGATGAGGCGGTCACCCCAAAGCAAGGCGAGCATCGCAGCAGGCGCAAGGAACACGCCAAAGGGCACATCGGGAAACGCGAACTCCGTTCCGTTGCGCCTGGACTTCACCCAGATCATCGGTCCCACCACGAGCAGAAAGAACGTCGCGCCCACGAACGCCCCGCCGATGATGGTCAGCAGGGCACGCTCCGGACCCAACGCGGCACCGACAACGGCCATTAGCGTCGTGTCGCCAAAACCCATCGCCTCGCGCTTCATCGCGACTTCGGCCAACCAACCGATGATGGTGATCGCGCCCGCACCTACGCACGCACCAAGAAACGCCGCCCAAGGCGTGGCGAAGAGCGACGTCTCGTTGAGAAAAAGCCCACCGATTGCGGCGGCGAACACCAAGACCAACCCGGTAAGCGTGAAGCCATCGGGGATCAGATAGTGTTTCGCATCGGTCACCGCGATGCCAAAGAGTACGGTGCCGAACACCGCGACTCGGATTGCTTCGTACGTCACGCCGAAGTGGAGCACGCTGCCAACCCAGCCGAGCGCAACGAGCAGTTCGACGACGGGATACTGCATGGAGATCGGGAGCTGACAGCCGCGGCACTTCCCGCGGAGCAGCAACCAGCTCAACACCGGAATGTTCTCGTGCCACGCGATCGGGCGTTCGCATCGCGGGCAGCGCGAGCGCGGGCTGACCACGCTCAACTCCGCTGGCCAGCGGGAGATGCAGACATTCAGGAACGAGCCCATCGACGCACCGAGGATGAACACGGTGGCAAAGACGAGGGCAGTCAGTTCGGCGGTGAGTGGCGGCATCGGATCAAGTAAGAAGTCGGCGATCAGGTAGGGCGAAGCGCGTGAAGCAATATCCCGGTCGCCACCGCGACATTGAGCGACTCCACGCCTGCCGTCATCCGGATCGCAACCCGACGCTCGGCTCGCTCAGCGACATGCGCCGAAAGCCCCGCACCTTCGTTGCTGACCGCAAGCGCCAGACGCGGAGGTAGTGGCAAACCTCCGTCCAGCGCCACACCGTCACTGTCCGCCGCCCAGACCGGAATCGCGTGCAGCGCCAGCCACGCGTCTACGGTTTCCCAGGTGGCGGGCATCGCCGGATGTGTGAACAGCGCGCCCATCGTGCTACGGACGACTTTAGCGTTCCAGAGGTCAACGGTTCCCGGCAGGGCAATAGTGGCCGTCACTCCCAGAGCCGCCGCCGTTCGCACCACGGTCCCGACGTTCCCAGGGTCTTGCAGAGCGTCCAGAAGCAGGAATCGCCCGGCTTCCGGCGGGGTACCGAGGGTGCGACACGGCATCTCGGTGATGGCCAGCACCCCCTGCGGCGTGTCAGTGTCAGCAGCGCTGGCGAGATCCTTTTCCGAGACTTCGTGGACGGGGACCCCTTTTTGCATTGCCTTGGTTAGGAGCGCCGCTCCGCGGACGTCGGCAGCCAGCTCAGCCGTCGCCAAAATGCCGACGACGGCCAGCGGCGAGTCGAGCAACACCTCGACGGTCCGGACGCCCTCAGCGACGAACCGTTGATGGCGTTCGCGGGCTTTGCGGCGCTGCAGGTCGCGGGCGAGGGTGAGTAGCTTCACGTCGATTGGGTACGATGGTGAGCAAGCTGATGAACAGATCGCCTAACTGGATGACGAACAACTGGACGGGACCGATGATGCGCATTCATGAGAGTCCGACGACAACTCACGAGCCGGCACTGAGACCAACGTTGAATATGCGATTGAATATGCGCCGGAGTTCGGCGCGCGCGATGCGAAATTCGCGGGCGCCGGTCCGGTTCATCGCCGGTGCGCTGACGGCCCTTGCCGCGACGGCGTGCGTGGCATCGACCCAGAAGGAACTCGAACTCGGTGCCAACTACGCCGCCCAGATCGACCAACAGCTCCCGCTCGTCCGGGATCCGGAAATCGTCCGCTACATCAACGTGCTCGGCGACTCCATCGCGCGTGTTTCGGACAATCGCAATCTCGCGTGGAAGTTCAGTGTCGTCGACCAGATGGACATCAACGCGTTCGCCGTGCCTGGTGGCTACATCTACGTGAACCGTGGACTCATCGACCGCGCGGCGAACATGTCGGAGCTCGCCGGCGTGATGGCGCACGAAATCGCGCACGTCACCCGGCGACACAGTATGAAGCAGATGGCCAAGGGGCAGCAAGCATCGTACGGGGCGATGGGGCTGTGTGTCGCGTTTCCGTCGTTCTGCAACAGTGGCGCTGGCAACGCGGCAATTCAGTACGGCGGAGGCGCGCTCTTTGCCAAGTTCAGTCGCAACGACGAGTCCGAGGCCGACGAATACGGCGTGACGTACGTGACCCGAGCCGGCATCGATCCGCGGGGTATGCCGGCGATGTTTCGCACGCTGCTTGCTGAACGCAAAACGAATCCGGGCGGCATCAGCGCGTGGTTCGCGTCGCACCCTATGGAAGAAGACCGAGTTGCGTCGACTGAAGCGGAGATCGCCAAGATCAGTCCGGTGATCCTGCGCACGCTGAGCAAAGACACGCCGGCGTATCAGCGATTCAAGGCGCGACTGGCCACGCTCCCGAAATCACCGGCGGCGAGACGGTAGCATTTTGTCTTAAAGCTCCGCGGATTCGCTCGGGGTGTCTCTGAGCTCCACCGAACATCGCGTGGGGATGCGAATGACGGCGGCGCGCTGCTAACGGGCGACGCCGACCTCCAGTACGAACCGGACAGGCGGCGGAACTGGCGCCGGTATTCGTCCCGACGAGACGAACATCCAGTCCACGGTGACAACGCAGCGCATACACGGACTTGCGGATGTCGCCACAAGCACGCGGCTGTTCGCGAACATGACCACGCGGTATCCCCGGGCTAGGATGACCTGTGTTTCGATTGTCGGGGAAACGGGAGCTGCCAACTCTACATACAGTGTCCACGGTCCAGACGCTCTGACCACCGGGTTCGACGTCGCCCATGTCGTGCGGCCGTTTTGCTGCGTCACGCGTAGCTGCGTGGAGTCCACGCCGTTGCGCAACAGCTTCGGATATGCAATTCCCAGTTGTGTCCGCTGAGTCTGTGCCTGCGCTTGGCCAGTGTATGGGAGCAGCACGGTGAACGCGAGTACAAGTCGGAGCATCATGGGCTCGCCAACGAAAACATGATCGGCATGCTGTATGTGCCGGGGCGATCCGACGTGAATTGCAGTAGCGTCTTAAAGTAGATGACCAAGGTCGTCGTGCCGCCAATTCCGCTTTGCAAAGTGGCAGACGTTGTCGTGATCGCGGTGCCGGTTACGGCGGCAGATAACGCCCACCGCAAGTCTGCTGGTGCCTTGGCGGTATTGCCACCGCCGCTCACCGTCCATGTCGTCGCGCCAGTCACCGATAGCGTCCACGGGCGATTGGAGTTCGCCACCAAGGTCACCGCGACTGCATCGGAAATACCGGCATTGAGGTTTGCCTGCGTCACCGTCCACGTGACAACGCTGGGTGATTGCGATAGCAAGTAGATTACCCGCGGATTCGTGATTGCGGTCGCGTTTGGCGAGGGCACGTTCACCCGGCACGGGGAACCCACCGAAGCCGAACAACTCCCTTGGGCCCCGGCTTGCCCGCTGACGACGGCCAGCAGCGCGACACAACTGAA
>Ga0105049_10002257_pt1 | contig 22769 bp, 18 predicted proteins | sample MAT06_FD_78087 | JGI IMG/M metagenome (GOLD analysis project Ga0105049, IMG submission 78087) | Freshwater microbial communities from Lake Fryxell liftoff mats and glacier meltwater in Antarctica - MAT-06 | ecosystem: Environmental > Aquatic > Freshwater > Ice > Liftoff microbial mat | place...
ATGAAGACGCTTGTCCAGACCTCTTAATAAAGCACCGCCTCCTGTTAGATGAATCCCCTTATCATAAATGTCAGCGGATAGTTCAGGAGGACTGATTTCCAATGCCTTCAGCACTGCTTCTTCAATCTTAGATACGGACTTGTCAAGTGCAAAAGCAATTTCGGAATAGGTAACCTTGATTACTTTCGGGATACCGGTCATCAGGTCACGACCACGCACTTCGTAATCAGGCGGTGGATTATCCAATTCGGACAAAGAAGCACCTACTTCAATTTTGATCCTTTCTGCTGTTCGCTCCCCAATCAGAAGATTGTGCTGACGACGCATATAGTCAAGAATATCTTTGGTAAAAACATCTCCTGCAATTCGGATTGATTGATCACAAACGATTCCTGATAAAGCAATAACCGCAATTTCAGTTGTGCCTCCTCCGATATCGACAATCATAGAACCAACTGGTTGTTCGATATCAATGCCAATCCCAATGGCAGCGGCCAAAGGTTCGGCAATCATATAAACTTCTTTGGCGCCTGCATGTTCAGCCGAGTCTTTAACCGCCCGTTTTTCAACCTCAGTGATACCCGATGGAATACAGATGACCATTCGGTGAGAGGGCGAAAACCAGCTATTTCCCTTGTAAATCATTTTGATCATCCCCCTGATCATTTGCTCTGCAGCAGTGAAATCGGCAATTACTCCGTCTTTTAGAGGTCTGATAGTCTTAATGCTGTCGTGTGTTTTCTCATGCATTTGCATGGCCTCCTTTCCAATAGCGATAACCTTACCGGTATTCTTATTCAGAGCTACGATAGAAGGTTCATCCACTACGATTTTATCTTTATGAATAATCAATGTATTGGCAGTACCGAGGTCAATGGCAATATCACTGGTGAAAAAATCAAATAGTCCCATAATTGGCGCTTAGTGTGCACTTAGACTTGTGTTTTAGTTTGTTTTTAATGTTTAAAATGGCGTATTCCAGTTGTTACCAGGCAGATTCCCAAACGATTAGAAGCGTCAATTGTATCCTTATCTTTGATAGATCCACCCGGTTGAATAACGGAAGTAATGCCCTCCTGTGCAGCAATTTCAACGCAATCCGGAAAAGGGAAAAATGCATCAGAAGCCATTGCTGCGCCTGTCAAATCAAAGCCAAAACCAAGCGCTTTCTGAATGGCTTGCCTTAAGGCATCCACCCTGCTGGTCTGACCGGTTCCACTGGCGAGCAAAATGCCATCCTTTGCCAATACGATGGTATTACTTTTAGTATGTTTTACTATTTTGTTTGCGAACAACATGTTTAACCAATCAGAATCATTCGGTTCCTTTTGACTAACCACTTTGCAATCCGCTCTTTCGGCCAAAACCGTGTCCTGCTCCTGCACAAGGAATCCATTAAAAAGGGATTTCACTTGCCAGGCAGGACTTGCGTACTCTTTTTGCCGGAGCAGAATCCGATTCTTTTTCAACTGAAGAATCTGTAGGGATTCCGGCTCAAAATCCGGCGCTATCACTATTTCAAAAAACAATTCACTTAACAGAGCTGCGGTTGAAGCATCCAAAGCCCGATTCATAGCAATCACTCCACCAAAAGCGGAGACCGGATCACATGCAAGTGACCTCCGGTATGAATCGGCGAGGGTATCTGAACTCGCAACGCCACAAGCATTTGTATGTTTTACTATCACTGTAGTGGCTTTTTCAGTTCCGAACTCACGAATAAGTTCGCAGGCAGCCGCTGCATCCACGAGGTTGTTATAGCTTAATTCTTTTCCTTGTAATACCTCAAAAACGTCATCAATCTTTCCATAGAAAGCTGCCTTTTGATGAGGATTTTCTCCATAACGAAGAATGTTTCTGGGTGAAGACCCTGCTAAATATGTATTTGGCAAACCGGTTGCATCTCCATTCACTGTTAGTAAATATTGCGCAATTGCGGCATCATATTGTGCCGTAATCTGAAAGGCCTTAGCCGCAAGCTTCTTTCTTGTCTCCAAACCAACAAAACCATTGTTTGAAATCAACTCGGTAGCAATCATTTCATAATCAGCAGGATCTGCAATTATGCAGACGTCCTGAAAATTCTTTGCTGCTGCCCGTATCAATGATACTCCCCCGATATCAATTTTTTCTACAATTTCTTCATGGCTACCTCCTTTCAATACAGTTTCTTCAAAAGGATATAAATTAACAACAACCAAATCGATTGAAGGAATGTCAAACTCAAGTAGTTGTTCCTGATCTTCAGCCCGGTTTCTCCGGTTCAGGATACCTCCGAATACCATCGGATGTAGGGTTTTAACTCTTCCTCCAAGCATCTCTGGAAAATGAGTCAGGTCTTCAACCGGCTTAACCGAAAATCCTGATTTCTTCAAAAATTCAAATGTTCCACCTGTAGAAATCAACTCAACACCAAACTGTCCAAGGGCATCTGCTACTACTTCCAGCCCATCTTTATAATAAGTTGAAAGCAAGGCAGTTTTTATTTGAATCATATTCAGGAAGGCGTCATTTTTTGATTAGCATGCAAAGATAGAAAAAGGAACCGCATGAATCATTGGAAAAGACAGATTATCCAACTCAAATGGTACTCCGACGATCTTTAAAAAACTGTTTTAGCAGAATTGCTGCTTCTTCTGCCAATATCCCGGATAGTATTTCTGAAGCCGGATGCAAAAGGTTTGGAGAATACTTTGTAAACCCCCTTTTTTCATCTTTTGCACCCCAAACTACTGTTTTGATCTGAGTCCAGTATAAGGCTGCAGCACACATAGGACATGGCTCCAAAGTAACATAAAGAGTACAGTCCTTCAGATCTTTAGATTGAAAATGAGCACAGGCAGATGTCAGAACCAGCATTTCAGCATGAGCGGTCGCATCGTGAAGCAACTCAGATTGGTTGTGTGACCTGGATATTATAACTCCACCACTCACAAGTACGGCTCCTACAGGTACTTCGCCTTTTTCATAGCCCAACTCTGCCATCAAAATAGCTTTTCGCATATAAAATACATGGTCAGGCAAGTTGTTTTTCATCCATTAGATTTTTAGAAACTTTTAAAAAAAAAGAGCCGACCCATTCGGATGGGTCGGCTCCAGCGTTGTATTGCTTTTTGGTCGATCCGGTGTAAGGATCAAGGATGCAAAACTATTACTTTTTTAGAAATTTTAAATTCTTTTGAGAAAATTATTAGGTTATATAGGCCATTCGGCAAATTTTCTACGCTAAGTTCTGCCTTTTCCAGATCATTATTTGGAGAAGTAAGCACTTCATTCTTCCAGGTCTTTCCCTGCATATCCACCAGGATAACCTTTGCATCATCAAACCAGGCAATTTCGGACTTGGAAAGGAAAATTTTATCATGCGCCGGGTTGGGATACATTTGAAGATCTTCACCTGCTTCGTTTGATGAAATAGTTTGCTGAATTTCCCGGTTCACACCACCGGTTACAATCGCATTATAATCTTCAACCTCTCCATAGCTGAATGTTTCACAACTTGTTCCATACGCACCATATTTCATTACCATACGCATTCGGGTTGTGCCGTTTTTAGCCGTAGCAGGTACGGTTATCGTGGTGGAAAGGTTGGCAGCGGAAGAAGAACTTCGGCTAACCATTTGCTCGCCTGCATCCGTGAAAACTCCGTTCTGGTTCCAATCAATATAGACTCTCCAATATTCTGTAAATGCAGTTGAACTGAATCCGGCACTGTACCCAAGCGAATACGCTAAACCTGCTGATACGCTGGCAGATGCAGTAGTGTAATATGCATATCCTGCATCAGAACCTGAAGTTCTCACTAAGCCATTTAAAGAAACCCGATCTATCCATTCATCTGCCTGGCTGGTTCCTTTTGCTGTGCAATAAGTTGTTGTGCCCGAGGACAATGTGGTGAAAGTTGACTGGCTGCTCACCACGCTGTTTCCTCCCGAACATACACTTTGTATTTGGAAAACATAAGGAGTACCTGCCGTTAATCCCGATAGATTAAAACTGGTTGAAGCAGTTGTTGCACTTGAAAAGCTTGCTGCGGCGGTTGCTTTATATTGAACATTGTATGCTGTAACGCCTGAAACAGCAGCCCAACTAACTGAAGCTGTGGTTTGTGTTATGGCTGAAGATGTGAGGCCGGTTGGAGCATTGCAAATTACAACTGAAGCAGTGGTGAAAGCCGCTGAAGCACTGTAAACACTTGAACCCGAAGCACAAACGGCTTGAACTTTAAAGGTGAAATTCGAAGCGGAACTTAATCCGGAAGCGATGTAGCTGTTAGAAGCAGTATTAAAGGTTCCAAGAAGAGTGCCGGCAGAATTAAATATCTGAATGTTGTAAGTAACAGCACCTGAAACAGCTCCCCAACCTAAAGTTGCTGATGTCTGTGTTATGGAAGTTGAAGTGAGATTTGCTGGTATACCACAGGTTGGTCCTGCAGTATTGCAACCACTGGAATTTGCGAGACTGGCACGTGCACCTCCAGTAACTAATACGGAACGCATTCTGGTTGATTGTCCTGCGGAAAACATAAACATACATTGATCATCTGTGTAATCCATATAGTTCATGTACATATCACTGGTATTGCTGCATGAAGCGGTCGGAAACGTAGGGCAACCATAATTTTCATCTGCCTGGTTTGGAGTATCCGATACGTTATCGGTTCCGGTGCAAGCGGTACCGTCATCACCCCAGATGTGATTCAGGTTAAGCCAATGGCCAACTTCATGCGTTCCGGTTCTTCCTTTATTAAAAGGAGCCACTGCAGAACCGCCTCGGCCAAAATAACGATAATCAATCACAACGCCATCGGTGCTGGCTGGCCCTCCGGGAAATTGGGCATACCCAAGTATTCCTCCTCCAATATTGCAGACCCAAAGATTAAGATAAGATGCTGTATTCCATGCTGGTTTAGTGCTTTTTACTGCATCATTGGTTCCAAAGCTGGTTTTTGTTGTCACGGTACGGGTTATCCCGGTAGTTGATGAACCGGTTGGATCGGTTTTGGCAAGACAAAACTGGATTTCTGCGTCAGCTTTTAATCCGGCAAACAAAGTAGGCGTGTTCACATTGTCTGCATTTAGTAGCCTGTAATCTTCATTCAAAACAGCGATCTGGCTTTGAACCTGGGCATCCGTAATATTTTGAGCCGTTGTTTTGTAAACGATATGGACTACAACCGGAATGGTATATACAATTCCTGTAGCCTTGTCGTTGGATTGCTGTTTTTCATACCGTTGCGTATTTTCTTCTATTTTTCTCCGGTTGTTTTCAATTTCAGGATGAGATTGAATGAGGTGTTGATGGTGCTCAACGGAACCACAATTCCGCTGTGCCCAGCTTCCAATTGGAAGGCTGAGAATAAAGGCAATTTGTAAAAGTCTGATTTTCATTTGAATTGATTGGATGAATCGCAAACGTTCACTTTTGAAACGATTACCCAAATTAAATGCGACACGTTACATGTTTTGACAAATGATTTAACCGTAACACAGGACGGCCTCAGTATTATATTCGGTGAAATCGTAAATTAGCCAGATGATTCAGTTCTTTTTTCCTGACAAAGTCCTGTTTTTTTCTCATCAAACTACAAAGAAAAACATGCTAAAGAAGAAAATGCTTTCTCAATTCATACTTCCAATATTGTGATTTGATTTTTCTCAAACCACAAAACCCATTTTAAATAGCAACAATTTTCTTAAAAAAAGGAATCCGGTTACCGAATTCGAATGAAGTTTTTGACTTCGACCATTTCTTTCAAAAAAGAAACTTTTGATTGCCTGTTTATATTCAGATTTGTGAATGAAAATAGTGGACACCCACACCCATATCTTCGGATCCCAATTCAATGAAGATTTGGCTCAAACAATAGAAAGAGCGCATAAATCAGGAGTAATCAGCATGTTGCTTCCTAATATTGATTCTTCATCAATAAAGGATGTTGAAAACGCTTGTTCAAATAACAATTCTCTCAAGTGCATGTGGGGTCTGCATCCTTGCCATGTTTTTGCCAATTGGGAAGATGAACTGGAAAAAATCAAACCTCTTTTTAATTCCTTTCCTGCTTGTGCAGTGGGTGAAATTGGTCTGGATCTTTACTGGTCCAAAGATTTTTTAAGCGAACAAAAAATGGCTTTGGAAGTACAATTGGGATGGGCCATGGAGTACAATTTACCCGTCTCGCTGCACACAAGGGAAGCCACCCGGGAAACAATCGATCTGGTTAAACCATTCGCTGAAAAAGGAGTAAAAGGAGCTTTCCATTGTTTTTCAGGTACAGAGAAAGAAGCATTGGAAATCATTGAAATGGGCTTTTACCTCGGTATAGGAGGCAGTATCACATACAAAAAGAATCCAGTCCGTGACTATATTGCCCGAATTCCTCTTCTGCACCTGGTTCTGGAAACTGATTCTCCCTATTTACCTCCCCTTCCATACAGTGGGAAAAGAAACGAACCTTCTTACCTTCAGGAAGTTGTTTATGCCCTTGCTGATTTACATGGTCAAAGTCCCTTTACAATTTCAGAAATAACGACCAACAATGCGGTTTCTTTGTTTGATTTGAAATTCGATTAACAACAGAATTAATCAGGGTTAAATTCCTATTAATCAAAATAATACCAAGAATTTGAAAGAGGAGGAGAACAGATTGGACCCCTATAAAACCATTGAGGTAAAAAAAAGCTCTGACCCAAGAGCCACTTCTGTAATGTTGATCTATACCGGCGGTACTCTGGGAATGGTGATCGACGAAACTACCCAAACCCTTGTTCCATTCGATTTTGAGCAGATTCTTAGCCAGATACCAGAAATTAATAAATTCAATTTCAATTTAACAGTTATCTCTTTTCATCAACTCATTGATTCTGCGAATGTACAACCCTCGCATTGGATTACTATGGCAAGTCTGATAGAAAAGCATTATGATGAGTTCCATGGCTTTGTTGTTATCCATGGCACAGATACGATGGCCTATTCTGCCTCTGCTTTGAGTTATTTGTTAGAAGACCTGAATAAACCTGTAATTTTTACAGGTGCGCAGTTACCAATCGGAGCTGTGAGGACGGATGCCAGAGAAAACCTCATCACAGCACTCGAAATTGCAGCTGCCAGAAGAGATGGCAGACCTGTGGTACCAGAAGTATGCATTTTTTTCAGCAACAAATTACTTCGGGGCAACCGGGCAAAAAAAGTTGAAAGCTCCCAATTCAGAGCATTTGAAAGCAAAAACTACCCATCTCTGGCAACTTGTGGAATCCGAATTGATTATGATTTTAATTTTATAAAACCTTTCCAGCCTTACAGCAAACTTAAAGTTTACAAGAAGATGGATAACAGGGTAACGATTTTAAAATTATTTCCGGGGATTTCATTCCAAACTGTGAAAGCAATTCTTGAGATTCCTGATTTAAAGGGACTTGTACTTGAAACCTACGGCTCTGGAAATGCAGAAACCAGTCCCTGGTTTATAGGCCTGCTTAAAAATGCTGTTGATTCCGGAATCATCATTTACAACGTGAGCCAATGCAATGGCGGAACCGTAACTCAAGGAAAATACGAAACATCAAGACATTTGCAGGAAATCGGTGTATTAAGTGGAGGAGATCTGACAACGGAGTCTGCAGTCACAAAACTTATGTTTCTACTTGCCAATCAGGAATTTCCAACCGACTTCCGTCGTTATCTGGTTCGGGCGATCCGGGGAGAGATGAGTTAGCCTGAAATTATTTCCCGAAACCTTGCTTACTTTGCAGGCTCATGCCAATCATCCGCATATCATTCTTTTTTCTCCTGATTCTTTTTGCCTCCTGCAGCAAATTTTCAAAACTGCAAAAATCCGATGACCTGGATATGAAGCGGGAAGGAGCTTATAAATACTACGATAAAAAAGATTACTTCCGCAGTTCGCAGTTGCTGGAAGAATTGATTCCACTTCTTAAAGGCACAGAAAATGCGGAAAAAGCGGAATTCATCTATGCGATGTGCCAGTATGAAATGAGGCTTCTGGAATCTTCCGCCTTTTACTTCGATTATTTTCTGGAGACCTATCCACGCAGCATTTATGCGGAGGAATCTTCCTACATGGCAGCACTTTCACAATATGAAAACTCTCCCAGCTATTATCTGGATCAGGGAAATACAGATAAAGCCATTCTGGCGATAGAAAATTTTATCAACAAATATCCTGAATCTGAAAGGAGACCAAAATGCCAGATCATGATCGACCGGCTTAATGAAAAGCTGGAAAAAAAAGACTTCGAAAACGCCAAACTATTTCATCAGGTGATGGAATATAAGGCAGCAATTATTGCTCTGGCCAATTTCGCAAAAGATTATCCAAACTCGCCCGATCGTGAAGATGCACTTTACATTCGGATCATGTCTGCATACAAACTGGCCAGAAACAGCACCGATGCCAAAAAGCCGGAACGATTTCAACAAACAATAGATTTTTATATTACTTTTGTCGATTCATTTCCAAAGAGCAAAAAACTAAAGGAATTGGAGGGTATTTTTGACTACTCCACCCGGCAGCTGGCTCAGGCGAAGAAAGATTCAAAATGAAAAAACAGAAAATTGATCCTACCCGGCAGCTTCGATCTGCCAGCCCGAAAATTCCGGTTTCTGCTGTAACACGTGATCTGGAGCCAATCATTGAAGTGACGGGTAATTTGTACGAATCCATCGTTGTGATTGGTCGGAGAGCCCGGCAAATTGGCGCAAAGGAGAAAATCGAACTCACTGAAAAATTAGCAGAATTCGCCACAGGGATAGACAACCTGGAAGAAATTTTCGAAAACAGGGAGCAAATAGAAATCTCCCGACACTTCGAAAAACAACCGAAACCTTCTTCTACCGCCATTGATGAATTTCTTGATGGTAAATTGTTTTTCCGAAAAGCAGACGAAACAGAAGCGGAGTAATCCAACAAAATTGAAATCATAAAAAAAGCCCTTTTAAAAGGGCTTTTTTTATTTGAAAGCGGTCAGACCTCTGGATCAACTTATTCCCCGTTTCTTATTCCCCGTTTCTTATTCCCCGTTTCTTATTCCCCGCTACCTACTTCACCGAAGTCACCAAACTGGATCCCATCAATTTACCGCTTTTTGAGAACGATTCTGTTTTGACTACGCCAAATCCAGGAGCAAAGCACTCTGCTACCTGAACCTGAATCGGAAAACCAATACCCATTTCTTTAGATTTTACCACAGACACAGTCGAGATTTTAAAGCAGTTCCAGGATCCGGCCGGAGAGGTTACCTCTTCTTTTGCAGATACTTTTCTTTCAGAAATCGAAACATCGATGGTTCCAAAAGCCGAACCGTTGTTTTCAATATCCATGTGCAACTTGCCATCGTGCAAAACACTACCCTCTTGCATAGTCTCGGGGTAATCCAGGAAGGCTTCCGCACCCTTTATCTGCATGTCTTTAAACGTCTTAAGCTAATCTTCACCGACAAAGTTCTTAAGGTCAAATTGAATCTTGCCCTTGTTGCAACGAACCGAACCTTTTGCCTCATTCTGTTTCTTCCCTGATTCTGAATAAAATGTATTTAGGAAGGAAGTAGTTTTACCCCCACCAGAACTTTCTACCGCCACAATCTGGCAGGAAGTTTTGCCATCGGGCTTCCCTTTTTTATCGTATAAAGTTGTTTCTACTACCGTTCCCTGCTTAAACCAATAGTAGGAGTTACAAGTTTAAGCGATTGAAAATTGAATTGGCAGGAAAAGCAGAAAATTGAAAAATCGTTTCATGGTGTATTTTGCTTACAACAAAAATGAACAAAGAGCTACAAAATCCAAAACGAAAAATCCAGATTCTTACGGGAAATTTCGGTTGATAGTTTCCTGCCTTCTTGCAGAACCCTAACTTTTTATATGCCCATCCGAATCCAGATCCCATTTGACTCCAAGAATTGAATCTATTTCAGAAAGATGGTTCATAATGCTGTTCAGTTCTTCGTCGTTTTCCTGTAACGCCTTGATTTCAAGCGTTACATAAGGTTCTGAGTGTTTCTTATTATGACTTTCAAACGAAACTAGCTTTAGATTGGAATAGGATTTTAAAGTGGACAGTATTTCCCTTCGCACTTTTCCTCCGGATCCACTTTCAAAATGAACAATGAGTAAATGGTAAATCTTGGAGTGAAGAAACTCCAGGCTTCTTTTATCAACGGATTTACCCAAAGTCCTTAGTCCTATGTTGGCTGAAATTACAATGCAGGTTCCTACAACGGCTTCATAGCCAAACCCCATTCCTGATAAACAACCAATAGCACCAGAACACCAGATGGTGGCTGCCGTGTTGATTCCCTGAACATTAAACCCGGCCTTCATAATCACACCTCCTGCCAGAAAGCCAATACCCGTAACAATCTGAGAAATGATTCTGGACTCCGCTGTATTGTCTGCCAGAATCTTATGAGACAATACAACAAAAAGAGCTGAACCAAGTGCAACCAACGAATTGGTTTTTATTCCGGCAATTTTGTGTTGCCACTGTCTTTCAAGTCCAATAAAGGCTCCAAAAATCAAAGCCACTAAAAGCCTCAATTCAAAATGGTTAATGGTGAAAAATTCCATTTGGCCAAAGTAAATAAATAGGTTGGGATACTTCTATAAATTCCAATCTAAGTCGAAAAAAGTGGATGATCTTGTCAAAACGACAATCGCTTATCACTTTTAAGTCAAAGTTCTTCACACAACTCTGCTTTCCAAATTTCCTTTGGTCAATGAAGAAATTTTGCCTTTACTTCGACCCTTTAAAAAAACACCCATTTAATGGCAACACCAAACCAGGCAACCGCCTTAGAAACAAGTCACCCCAAAGGATTGTACGTTCTCTTTTTTACCGAAATGTGGGAGCGCTTTGGCTACTATCTCATGCTGGGTATTTTCTCCCTATACATGCTGGATGGATGGAATAATGGAGGAATGGGATTCGACTCCGGTAAAAAATCGGACATTTATGGCACGTATTTAGGTTTAGTTTACCTCACTCCTTTTATTGGGGGTTTATTGGCAGATCGTATTCTCGGTTACCGAAGATCCATAGTAATGGGTGGCCTGATGATGGCCCTTGGGTATTTTCTACTTTCCATCCACAGCGAAACCACGTTTTTTATTGCCCTCTTCTGTGTGATCCTGGGAAATGGATTTTTCAAACCCAATATTTCCACACTCGTTGGCAATCTCTACAGTAAAGATGAACTAAAAGGAAAAAAAGACGCCGGCTACAACATTTTCTACATGGGCATTAATGTGGGAGCCTTTATCTGCAATTTCGTAGCAGCCTATATGAGAATCAATTATGGCTGGGGATATGCATTTGCGGCAGCAGGTGTTGGAATGCTCCTGGGTGTGGTCATTTTCCTGATGGGCACCAAACACATCAAGCACGTCGATGTAGTAAAACCATTGAAAGAAGGCGATATGCCAACTCTGAAAATTTTAGGGCTTACGGTTCTACCAATGTTTATTTTTGGGATAATTGGCTACCTCATTCCAGGAAATATCCTGGGTACAGATACAAACGATGCCTTTATTTTTGGCTGTCTTCCGGTGATCAGCTTTTTCGTTTATCTGGCCTTTTCGGCAGAAGCAAAAGAAAGCCGGGCCATTAAAGCCTTGCTTGCGGTGTTTACCTGTGTTATTTTATTCTTTGCCATCTTCCATCAGAACGGCGATGCCCTCACCATTTGGGCAGAAGACCACACCGATCGTCAAATGCCTGCCAGTGTCTCAAATGTTGCCGATAAAATCGGAATGGCGCAGGTGGTAGTAAACAACGACATTGTAGCCAGCGATCAAAATACCTTCAACACCACCATCCAAAGTATGCGGGATAAGGAAAAAGCAATGCCCGATGTGACCAAAGAAGAACTTCAGGACAAAGCTTCCTTTTCAGGCAAAATCGGCCAACTGGAAAAATCAAGGAAGTATTTTGAAACTCTTCCCGACGATCAGGTTCCTGAAAAAGGAAAAGACCTCAAACTCTATTCCACCGAATTGTATCAGTCGATAAATCCCTTCTGGGTTGTTTTGCTTACTCCCCTGGTCATTGGATTTTTTGGTTTCCTCAACAGCCGGAAGATGGAACCCAGTACACCCACCAAAATAGCCATTGGCTTGATTGTTACCGCACTATCTGCTCTGGTAATGGTTGGAGCTGTATTATCGACCAATGATTTAACCGGTAAAGCAAGTTCCATGTGGCTACTCGCTTCTTATGGAGTGATTACGATTGGTGAACTCTGCCTTTCTCCGATGGGCTTATCACTGGTTTCAAAACTTTCGCCTCCCCGCATCACCGCCTTAATGATGGGAGGCTTTTTTCTGGCAATATCAGTTGGAAATAAACTATCAGGTATGCTTTCCGGACTTTGGGAGAAATTCGAACACAAAGAAGACTTCTTTTATATGAACTTTGGCCTCGTTCTGGCAGCAGGAATCCTGTTATTCCTCATGTTGAAGTGGCTCAACCGTGTGATGCGGGAAAACAATCTATTTTAAAAAATCATCCTTGTTAAAAGCCGCATTCCAATGCGGCTTTTTTGCTAAATAATTTAAATACTAACATGCAGCAAAATCAGACCCTGGAGCAAATCCAGAATTTTGAAGGAAAGTATCCCAAACAACTTTGGTATCTCTTCTTCTCCGAAATGTGGGAGCGCTTTTCCTTTTACGGGATGCGGGGAATGCTCACCTATTTTATGGTGAATCAGCTTTTTATGCAGGAAGGCGAGGCCAATCTTCAATACGGTGCCACACAAGCGTTTGTCTATGCATTTACGTTTATAGGTGGACTTTTTGCCGATAAAATTCTGGGTTTCCGGAAATCCCTTTTCTGGGGAGGTCTTCTCATGATAACCGGAAGTCTGATCCTATCAATAGACCCAAAGGAGTTTTTCTTTCTTGGACTGAGCTTCAACATTATCGGCACGGGTTTCTTTAAACCCAACATCTCTACCATGGTAGGCGCCCTGTACAAAGAAGGCGACAGCCGCCGGGATGCCGGTTTCTCCCTCTTCTACTCAGGTATAAACATTGGAGCTTTGCTTGGTGGATACGCCTGCATTGCTATCGGAAAAAGCTATTCCTGGAATCTGGCTTTCGGCCTGGCTGCAGTCGTGATGACAATCAGTCTGCTCACCTTTGTATACACCCGAAAAACGCTGGGACCGATTGGACTTTCACCCCTCGAAACCGATGAAAAAGGAAACATAACCAAAGGCAAACAATGGTATGAGTATATGGTGTATGGAGGCGCCCTGGCAGCCATTCCGGTGATCATGATTATGGTGGCCAACACGGAGTATACCGATTGGTTTATGTACATCATCGGGCCTTTCAGTTTGTTGTATCTTTTCTATGAAATGACCAAACATTCCACCGCTGAAGTAAAAAAGCTGATTGCTGCCCTCATGTTTATTTTGTTCTCCGTCATTTTCTGGGCTATTTTTGAACAGGCAGGAGGCTCTCTCAGTTTGTTTGCATCTAACAACCTGGGCAACCAATTGCTGGGTTTCATACCTCTCGATCCCAATGGCGTAAATAATGCGGCCAACAGTCTTTTTGTGATCTTTTTCGCTCCCGTTGCCGGCCTCATCTGGCTGGCTATGGCTACCAAAAAAATCGAACCCAACACCGTGGTTAAATTTGGTTTGGGCTTCCTTTTTCTTGGTTTGGGCTTCTACGGATTCTACCTATGCCGGTTTTTTGCCAACGATCTGGGCATTGCGTCTTTAGACGTATTTACCGTGGCGTACTTCATTGTTACACTCGGTGAATTGTGCCTGTCACCGATCGGACTTTCCATCATGACCAAACTTTCGCCAGCCCGGCTTCAGGGTTTAATGATGGGCATGTGGTTTCTGGCAAGTGCGTATGGCCAGTATGTTGCGGGACTTTTTGGCGCCAGTATTGTATCCACAGCCAAAAATCCAACCGCCATGGATAAGCTCATTTCCTACACAGAGGGATACAAACAATTTGGCATTTATGCCATTATTGCGGGGGTGGTTCTCATTGCCATCTCACCAGTTATACGCAAACTAATGCAGGAAGTAAAATAGGCCAGATCAACATCCTGTGTATTTTAGATTGGGGCTGCCCCTGCCATGCGCAGGCTATGGCCGGGTCGGGCTATCCGCTTCAATCCACGCCTTCAGCGTGGGATTTCCGCTTCTATCCCTCAGCCGGAAATGCCTTAAATTTCAAAAACGGTGCTTAATTTGCATTTCAAAAGAAATTTCAATAGGGGTTCAATTGGAGACTCTGCTTGTACAAAATGTTGTTTTCAATTCCTGAACTTATATAGTGCTCAAATGCATTGATTTAACTGTCTGAACTTAAACTTTATTTTACAAAGCAATTTGAATATGAAAAAGAAAGCAACCCAGATAGACCAGCTAGACCTTCAATCTTCGATTTATACATATGCCGATTACCTGACCTGGAAATTGGATGAAATGGTTGAAATCATCAAAGGGAAAATCTTCCCGATTTCACCTGCTCCAAATACTTACCATCAAACCCTTTCTGTAAACCTGACCGGCTTGTTGAAAATGATGCTGAAAGGAAAATCCTGTCGCCTTTTTCATGCCCCAACCGATGTCAGATTAATTACGAATGGCCCAAACGACAATCAGATAACCACCGTAGTACAACCAGATTTGTTTATTGTGTGTGATCCTTTGAAACTGGATGATCAAGGTTGCCTGGGGAGTCCGGATTTCATTATTGAAATTCTCTCCTTTTTCAACTTCGTCCAAAGATCTTAATCAGAAATTCAATCTCTATCAGGAGGTGGGCGTCAGGGAATACTGGATCGTATTTCCCGGTGACCGGATTATAGAATGCTTTGAATTAATCAATGGAATCTATACAAAAACAGGCGTTTATACAGAAGTGGATGAAATTCCAATTCAGATTTTTCCAGGTCATTTTTTATCCGGCAAAGAGATATTCGAGAGTTAGGACTCCTTTTTTCTATCATCCTTTATTTGAAATTGCAGGAGTTTAAATCACTTCCTTTTCCTATACGGATTGAAAATCACCACGAATAGCAAATAGAATGACTAACCACTGAATGTCAGTTCCGAAATCCCTTTCTATTTCCCAAACGTAGGAACATCGTCATCCAGCTCCTTTTTCAGATTGTAGTTCTTTGCGTAAAAAACAGCATAGTCTGAAATGGCTTTTGATTTATACAGTAGCTGCAAATTCTCAGGTGTTACCAGCAAATACGTAGGCTTCAGGTTCTTAAACTCTTTCTTAAACGGTCCCGCCTCCTGTACTTTTTGTGCGTAATACATTCCCTGAATTTTGGAAGGCAGTTCCTGCACTTTAATCATCACATGCTTGTTATCTCCAAAGGGCAATGAAGTCACCTGAAGACCTTCACCCGGATAAAACTTGGCATTGAAATCCGAAAATGCAGCCTGGATTTGCGCTTCAGGAATATCCAGACTTGGGATCAGAATAATGAGATACTGTTTGGTATTGAGACTTTCATTGAATTCCGGCTTTTTAGGCTTGCCTTCCACCACAGCAGAACTATCCATTGGAACCCCGGTGCCTGTTGATTTTCCCTTTTCTGCATTGGTTAAACAAAGCCTGGCAAATTCCTGAAGATTGGATTTTGGATAATCTGCCATAAACTTCTTGAGAGCCGCCACATAGGTGGGAATGTCGACCGTCTTAGCTGTAATGAGAGCAGAGAGAATGGCTAATTTGTCTTCAAAGTCTGATTTGGGGTAATTCGTCCGGATGCTGGCAATGCCATTACTGGCTTCGATAAACATGTTGGCTTTATACTGGTCAAACACGTTTTTATAAAGACCGGAGATGATTTCATTTCGTTGCTTATTCTCAATCAGGTAATTGGGATTGAGAATAAGTTTGGCAAACAATGATCCCGGATGCTTGCTCAGGAGAATTTCTTTGCACCGGTCATAATCCGCTTGTTTTCCTAGTCTTTTATAAATGACACATAGATTATACAAGGCTTCCGGAACCTTTTCATAGGAAGGATAATCTTTTACATCCCTTTCCAATGACTCAACGGCAAGATCAGGTTCTTCCAGTTTCTGGTCATAGATTTTACCTATTTCAAACAAGGCAACCTGAAGTTTAGAATTGGAAGCTGCCATCATTTCACTGCTGAATGGAATTTCAGCCAGATAAGGCTTTCTAAGATCTGCCTGACTCAAAATCGGTTCCTTTTTGTTTCCAGGTTCACTTTTCTGCTTGCTTTCAGCGTCAGTTTTAACCACATTCTTCGTGCTTGAATCTGCTGAAGCATTTGCATCATTTTCATCAAACTCACTTTCTTTGTTGCTTCTCCGCCAATTATCTTCGAGTTTACGATTTCCCCATTTCTTTTTGAAGTCAAGTTTCCCGTTTGAAACCGCTGCCAGATTTGAGAAATACCATCCCCCACTCTGTGCCCCACCGGCTGGTTGGTTTCCCGCATTGTTTCCTCCACTGAGGTTGGAAAGTGCAGAATTATCAAAAGGATCCGCACCACCCGCTACGGCATCTGCTTCTTTCTTTGCCGCCTTTTCAGCCTTGGTCAGTTTTTCTTTTTCCTCCTTTATTTTGCGGTCAATAAGGGTGAATAACTGAGTTGAATCCATTTTCGCAAGGCGTTGGAGACTGTCTTCCTTCTCAATGATATAATAGTGAACCACAAACTCTGCGAGAATTTTCTGCCTTCTTGCTACAAATTTATAGTTGTCGTCTGCTGTGTCCAGACCAAGCAATGTACTATCATAGTAGTTTTTAGCCCAGGCATAATTTCGCATTGGGTTGTAATGAAGATCCGCCAGCTTTAAATAGGTATAAGGCTTCTGACCTGTTGGTCCTTTACTTTTCCTCAAACTCAATTTAAGAAATTCGAGGCCTTTGGGCATATTATTCTGCTTGATCTCAAAAAGGCCCATCTCATAGTACACCCGATCCAGATAGTCCTCATACTTAAGATCGGTAGTCATTCTTTTAAAATTCTTCCGGATCTTTTTCAATTGCTTTTCTTCTGTAATGGCAACCACCTGAGCCATATTAAGCCGGGAGTAAAATTCAAGTTCAAAATTAGGCCAGCATCGCAAAGCTGATTTGTACGAAGAATAGGCTTCCGGATCATGCTTGTACTTTTGATTTAATTGCCCGAGTACGAAGGCAAGTCGTCCCTTTTTTCGACTTCTCGGCATCAGCTGGACTCCCATAGACAGATAGTCCATCATTTTTTGATATTCCTTCTTTCTTTGGTAATAATAAGCAAATGCAAGTGCCCCTTCTCTCAGATTGTCTTTACTAAGAGTCTCCTTTTTTAAATAGGCAATCACTGATTTCGCATTGGAAATATCCCCCATTCGGGTATAAGTAATCAGGAGCCAGATTACTGCATGGTGTTTAACATCCTGATCTTTGAATTTTGTGTTTATGAATTTGAAAGTCTGAATTGCATTTTCCCAGTCTTCTTTGTAAAACCGAGCTTTACCAATCAGCAGATAACTATCATCCAGCCATTTGGAATTCTTATGTCTTTGAATAGGAATAGAAGCTTTTTTTATCACTTCTTCCATAGCAGCATTTGCTGACGAAGCCGAGCCCAGGGGTGGAAAAGGATAAATGTCAAGCACACGGTTGTAGTTGTCTTTGTAACCCGCAAGTTGATCGGCTTCAAATTCCTTCATTTTCTCACGGGCAATAAAATATCCATTGTAGTGAGCCAGAGTGTTATGCCAGGCCAATGAAGACCAGGTTTTCTTCTCCTGAGAACAGGCTCCCATAAAAAATATGGATAGGAATAAAAACCGCACACAATAAAAACTCCGGGAAAAAACCAGGCTTATGTGCAACCTACCTGTATAGAGTAAAACCCTCCTCATCAGGGAGGTTAATATTGACTGGTTTTGTACACCTTTCCGGGTCATATTTTGGCAATGGCCTTTGCTCAATTTCCTCTTTGAAAAAATTAATTGCGGGCTCAAAAATAGGTTCATTTTGTGGAGTTCAAATAGGGGTTGGTTCCTAAATGGTACTCCGTTGTTGAAATTGAATAGAATTTTCAATAAATGTTTCACTTTTGCAATACTAGAGTACACATTTCATTATGGCATTTCTCAGAATATTTGTTTTCCTGTTGTTGGTTTTTGCCTTTCCAATCGTTGTAAACGCAGATGGGATCACAAACATTTCAAAGACAAATAAGCTTTTAACTCTTGCCGCAGAATCGATGAAAAAGAAAGATTTCAAATCTGCCATCGATGCATATGAAAAGGCTTTTAAAGAAAGTCCGGACCTGCCGGCACAAGCCAATCTTAATCTGGCCCATGCGTATCTTCAGTCAAAAGATTACCGGCAGGCACAGAAAAACTATCTCATTGCAGCAGGTAATCTCACATCTCCCTCGCTTATTTCTCTCGCTTATCAGCAGATAGGAAATATTTATTCTGCTCAAAAAGATTACAAGACGGCAATGGAATGGTACAAAAAGAGTTTAAAAACGCAACCTGAAAATTCTTCTGCCCGATACAATTACGAGTTGGCATATAAATTAAATCAAAAGAAAGAGGAAGAAGATAAAAAACGGAATCCACAGAAAGATCCAAAAAAGGAACCCCAACAACAGAACAAAAAGGAAGAAAAATCCCAAAAAGAGTCATCAAAAAAAGATTCTAAAGAGGATTCACAGCCTGAAAATAAAAAGCAACAGGAAAAAGACCAACCTAAAAAAGGGTCTCCTGAGGATAAAAACAAAGAGCTAAAAAACAGTAAAGAAGGAAAGGAGCAGCCGGGAGAAAATTCCAGCGAGACTGGCAAAAAACAGGAGGATGGAAAAGAAGAAAAACCAGATCCGGAAGGAAAAGACAAATCCGCTCAAAAAAACCAGGAAACCAATATGGATGATCCTGAAGCACAGCGAATGGATAAGAAGAAACTTCTGGAGGCCGGGCTAACGGAAGACCAGGCAAAAAATCTACTTCAGGCAATGCGTCAAAACGAAGTCAAATATCTGCAGCAAAGGAGGTTTAAAAGTACCAAAGGAGGAAGGGATAAAGACAAGCCCAGATGGTAAATAGTTAATCACAAATTATTAATGATAAATTGTTAATTTTTAACGCTTTATGGATACATACTAATGGAGTTGCCCTATTTCAACGAAGCTATTTTACTCATTTTCCACTTTTGGCACCAGATCAAAAAGCTCAATTAATCGCTTCTTCTTCTCTCTTGAAACGGGGATCATGTGACCATCCTTCATTTCGATTGAATTATCAGATTTATTCAGCTTGTGAATATGATAAAGGGAAATAAGATGCGAATGATGCACCCTGAAAAACCCACACTTTTCAAGAATCTGCTCGAAATGCCCCAGATTTTTACTACTGTAAATGGTTTTGCCAAAATCGCCAAACACAAGACTGTAATTTCGGTCTGCCTCTAGCCGCACAATTTCCTGAGATGGAATCAATTTGGTTCCCTCATTGGTTTGCAATGAGATTACTTTAGCGTTTTCAAGGGGGGCAAGAATTCTTCTCACCCGGCTGACGGCTCTCTTTATTGCCGCTTCATTTAAAGGCTTTACCAGATAGTCGGCAACACCATATCGGAAAGCATCAAGCGCTCTATCATCATAGGCAGTAGTGATAACCACTTCAAAGCCAGGCTTATCGGGAGATTTAAACAACTCGAAACCAAATAAATGAGGCATTTCAAGATCTAAAAAGACCAAGTGAGGCTTCACTATCTTAAATTGTTCAAGGGCCGATTGAATTCCGTCCGCTTCGCCAACAATTTCAATGTCTGATACAAAAGCCTTTAACAGATTTCGGGTCGCAAATCGTGCACCCGGTTCATCATCTATTATAAAACACTTTAAAATCATAAAGAAACTTCCATTGTGAAATCTAAAATTGGAGTTTGAAGTCTAAAAAGAGACCACGATAAAAAAAGAGCAGCAAGAACGAGGTTCCACATTACGATATTTCTTGATAAATCTTTGAGATTCATGGTTTAGGACAAACGATTAAATCCTGATCAACCCAAATTCATTTGCTTCATTGTGATGATGAATTTGGAAAAGAATTGCAATAATAAGATTTTTACTATTCTTCCCTAATCATTAACCCAAAGCTTTGCAACCAGTTTAATTAAACTGATCTTTATTGGGGAAAAATTAGTGGTTTTGAAAAATTATGTCTTTTAACAAACTCATACTTTGTACAATCACTGCTTTCCAGCCCAATATGTATCGTTCCTTTTGCCAGCAACATCCGGTTCAAATGATTTCCATTGCCGGGTTCAGGCGATCTGACAAGTTGAGAGGACGGAATCGATTAAATTTTTATTTTTATGAAATGCAAAATCGTTTACAAACCGCTGATATTCAATCCGGCTCTGAAGCGGATATAAAGCAAGCTGTTGAACTGGCCCATAAATTAGGACTGAAAGCCAAGGTGTTATCTGAAACAGTGTACGAAGATATTGGTATTGGGCTAGCTATGAAAGAAGGTAGAACAGGAAAGCATATTAACACGGATGCGTTTCTACGCCGACTAGCAGGTGAAGCTAAAAATTGATAGAACATTTGAAAAGGGTGTCTTTTCCATTTGTGACAAAGCAATTCATAAAAAACTGGCATTTTGTATAAAAGACCTTCAGTAAGCGAATTCGCAGTTTAGGAGATTCTAAAAACTGAAAAAGCTCACAGGATTTCAATTCGGATATATAACACGCCTTGGGGTGCATCGAATAGGATTGATGATTGAAAACGACACCATTACCCTCGTTCGGTTCCTCCATCGAAGGGATATTTACCGGTATTTACCATAGCCTTTACTAAACGGACTTTGGTTGTAGAGAAATAGCGGCGATCGAATCTGCTTAAGAATACCAAAATTGACTATTAAAGCCTTAAAATTTGCAACCGGATAACTAATTGCTACCAACGGATAAGTGTTTAACTCTTTTACGGGATTCCTTATTCACCTTTGTTGCATAGAATCGGAGAGATATAAAAGCAGTGTCAGGTTGGAAATTGCATCTGCTCAAATATTCTCTCCTTCTAATGCTAAACAAGATTGAGTATTGTGAAAAAATTATTGGTTTTTCAGTAAGGCAAAATATGCCGTTCACAATATTCAGAAACTATTGAGGAAAAATTTAAAAGGAAGGCCAGAACGATGGTCCTTCCTTTTAAATCCGCATTGAAGTCAAATCCCTTTAGATAAAAAAATTGACCCATGTCCAATTTCCAAGTACGAGATCCTTGGTCTGAACGGCCAGGGATCTTATTTTCTCAAACGATGGTTTCGATCTTGTCTGCTCTATTTTGATTTTACGATGTTTGAATCCCTTTTTTTCTTCGATTCCATTGAAATACAATTTGGAGACAATGAAAAAGGAATAACCCTGTTGCACATTCTGTAAACAACTGAATTCATTTAATTTAAGAATTCTGATGATGCGTGTTTAAAAGACCCATATCCTGTTTTAACAAAGCAATGGATTACATTTGTAAACCTGAACTCATTTCAGAAAATCAGCATGATATCAAAAGAACAACACCTGCAAAAGCTAAAGCAGATGTACGAATCCGCTCCGATAAATCAAACGCATTTTACCGGAACAGAAATTGTATTTGATAAGAATGAAGCCGTGATTTCCTTCCATTCAAACGAAAGTCTGAATCATGCTATGGGTTTCGGTCATGGATTGGTTGCATTCAAAATGCTGGATGATTCCGCATATTTTGCAGCGCAGGTTACTGAAAAAGAGTTTTTTCTGCTCACAGCTTCATTTACTCTTCATTTTGTACGACCCATTCCTGCCACACCGATTCGTGCTGTTGGAATTTTGAGGCAGCATTCAAAAAATCTTTGGGTTAGCGAGTCAAGACTTTTTGATGCCGAAAACAAAGAGCTGGCTTTTGGAACAGGAAGTTTTATGAAAAGTAAGGTCTTACTGGAATCGGTAAAAAACTATTTCTAACCCATTTCAAGGACAACATCGTCCGTAAGAGGATGACCTACACAAGTCAAAACATAGCCCTCTTCAATCTCTTCATCGGATAAGCCCTCCCGCTCATCCATGTGTACTTTGCCCGAAGTGCATTTTCCCCGACAGGCAGTACATAATCCACTTTGGCAACTGTAAGGCATATCAATGTTATTATCCAGAGCGGCGTCCAGAATACTCACGCCTTTTTGCACCTGAACAGAATAGGTTTTACCGTCAAGGTTAATCTGAACCTTCTGGTCCTTCATTTCAAAAGTGGCAACTGCTTCTTCTTTGGATGCTTCGTCTATAGAAGAAGTAAAACTTTCTCTGTGAATATTTTCCTTTTTAACCCCTTGTTCTAAAGCCACTTTTGCAGCAATGTCCATCATACCGTGTGGGCCACACATAAAAACCTGTGTTTCTTCAAATGGGCTTACCGGTTTTAGAAGAGACAGTGTATGCATGATCAATTCTTCATCAATACGGCCTGTCTCCCCAAACCAGGAACCGCTGGGCTGCGTCAATGTATGGATCACTTTAAACCGGGAAGGATACTTGTCAGAAAGTTCCTGTAAAGTTTTCCTGTAGATAATATCTTCTTCCGTCCTGTTGCCAAACAGCAGAGAGACATAACTCTGAGGCTCTGAAAGGAGAATTGTTTTGATCATGGAAAAAACAGGTGTTATTCCACTTCCGGCAGCGAAAAGCATGAACCACCGCTTCTTTTGAGCATGTGGGCGAAATACAAAATTTCCAACCGGAGG